>Ga0224497_10001341_pt1 | contig 15733 bp, 12 predicted proteins | sample SF_Jul11_sed_USG_4_FD_167970 | JGI IMG/M metagenome (GOLD analysis project Ga0224497, IMG submission 167970) | Sediment microbial communities from San Francisco Bay, California, United States - SF_Jul11_sed_USGS_13 | ecosystem: Environmental > Aquatic > Marine > Sediment | place: USA... | reverse complement strand
ACTTCTCCAGACTGCATGACGTTGCAGGGCTTCATCCAGAGTGTAGATCTCCGATACCTTTATGGCCGGCTTGTCCGTCGGGGGCGGGGCAAATTTCAGCTCCTGAAACCTCGTCAGTTCGGCCAGGATTTTTTCCACAAGTTTTACCTGTGCAGTATCCCCCTCGCCCTGCAGACGATCACGATAAGCACCTATAAACGTTTGCGCTGCATCCAGCCGCTGGCGGTACTTGTCTGTATCCAGTGGCTCCTTGGGTTCAAAGTAAGTCCACCAATCTGCAGCCAGATTCTGCGGGTCAGGAACCGCGGGTGGTGGTTCTTCGGCAGAGACGATGGCCGTTCCCAGCGTGAAGAGCAATACGAGCAGTAATTTTACAAGTTTCATAACCAACGTTTTTTGCGGAACATGAAAAGCAGGGTCAGGGCAATGCTGCCCATCACTCCAAGCAGGATAAAATATCCGGAACGGGAATGCAGCTCCGGCATATTTTCGAAATTCATGCCGTAGATACCCGCCAGGAAACTGAGCGGTACGAATATCGCCATCACTACGGTGAGAATCTTCATGATCTGGTTGAGGTGATGGGAAGCCACCGAAATGTAGCCATCCGCCATGTCGGATGCCAGCTCGTAATACAGGCCGGCGAGACTGCCGGCGCGCTCCTGGTTTTCATAGACGTCAGTGATCTGATGTCCGATGTCAGCGCCGAAACCGGGGAAGGTGTGCGCCTGCAGAATCTGGAAGATTTGCTCGTGATATATGAACACCCGCCTGAATTTCTTCAATTCGGTCTTGTAATTTAGCAACTCAGCCAGCATGGAGTCATGGGGCTTTTCTATGATTTCTACCTCCAGTACTTCCAGGCGAGGCTCCAGTCCCAAGAGCGTCCCCAGGTAGCGATCTACCAGGGTGCGGCACAAACGCATGGCAAGTGCGCCGTGGCCATCGGCGAAGGCAGCAGGATTTGCCGATGCATCTTGAAACACCTTGTCGGTACAGGGCGATTCCCCTTTATGGCGGGTTACCACGAAGCGCTCACCTATAAAAAGTGCCAGTTGCGTCGTGGCAAAGTCGATGTCTTTTGATTGAGGCGAAAGTTCTTTCAGCAGCAGAAAGCTGTAGTCACCATAGGCCTCCAGCTTTGGAGGATGCCGATCGCGCTGGGCATCTGCAATTGCCAGTGGATGAATATCGAACGTGTCACGCAGCAGGCGCGCTTCATTGTCAAGTGGCTCATTAACGAAGTCGGCCCAGATAACAGTACCATCCTGCTGTTGCCAGCGCGCCAGCATATCCTCTTCGCCGAGAAGCACCTCACCGTTAGCGGGGTTGTACAACAGGGTGCGAATCATAGGGCAAGGTTCTCGAGTTCGGATGGTATTACCCGGCGATCTGGATCACCGGCCTATCTGCTGTTTCTGCAGTGGATCAACGTCAGATTGTACAGCAATAGTCTGCGGTTTGAACGCTGGCCACGTTCGGCCAGTCGGGCGACTGACAAAGGCACGAAGCTTGCCTGGCAAGAGATAACTGAACTGCTCAAAGGCTGCATGCTGTTCTCCTCCGGGAGTATTTTGCTTCTTAATCTGTTTGACCGGTAGTGTCTGGCGAAAGTCACATGTCACGCATACAGGCGGCCGTGCGACACAGGCAGCTTGCAGATATACCCCAAAGAGTGACTGTGCTGTGACTTTATATGGCCTGGCTGTGTCAGAGTTCTATGCATTTTCAACTTACGGGTACGACCTGATGCACCATGTTGGACTCAGTCTCATCGCGGTTATATTGCTACTGGCTGCAAATGCCTTCTTCGTGGCGGCAGAATTCGCCCTGGTAAAGGCACGCGGATTCCGACTCGAAACATATGCCGGCCAGGGTAGCGCGGCGGCCCGCCTCACGCTGCGTATCCAGGCCAATTTGGAGGCGTATCTGGCTGCATGCCAGCTCGGGATCACCATGGCTTCGCTGGGACTGGGCTGGGTAGGTGAGCCGGCCGTCGCCGCATTACTGGAGCCCCTGTTTCACTGGGTGGGCGTGCCGGACACGGTATTGCATCCTGTAGCCTTCATGGCGGGTTTTTTGCTGTTTTCCTCTCTGCATATCGTGGTTGGAGAACAGGTGCCCAAAACCCTTGCGATCCGGCGTGCAGAACAGGTTTCGGCATGGACCGCCTATCCCCTCCACATCACCTACATGGCTGTATATCCGCTGAACTGGCTGCTAAATGTCTCGGCACGCACTATTCTGCGATGGCTCCGCATCGACGAGGTTTCACACGTAGAGGTGCTCAGCGGCGATGAGATCAAGGGCTTGGTCAGTACATCCAGGGAACACGGTGAAATTGACCATGGGAAGGCTGACATGCTGCACAATCTGTTCGAATTCGATCAGCGCCAGGTCGGTCGGGTAATGATACCGCGCTCTGCTGTGCGGGTACTCGACGTCGCCGAGACCGTGGAACACAACCTCGAGATCATTCGCGACAGTGGACATTCGCGCTTTCCGACCATAGATTCCGGCAGCGACGACGAATTACTGGGCGTGGTCCTGTCCAAGGACCTGTATATCGCGATGCTTTCGGGCAACCTTGAACCCTGGAAGGCATTGAAGGAGTTCTGCCGCGAACCACTGGTGGTGCCTGAAAGCCAGAAGCTCGCACAGCTGTTCGAGGCGATGCGGGCAGACCGGGCACACATGGCCTGTGTCGTCGATGAATACGGTGAACTCACAGGCATCGTGACCCTGGAGGACCTGCTGGAGGAGATCGTCGGCGAAATACGCGACGAAACGGATCTCGAGCTGGAAAGGGACACAGTGGTTGAACAAGGCAACGGTCAATGGCTTGCAGACGGGCTGCTCTCTCTCGCTGATCTGGAACGTGCAATCGGTCTGAAGGTGCCGGTCGAACTCGATGCCAACACCCTCTCCGGCCTGTTCATGACTCGCCTGGGCCGCATGCCGGAAGTGGACGACACCATCGAGGAAGCGGATTTTCGACTGACGATACGATCGCTGGAAGATCGCCGTGCAAGCCAGGTAGCCATCATGAGAATATCGGAAACAGGGGATCTTTCCGCGGGTGGCGGCGAGGGGAACACCTGAGCCGCATGCAGATCAGGCCACTGCCCCTGGATTTTCAGGCTTGTATGACAGGTCTTCGCTAAACAACGCCAGTGACTGCCGGATCAGTTCCAGTTTGGCGCTGCGTAGCGGGTAGGTGCAATAGACCTGACGTTTGATAGTGGGGGCATCCCTGATGATGTGCAGTTTCTCACTGGCCAGCAGGGCAGCCACCATCCGCAGGGGGAGATAGGCATAACCACCTATATCAACCAGATGAGACAGCGCCATCTTCGCCTGTGAAACCCGCACCCGCGGCTCGGGGGCATCGGGAAACAGGCGCCTGTGTTCCAGTGCATGAGCGAGCCCCCAATCCACCATCAGGTAGTCGTCGGCCAGGGCGGCGTCGACACCGATATCGGCCCCGGACCCCACCAGTACCAGTTCGATCTGCCCGATTTGCTCGATCTGCAGGACCTCGAGCTGTGCCGGTTCGAGCATGAAGGCCAGGTCCAGCAGGCCGTCGAGCAGACGTCGGGTCAGAATCTCGGGGCTATGGGATTCCGCAATGAGGGCCAGCACCGGCCGCTGCCGGCGCAGGTGATGAAACCAGTCCTGCAGCAACACATCCCAGAGCCGCAGGCTGCCACCCACACTGAGTTGCTGGCGAGCGCCGCCGTAACCGACCTCCTGGCGCGCCTTGCGCCAGCCCGAGATCAACACATCCGCATGCCGCAGCAGGCGGTTTCCCTCCGGTGTCAGCCGGATATCGCGGCGCAGGCGATCGAACAGGCGCACTCCCAGCACTGTCTCCAGTTGCTTGATGCGCGCGCTGACCGCCGCCTGGGTCAGGTGCAGGGCCTCACCCGCCTCGCCAAAGTGGCGGGTCCGGCTGACCTCGAGGAAGGTACGTAACAGCTCTAGGTCCATTGGACCCTTATAACAAATATATTTTTGAATATCGACAAATAAATATAGTTTTATTTGTCGATAGGAATCCCCGTATCGTTCGGCCCCCAACATTCAGCCGCGCTGCATAACCAGACGGACGGAGCTCATCGATGTCGGCACTCACGACAGAGGCCCTGACTCAGGACCAGACAACCCGCCCGTGCCAGACCCTGCCACAACTGGGCGATGAGCCACTCGTCCGGCTGATCCAACAGCGGGGGTCTGGCTGGAAACTGGCTGCCGATGTGCTGCTCGGCCGGCACCAACGCGGCGTGCTGGCCCAATGCATGTCGCGCCTGCGCCATCACCAGGACGCTCAGGATGTGACCCAGCGGGTGCTATTACGTGCGCTTGCCGCGCTCGAACGCTTCGAACACCGTTCGGCGTTCCGGACCTGGCTGCATACCATCACCGAGAATGAGTGCCGGACCTTTCTGGTACAGCGGGCGCGTTATGTACAGACCGAACACATCGAGCGACTGGTCGAGCTGTTCGAGGCAGGGGCCAGGAGCGAATCGGAGACCTTCATCGAGCAGGATGCGGTCGCGATCGCGCTGGAGCGGGTCTCACCCCTGGCGCGGCAGGTGTTGCGGCTGCGCTTCTTTGAGGATCGCTCCCTGGATGAGATAGCCGTGGCGCTGACGATCACCCTGAGTGCGGCGAAGATGCGACTATACCGGTCACTGGAGCAGTTCAGCCGTCACTACCAGGCCGTGGTTAAGCCGGCCTGAACTGCCTGCCCGCCTCGCTGGCGATACTGCGTGACAGGTGATGGCGGCCGAGGCGACTGAATAACATTATCCGCGGCCGCGGGTACGGGTGCCCGTCTTCTTGCTGCCCACTTCCTGCTTGCGTTTTTCCAGAAACTGGATGATCTGACCGGCGATATCTTTACCAGTCGCATTTTCGATACCCTCCAGACCGGGCGAGGAATTGACCTCCATCACTACGGGACCGTGGTTAGAGCGCAACAGGTCCACACCCGCCACACTCAGCCCCATGGTCTGCGCCGCACGGACAGCCGTCGAGCGCTCTTCAGGTGTGATCTTGATCAGAGTCGCCGATCCGCCACGATGCAGGTTGGAGCGAAACTCGCCCTCCTTGCCCTGACGCTTCATAGCAGCCACGACCTTGTCGCCCACGATGAAACAGCGAATATCCGCTCCGCCGGCTTCGCCGATGAATTCCTGTACCAGGATGTTTGCGCGCAGCCCCATGAAGGCCTCGATAACGCTTTCCGCGGCCTTCTTTGTCTCGGCGAGCACAACACCGATACCCTGCGTGCCCTCGAGAAGCTTGATCACCAGGGGGGCACCGCCGACCATAGAAATCAAATCCTGGATGTCGTCGGGCTTGTTGGCAAAACCGGTGATTGGCAGGCCGATACCTTTGCGCGACAGTAGTTGAAGCGATCGCAACTTGTCCCGCGAGCGGGATATCGCAACCGATTCATTCAGGGGCAATACCCCCATCATTTCGAACTGCCGCAGTACCGCGGTACCATAAAAGGTCACAGAGGCACCGATGCGTGGAATCACGGCATCGAAGCCTTCCAAGGCAACGCCCTTGAAATGCACCTGTGGTTTGTGGGATGCAATATTCATATAACAGTGCAGCACGTCAAGCACCCTAACCTCATGACCGCGCGTCTTGGCAGCTTCAGTCAGCCGGCGAGTGGAATACAGCTTGCTGTTACGGGACAGAATCGCGATTTTCATGCCATATACCCTCTTGTTTATACTGGCGAGTAGCCTGGTTGGTGTTGACTGGCTCGATAGATGAATGACGATCGCCCGGCTGGGCGTTGAGTATGCACTGCTTGTTAGATTAAGACCTTTCAGGGTCTCGAATAGTCACAACCGGAGTTGCGTACGAGTGCAAGCTGTCTAATTACCGTCACAACGGAACTTGCCGGGATAGCCTGCTGCAATACCACGGTACCGGCATGATGACGGGCCAGCCCCAACATGCTGAAACAAAATGTTAAATCGTTGCTTTTGCGGGTCCGTTGCCATGATGGTAAACATGCATATCCTGCTGGGGAAACGGAATGGATATGCCCTCTTCATCGAAGCGCTTTTTCACGGCCCGGGTGATGTACCAATAGGCTGTCCAGTAGTCAGTCGTCTTCACCCAGGGTCGAACAATAAAATCAACGGATGAATCCCCGAGGGTGTGCAGCTGTATCACGGGTTGTGGATCATCCAGTACCAGATCATAGTTGTCTACGATTTCATGCAGCACCTTTTCAGCCAGATCGATGTCGTCGTCATAGCCGATGCCGAACAGCATATCGATGCGGCGGATATTCTCGGCATTTATATTCCGGATGACATCACCCCAGATCTTCTTGTTAGGCACGATGACGCGCTGGTTATCGAAGGTAGTAATCGTAGTCGATACCAGGCTCATGTGCTGTACCTTACCGCTGACCCCGCCAGCCTCGATCGCATCACCCACATCAAAAGGCCTGTAGATCAGGATCATTATGCCGGCGGCAAAGTTCGACAGTGTCTCCTGCAGGGCAAAACCGATAATAAAACCGGCAATACCGAGGCCTGCGAGGAGCGGAGCGATCTGGACACCGACCTGGGCCAGGGCAATGAGGATGCCGACCACAAAGACTGCCTTGCCGGCCAGGGAAACAAACAGATCCTGGAGCAACTTGGAGGTATGCAGCCTTGATGAGGAGAGTGCCCGGCCAGCAATTCTTTTGACCATATTTGCCAGCAGGGAGAAGATCACCAGAATCAGTGCGAAAATTACCAGCTTGAACACCCATTGCGGACCATGCGTAATGAGCCAATCCTTGCTGCTGCCCAGCCATTGCTGGAGCAACCCCAGCGCCACCTCGGACTGGAAGATCTCCTTGGTGATTTCACCGGTCGATGAAATCAGGATCTGCTTGTATTCTGCCGCCTCGAGCTTGCGCTCGTTCATCAGCTCGATGGTTATTTTCAGGTTATCGGCAGTCGAGTTGACACGGCCGTCAAGGGACAACACCTTTTCCTTTATCCGCTTTTTTTCATCCTCGCCGGCTCCGACGAGCTGTTCACGCAGGCCATTCCGCTGCTGCACCAGATATTGAAGTCGGGCAACCAGGTTTTCGGCGCGCAATACGAGCGTTTCATCGAGATATTTCAAATCCTGGGTACTATCCAGGCCCAGCAATTCCATGCGATCGCTGTTCTCGAGCAATGCAGCCAGTTCTTCGTCTACGGCCTGTCTTTCAGATGTAATTTGCTGTCGCAGGTCGGGCGCATCAGTCTCAGATGCTGTCTTGACCTGTTCATCCAGGCGCGCAAGCTCCTTCAGTGAATCGTTAATATCCTCCTTTAACCAGACAGAAACCTGGCGGGCATGGGCTGCAGCCACCTTCCGGATGTCACGGGTATCCTGACCCATGGACTCCAGTTCGTTGATACTCTTGACCAGCGCGTGGAGACCATCCCTTATATCAGCATGCTTGCGACGGCGCTGATCACGCAGCACGGCGCGCTCCTCGTCCTGCGCTTTGTTTATGTCAGAGCTTAACTTCGAGACATCCTGCCTGAGAGCATCGATTGCATTGATGTGTGACGCTATATTTCCCTGAAGCTTCTGAACCTTTTCCTGGTTTACATCCAGCTCCTGAGGCTGGCCAATGGCAGATGGAGAGTCGCCGCCTGTCGGCGGCAGTGCATACACCTGCAGGGAAACACCCAGAAAAATATAAAGCGCCAGTGCTGCATTTTTTAAGAGCGAAGTTCTCATTATTCAACTCCCTGGAATTAATAGCTGACTTTCTTTGCGTCTGCCTGCAGTATAACCTCTAATTCTGGACGCCATTATTAATCGGGGGATTATCGAGGGTCCGGACCCTCTTTACTACCAACAATAGAAAAGGGGCCTTAAGGGCCCCCTTTCTATTGTTGGCGGAGAGGGAGGGATTACTCGGGCTCGCGCCCTCGCCCTTCGGGCCGCCGGCAATGCCGGCGTTCTGCGCGGCTGCGCCGCTTGTCGAGCCAGCCATTTGAATATCGAGGCTTCGAATCCACCATCGATCCATGAAAAAAGGGGCACAAGGCCCCTTTCTTCATGGATGGCGGAGAGGGAGGGATTCGAACCCTCGATACGGGGTTACCGTATACACACTTTCCAGGCGTGCTCCTTCAACCACTCGGACACCTCTCCGGATATTTACATAGATCAGCCAGCCGGCCATCTGACAAGTCCTTTTTGAAACGGAGCACGCTTGCGTGCACGTTATTCCGGGCATTCTGCCCTCCACCCCTTCGGGGCCAGTGCCGCTACGCGCCACTGTTCCAGATCGTTCCCGACGATCTGGTCAACCACTCGGACGCCTCTCCGGATCGATCAGGCGCGCAAGGGTAAACCAGAACCGGCGGCTGTTCAAATACTGTTATCAAAGCGGGATGGTTCATATGGCGGAGCGGGCGGGGTTCGAACCCACGTGGGGCCAACGCCCCCGACCGATTTCGAGTCGAGATCCTGAATCAGCGACTTTCTTTTAATCTGCCAGTTGCGCCATTCTCCCCTCCTGGCCCCTACCAGAGATACCGCTATTTTAGGGATGTTTTATTTCCAGCCATATTACGTTTTCTCTACACAGGTCCGCTGATACCCGACAAATTCACTTCGGACTTCACGGTGCGAATAGTCACACTACCAGGAGACTCAACCAAATGGCTGACCTGTCGAAATATTTATTTGTAACCATATGTTTATTAGTGCATTATTATGCATGAACTGGGATGTTCTGTTTTATGACGCCGTCGACGCAGAGTTCAAAGCGCAGTGCTTTCGGAAAGCTCAACACCCACTGACGGACCGGGGCCTCGGGCAGGATGTCGTCGACCGGCAGGGCCCAACTCACGTCTATGCGCCGGGTGCCACAACCCGGACAACAACCCCGGCGCTTGCAACTGAAGATCACCCGCTGTTCCTGGTGACAGGCCGTGCGAGGCACGCGCAGAAAGCCCTGTTCCAGGCGCCCGGACTTGAGGTACTCCCCGAATTCCCGCCGGATGTACTCGGGCAATGGCCTGCCCCGTGCGGCCATCAGGTCCGCGAATGCGGGATAGTACTGCGGCACTCCGCAACCGGCTATTTAACAACCAGGAAACCCCTGATAAATTCGTCATGGCGAGGAACAATGTGACGTGACAATCTCCTGCTGATTGATACCATACTCCAGGATTGCCGCGCTACGCTCGCAATGGCAGCATCTTTGAAAATTTATCAGAGGCCCCCTAAAGCGGCACACCGACATGCACATTGACCCGACCCTGCCCGTCCTCGTCGCAATCACCGGGGTGATCCTGTTTATTGGCTTACTCCTGCAGCTGATGCGTCAACCCCAGGTGATCGGGTACCTGATTGCCGGTGTTGCCATAGGCCCGTACGGCTTTGCCTTGCTAACGGACATTGCGCTGGCCACCCGGCTTGGTGACTTTGGCGTAGTACTACTGCTGTTCTTCGTTGGCATGGAGGTCGCACCCCGGCGGCTTGTTTCGGTATGGCGCATCGCGATTATCGGCACACTTTTCCAGGTCGGCATGAGCGTGGCGATGGTTTTGCCACTGGGTATCTGGCTGGACTGGCCAATCGAGCGGGTCGTGTTACTGGGCTTCGTTGTCAGCCTCAGCAGCACTGCTGTCATCATCAAGTTGCTGCGCGACACGGGTGAAATCAATCAGCGGGAAGGTCAGGATATCCTCGGCATCCTGCTGGTTCAGGACCTGATCATCATTCCCATGTTGATCATAATTGGCCTGCTGGGCGGAGAAAAAACCGGCCTGGACGTGTTTTCGATCCAGCTGCTTGGTGCCGCAGTCACGATTGCCATCCTGGTCTGGGCATTATCAAGACAGTCTTTTCATTTACCGGGCGCAAGCATGGTCAAGCAGGATCACGAACTGCAGGTCTTTGCTGCCCTGCTGGTCTGCCTGGGCTTCTCGCTACTGACGGGCATGGCACACCTGTCCACTGCACTCGGTGCCTTCGCTGCCGGTATCCTGGTAACGGCTGCACGGGAAACCCAGTGGGTTCACCATGCACTGGAGCCATTCAGGGTTATATTCGTTGCCCTGTTCTTCGTCTCGATCGGCTTGCTTGTTGATATACCATTTATTATTTCCCATGCCATCCAGGTTATTTCGCTGGTAATAATCGTGCTGGTTAGCAATACATTCCTGAACGGGCTGATCCTGCGCATGCTTGGCTATCGCTGGCGTGAAAGTATGTATGCCGGCGCCCTGCTCGCGCAGATCGGTGAATTTTCTTTTGTGCTCGCCGCCGTTGGCTTTACCAGCCACATCATCAGTGACATTGCCTACCAGTACACCATCGCGGTGATCGCACTGTCTTTGATAGTGAGTCCGTTCTGGATACAGGGTGCCCGTCGTCTGCTGCACGTGAGCAGCCTGGCCACCGCGCCGGGTAGCGGAATTTCAGCCCCGGCGGCACCGGCGCAAGAAGGCCCACAGCCCGACAGCGATCACAAGCATTAACAGCAAGACGACCGCAAAGCCAAGCTCGCTGTCCGCCCCCGGTATACCGCCGACATTGATCCCCGGCAGCCCGGCAATCTGCGAACCGGGTTAAACGGTCAGGGTCTTCGCGCAAATGCAGCTGTTCTTCATCATTCAGCAGCGCTGTTTTTCAAGCCACACTGCGGTTCAACGCCTCCCGCCGGGGTACCAGAAATCTGCGCAGGGCAATCGCCTGGCGGCGGATATCGGCAAGCTTGCCTCTCCAGGCGTTTCCGGATTGGAGAGCCGTGAACGATACGGGTTGGCGGGAGGTTGCAAAGGCCGGGGGTGCGGGATCTCATGCGGGGCCATGTGAAATGCATGATGTGCCGCAGAAGCTCTCTGTGGCCCTTTCCCAGTGACGGGGAAATGGCTGTTTTAATGGCTGCAGCTTGATCGCACCAGCATGGCGCTCCTGCTGCGGCAGGCTTGAGTGGGGCACTTGATTAGTGACATCCAGCCACACCTGAAATAACATCACACCCGGTTTATCACGCTCACCCGGGATACCTGCATTTGAAACACTATCGTGTACTGGTTATCGGCCCGCGCCGCGCGCTGCTCGAGGTGTTGCGCGCCCGGGGCATTGCGTTTGCCGTGTGGCGGGAAAAGGCCGTCTTTCCCATCGATGACGCCGAACCGCTGGTGACGGCGCCGCTGTGGAATACCACGGCCAAGCTGAAACAGTTGATCAGCGAAAATTTCAGTGCCGGGCACTTCACGCACGTGATCGCCGGGGGCGAATCGTCGGTCTATCCGGCGGCCGTGGCGCGCCGGATTCTGGGGGCGCGGCTCGCGCCCGCCAGCACCGCGCTGCGCTGTCGCGACAAGCTGGCGATGAAGGAATACCTGTCCGGGCACGCGATCCCGATGACCGATTTTCTCGCGGAGTCCACCACGCCCTCGCCGGCCGAGGCCTTTGCGCGCCTCGGCACCCCGCTGGTTCGCAAGCACCGGAAATCCTCCGGCGGACGCGGCTTCGAGATCATTCACCGAGAACAGGACCTGGCGCTGCGGCGCGATGGACGCAACATCCTGGAACGTTTCGTGGCGGCGCCCGAGGCGAGCATCGAGTCCTTCGTCAACGGGGGCCGAATCCACTTCGTCAACACCACCCGCTACCTGGAAAAAGGGCTGGTGAATTTCGTGCCCGCGGCACTGGACGAGGCCGTGCTGGAATCCATTCAGGCACTCAACCAGCGCGTCATCGAGGCGCTGAAAATAGACTGGGGCATTACCCACCTCGAGGTCTACCTGACCGATGGCGGGCCGCTGTTCGGCGAAATCGCGTTGCGCCCGCCGGGCGGTTACATCATGAACGCCATGCAGCATGCCTACGTCTTCAATCCGTGGGCGGCGATGGTGGCGATGGAGCTTGGCGAGGACTTCGAGTTTCCCGCTGGCGTGGCAGCCTATGTCGGCGCTGAAGTGCTGCATCCCGGCAGCGGACAGGTGCGCGAGGTACGCGGTGAGGCGCAGGTCCGCGCGCATGCGGCGGTGCGCGAGTTCCGCGTGAAGGTGAAGGCCGGGGATGTGATTGGCCAGCGTGAAAGTGTCGGCCAGGATGTCGGGCACCTGTTGTACGCATGTGCCACCCCGGCCGAAAGGGACAAGGTGTACCGGGAGTTTCGCAAGATATTCGGAATCGAAGTGGGTTGAGTTGCACTGCAGAGTGACCGCGCCGCCCGCTATTTGCGGCACCATTTATCATCCTTCTTTTCGTAGAGTTGTTTAACCGCTGCCCAGGCGACCTTGTGTGCGACCTCCTCGCGCGATGCCTTACCGCGCCGCTCGCCGGGATCACGATACTCGTCCCAGGCGTTGTTGAAGGCGGCCAGGTATATTTCCTGGGCGTGTTTCGGCAGGTGGTTGCGGATGCTTTCGGGCAGCGCGGAGAGTGTTTTATAAGGCATGAGTGCAATTACGCAAGGTTAGCGGGTGGATGGAAGTCCAGCAAGATGGTGCTACGCTATGTCCACCTTGCAGGTGACCATCTGCGCGGTGCAGCGGGGAATTTTATTACAATTTTCCACGTTGCACGGATCAGCAAGAGGAACCAGGAAAGGGGGTGAACACCTAAACATCTGAAAATGGCGGAGAGGGTGGGGTTCGAACCCACGTGGGGCTAACGCCCCCAACCGATTTCGAGTCGGTGCCGTTATGACCACTTCGGTACCTCTCCAGTCATAAAAAATTGTCTAACGGCCTGCTGAATCTATCCGCCGGTGCAGTATGATAACCTCCGAACCAGCATGGAAACCAACCAGGCCCAGACCGAAAAAACACTCATGGGATTTGAATCTGCCGGGGCAAGATTTCAGCCAGCCAGTCAGGCCGGGTATTCTAGCGCATGCAGGGCACCTGCCGCCACGGTCCATATCGCCCTGGGGCTGTTTTTCGCGCTTATGCTTGGCGCCTGCGGCAAGCCGCCTTCCCTCCTCGAGCAGATCCAGTCCCGGAATGAACTGATCGTAATTACCCGCAACAGCCCAACCACCTACTACGTGGGCAGCGACGGACCGACCGGGTTTGAATACGAACTCGCCAGTCGCTTCGCGGCACATCTGGGCGTTGAACTGCGTATCGTGGTACCGGCTAACTTCAAGGACATCCTGCCCCAGGTAGCGCGTGGCAATGCGCACCTGGCTGCGGCCGGCCTGACAGTGACAGACAGGCGCAAGCAGACCGTTCGCTTCGGCCCGGTCTACCAGGAGATCACGCCCCAGCTGATCTACCGCCGGGGCTCCAGCCGGCCCAAGTCGTTCGATAATCTCGAGGGCCACCTCGAGGTGGTCGCCGGCAGCAGCCACGTGGAACGCCTGGAGGCCGTGCTCGAGGAATACCCCGACCTCAGCTGGCAGGAAAATGAGGAATTGGAGAGCGAGGACCTGCTCTCCATGGTCTGGCAACAGCTGATTGACTACACCATCGCCGACTCCAACGAATTGTCCATCAACCGGCATTTCTATCCAGAACTGCACCCGGCCTTTGATATCAGCCCGCCGGAACCGCTGGCCTGGGCAATGGCGCGCAGCGATGATGACAGCCTGTATAACGCAACCGTGGACTTCTTTGCCGGTATTCGGGAAGACGGCTCGCTGGACCAGCTGATCGAGCGCTACTACGGCCATATCAGCGACTTCGACTATGTCGGCACCCGCCGCTACCAGGCACACATCGAACAACGCCTGCCCCCCTACCTGGATGTCTTCAAGCAGGCCGCCGGGCTGGTGGACATGGACTGGCGGTTGATTGCGGCCATCGGCTACCAGGAGTCTCACTGGGACGAGGATGCGGTTTCTCCAACAGGGGTACGCGGGCTGATGATGCTGACCCAGGCGGCGGCCAAGGACCTGGGCATCGAAGACCGGCTGGACCCTGTGCAGAGCATCCTTGGCGGCGCCAGGTACATCGAACGCATGCGGGCGAAAATCCCGGAGCGGATAGCCGAGCCCGACCGAACCTGGCTGGCCCTGGCGGCCTATAACGTTGGCTACGGACACCTCGAGGATGCCAGGATCCTGACCCAGAAAAACGGCGGCGACGCAGACAAGTGGATCGACGTGAAGAAGAACCTGCCGCTACTGAGTCAGAAGAAATGGTTCAAGCAAACCCGCTATGGCTATGCGCGCGGACGCGAGCCGGTTCGCTATGTGGAGAATATCCGCTCTTACTACGACATCCTGATCTGGTACACGGACCGCGAGATCGTCGAAGCGGAGGTACCAAAACCGCTGATGCTGGACTCCCCCGCCCTGTAGCACCGGCCGCTCATTGCCCGAGCAGTTCCGCCTCCAGTGACAGGTAGACCTGGTAGGCGTTGCGGCGGTTCGCCTCGGCGAAGGCCGGCAGGTCTTCGAACGCCGACCAGTCGATGGCCTCGTATGCCTCGCTGAAGGGTACAAACTCGCTGACCGCCTGCGCCAGGTTGTTCCGCAAGTGGGCGAGGTAACGCCGGGTCAGGCCGATCGCCTCGTTGGGCTTGTCGGCCGCGGCGCCATGACCGGGTACCAGGGCCACCAGCTGTTCCTTTTCCATGCGTTCCAGCACCTTGAGCCAGTGCCGGGTATTGGCATCACCGAGGAACGGGATACGCCCCTCGAAGATGACATCGCCGGAGAACAGCACCCGGTCCGGCGCCACGTACAGCGTCAGGTCGCCATCCGAGTGGGCGGCACCCACCGTGGTGACGATGAACTCCGCATCCCCGAGCCGGAAATGCCGGCCCTCGCTCAGGTACTGGTCGGGATAGACCAGCCGCGTGTTGTCATCGACCCAGGGGTCGAGGGTGAAGCGGCGCTCCTCGAGGCGCCCCCGCGCATTCTCGGATTCCAGGTATTTCCCGGCGCCAGCCGGGGCCAGGATTTCGGCATCCAGGTCCTCGAACACCTGCAACCCGTAGATGTGGTCGGCGTGGTAGTGGCTGAGAATCACCCGGACCACGGGCTCATCGGTGATGGTGCGGATCTTCTCCAGCAGCATCTGCCCCAGTGAGGGGGTACCGAGCGCATCAAACACCACCACACCGGCACCGGTCACGACAAAGCCGGCATTGGATATGAAACCCTCATTGTCGGTCGCCACCCCGGGCGCACCCTCGACATAGTAGACATGCCCGGATACCTGCCTGACCTTCATGTCGACGCTGGCCGGTGCATAGACGCTGCCGTTTTCCGGCGGCTGTTGTTCACCGGCACCCGCAACCAGGGTCCAGGCCATTAACAGCAAAACAGGAATTGTGTAACTTAACTGCATTGATCAATCATACAACGATCTGCCGGATAGTTCCCGGCGAGGTGCCGCCCGGCATGCTTCAACCCCGCCTTTCCCTGAAAAAACGCTTCAGCATCTCTCCGCATTCATCTGCCCGTATCCCGCCGGTCACCTCCACGCGGTGATTCAGGCCAGGCAGTTCGAAGCCCCTGCACAGGCTGCTGACCGCCCCGCCCTTCGGATCACTGGCCCCGAACACCAGCCGCGCGACGCGGGCATGGACCATGGCGCCCACGCACATCAGGCAGGGCTCCAGCGTGACATAGAGCGTGGAGCCGGTCAGGCGGTAGTTGTTGAGTTGCCTGCCGGCCGCGCGCAGGGCCATGACCTCGGCGTGGGCCGTCGGGTCATGCCGGCCGATCGGCTGGTTCCAGCCCTCCCCGATGACGGCTTCGCCCTGCACCAGGACGGCACCG
>Ga0224497_10001340_pt1 | contig 15740 bp, 18 predicted proteins | sample SF_Jul11_sed_USG_4_FD_167970 | JGI IMG/M metagenome (GOLD analysis project Ga0224497, IMG submission 167970) | Sediment microbial communities from San Francisco Bay, California, United States - SF_Jul11_sed_USGS_13 | ecosystem: Environmental > Aquatic > Marine > Sediment | place: USA... | reverse complement strand
CGCAAGTCCTGGTTGAGGAAGCCAACGGCAAGATCCTTCTTTCTCCGTCATCGGTGCCTGGGAAAGTTGATGCGCTGTTCGGGAATCCGAAGGTTGTGGACCATTTAGCCCGAGAACTTGCTTTTTCTTAGTGGAGAATCCGAGAACTCTATCTGTATTTGAGCGACAAGAAAGAAAACGGGGACTCACTTCAGTTAAAAAATAGAAATAGTTAAGTAAGGGGGTTTGGAGATTATGCAACGACTGGCCGTGATTGATATTGGGACTAATTCCATTCATATGGTGTTGGCGGAAATCGAGAAAAACCTTTCTTATAAAATTGTGGATCGCATTAAAGAGATGGCCCGGCTTGGTGATGGCACGTTTGCTACCCATCGGCTTTCTCAAGATGTCATGGATCGAGGCTTGGCGGTCCTGAAGCGGTTTTCCCTTTTAGCGAAGAATAAAGGATTCGACACGATTCTTCCTGTGGCCACGAGTGCGGTCCGGGAAGCCAAGAATGGGGGCGATTTTATCAAGCTGGTGCGCAAGGAACTGGGATTGAGGGTTCGAGTCATTACCGGAGAGGAAGAGGCCCGGCTCATTTATTTAGGCGTACGGCACAGTATGGATTTGTCGGATTCTCCTGCGATGATTGTGGATATTGGAGGTGGGTCTGTCGAACTGATGGCTTGTACGCCGAAACGGCTAAAGTTTGTGAGAAGTCTGAAGTTGGGAGCGATTCGGTTAAAGGATCAGTATCTCAAAACAGATCCTCCTGATAAAAAAATGGTACAACGCATGGAACAGGCTGTTTCGCAATCTATCAAGAGGTCTTTGTTGAAGAAGAAAGCTCTTTCACTGCGATCTCTGGTGGCCACATCAGGCATGGTGGGAAATCTGGCCGAAATCATTTATCTGGCTCGAACGGGTCGAGCCCTCTCACAAATTGATATGGCCATGATTGATCTGAAGGAAATCAAAGGAGTGGAGCTACTTTTGCGAACCAAAGACACCGAAGGCCGCTTGAAGATTATTGGACTGGATGCTCGTCGTGTGGATACCTTGTATCCTGGTGTCCTGGTGCTCAGGGTGTTGATGGAATGTCTGGGGGCGAAGCAGGTTCGCATCAGCGATAAGGCCGTTCGAGAAGGTGTGATCTATGATTTTATTCAGCAGCATCACGAAGGCTTAGTGGCTGAGCAGGAAATTCCCAATGTGCGTCGCCGGCAAATCTTGTTGCTGGCTCGGCGCTATCAATATCCGAAAGTGCATTCTCATCATACGGCCAAATTGGCTCTCAGTCTGTTTGATCAAACTCAATCGATTCATGGGATGGGCGAAAGGGAGCGGGAATGGTTGGAGTACGCGTCGCTGCTTCATGATATCGGACATCATATTCAGGAAAATCAGCATCACAAACATACCTATTACTTAATTACGCATGCGGATCTGGCTGGTTTTTCGGCGGACGAAATTGGCATCCTGGCGAATGTCGCGCGCTATCATCGGCGGGGGTTGCCGAAAGTGGGGCATCAAGCTTTCAAGCTCTTGAACGGCGAACAGCGCAAGACGGTGTTGGGTTTGAGCGCGATACTTCGGATTGCCGATGGCTTGGATCGCAGTCATTTTTCGGTGGTGAAAGCGATCAAAGCTGATGTGGGAAAATGCCTTCGACTCCATGTGGTCTTCCGGTACGATCCGGAATTGGAGCTGTGGACCACTGAACGAAGAAAAAAACTCTTTGAAAAAATATTTCATTGTCAGGTCGAATTGCATCCAAGTGGCGTCACGACAAAAGATGCCGCCTAGGCCTTCCTGGCCAATTCGAAAAACCTGTAGAAATCGTCTAGCCGTTTATGGAATACTCGTTCCAAACAATCCCTCTGCACGGGTGCTGACGTGGCAGACTCGAGATCTAATCCTGCCCCAATTGGAGCGTCAATCTCACTCGACGGTATCTCAAGCCATTAAGACATGTGAGTATCGATACATCCAGGTCTATTCCTGGTACGAATGACCCCTGTTATTCACGGCTTCACAAGAAGAATCAACCGTCCCCATCGTTTTGGTCTAAAGGAGTCGCCTATGTTTAGTTTAATGCCTCGCGAAACAGGGTTTTTTGATTTATTTGAACGGGCCTCTGAAAATGTCGTTGAAGCGGGGCAATGTCTCAAAAACTTGATGAACAATTTTGAGGAATCGGAAAAGAAAATCCAGCATATCAAGGATCTGGAACACAAAGGGGATGGGCTGACCCATGACCTGATTCTGAAGCTGAACAAAACGTTTATTACTCCCTTGGATCGCGAGGATATTCATGCCTTGGCCAGTTCCTTAGACGATATCCTGGATGAAATCGATGCGGTGGCGATATTGTTTAGGGTGTTTAAAATTGATCGTCCGACCCCTACTGCTTGCAGGCTTGCTGAAATTCTTCATGAGGCGGCAAGGGAGGTTGGGAAGGGTATTAGCATGCTTCTGGAAAAAAATTGGGACATCAAGGATTGTGCGATTCGCGTGAATAGTCTAGAAAATAAAGCCGATGAGGTGAGCCGGGAAGCCATCTCCAGATTGTTTGAGGAAGAGCCTGATGCCAAGAAGGTGATGAAATGGAAAGAAATTTACGAAAATTTCGAGATGGGAACCGATTGCTGTGAGGATGCGGTCAATGTCCTTGAACGAATCGCTCTGAAGCATGGATAAGAAGTGATAGTCCTCCCACCTTTGATAAACCTCTGTGACCCTTCGTTGTCCCCATCCGGTGTAACGATCCGTGGCTGATTTCAGCATCCTATTATTCTTAGTGATTGGCCTGGCCCTGCTGTTTGATTTTTCAAACGGCTGGCATGATAGCGCCAACGCGGTCGCCACCGTTATTTCTACCCGTGTGTTGAGTCCCGTTACGGCAGTCCTGTTTGCTGGAGCGCTAAATGTTGCCGGGGCTTTTATGTCGACTGCCGTCGCTAAAATGGTGGGGAAAGGCATTATTGATCCGGGGGCTGTCAATGATGTGGTGATTGTGGCCGCATTAGGCGGTGCGATCATTTGGAACTTTATTACCCTCCAAATGGGGTTGCCTTCGAGTTCGTCGCATGCGTTGATAGGCGCCATGGTGGGGGCGGGCTTCATTCATGGCGGGTTGGAGGTGTTACAGGTTGCGGGGTTGGTGAAAGTGTTGAAGGCGATGGTGTTCTCGCCATTTTTTGGTTTTTTAATCGCGTTTATCCTCATGGTGGTGTTGAGCTGGGTATTTTTCCGAACCCAACGCGGAGTAGCCATGGTTCTTTTCCGTCGACTGCAATTGGTGTCGGCAGGGTTTATGGCTCTCAGCCATGGCGCGAATGATGCGCAAAAGGCCATGGGGATTATCACGTTGGCCTTGCTGTCGGCAGGACATATTCCTTCGGCAGAAGTGCCGCAATGGGTCATTATCTCGTGTGCGCTGGCGATGGGTTTGGGGACGGCGCTCGGCGGGTGGAAAATTATACGAACCTTGGGGATGGGCATCGCCAAGCTGGAACCGGTTCATGGGTTTGCGGCCGAAACTGGCGCAGCCGTGGTGCTGATGGCCACGGCGCACATTGGACTGCCTGTGAGTACGACCCATACCATTACGTCCGCGGTCATGGGTGTGGGTGCCGTTAATCGTCTTTCAGCCGTTCGCTGGGGGGTTACCCGTCGAATTGTGTATGCATGGATCTTCACGCTTCCTGGATCGGCTCTCTTAGCTATTCTCTTATATTCCATGTTGTCCACGATCTTGTAGCTCTAGTTGATTCCCTCTGGTTGCTCCTGCTTGTCATCACAAAAACCTCTGAATCAGTTGCCCCTCAAAAGAGGGGTAGAGTCTCCTTGCGTTCTTCCATAGTTTGACTATTCACGATTCTGCGGGTCATGGAGTGGGTCAATCGCGCTGGTTTCCACACTCTTGACTCGTATTACTGATATAGGAGGAGTTTATGGAAGAGGTGAAATCATTGAAGACGCTCAGTCCAGCCACTGCGGTTTTGGAAGAGGAGGGGTATCAGATGTATTTGGGGCAAGGATGTCGGTTGACAGGTGTGCTCAAAGTTCAGGGCATGATGCGCATTGACGGATTCGTCGAAGGAGAAGTCTTCGGCAGTGATTTGATTCAGGTGGGCAAAGAAGGCACCATCGAAGCCACGGTGAGAGCGAAACATATTGTGGCACAAGGCCCGCTTCGTGGAGATATCGCGGCACGAGAAAAAGTTGAATTGTTCGCGCCTGCTAAGGTTGAAGGGAACATTGATTCCCCGGTGTTTTTGCTTGAAGCGGGGGTTCTGGTGAATGGCACGTTGAAAATGGCACCCATGAACCCCACTCTCCAATAATTTTCAATAGATCCATTTCCCGCCATATTTAACCCTTGCGCAGAGCCCGAAGCTGCGCAGGGGGTATCCACCATTCCAGAATTCCTTTCCCGACAAGTGCGTTCTTGTGGAAAGCGATCAGCGCACTGCCGGCCTTTTTGAACGACAGGTTTGGCGAGTGTTGGCCAAAAAGCATGAGTGCGGCAGTTTGTCCCAAGTGAGGTTCATGACCGACACACATGATGACGGCATCCGATGGTAATGCCTGAAGGATAGGGAAGAGGAGCATGGGGGATTGGTCGTACACCAGCTCTGGGGTTACGGCCAGGTCTGACTGAATCCTTAGAATATCTTTGGCAATGGTTGCGGTTTGTTGCGTACGGGTTAATGGGCTGCAGAGCAGGTGTGTGGGCTTCACTCCAATATTCCTGAGTCCTTCCAAGGCTTGTTCTGTTTTGGTGAGGCCTTCTTTGGTTAGCGGACGGGAATACTCATCACCGGACCAAGTGTGTGGTTCTTCGGCAATTCCATGTCTAAAGAGGAGACAGTGCAAAGTGGGCCCTCAGGTGACTTGGCATGTTAGCAGAGTGTGGAAGGAAAAATCATTGGTTGAGGGAGAGAGGAAACCGGCGCTCTTCACCTTTCCTGCCTGAGTGAAATCAGCCTTTCTCTACTTCAATGAGAGGCAGGCATATCGAGGGGCTGTTCGGATTTTGTTGGGGACCATTGGACAGCCACGATGCGAATAATTCCCAGGATCAGGAGTATCCCTCCCAGTGTCATCCATTGGGACACAGGCGCTTCGGAAAACCATTTGGAAATGATTTCCGTCAGCATGACGACCAAAATGGTGTCCACAATAAACGTCACCTTCACGCGTCCTTCAGAAAAATAGGTTAAGGTGGTTTTAAACACTTCCACAATGGCCAAGATGATCAGGGTGTCCACAATCAAATGGCGCAACGCCTGTTCAAGTGGATGGCTGAAGATTGTTTGTAGATTAAGAAAAATTCGTACAACTCCACCAGTCAGTCCCAGCAGAATTGTGACAATGAGGAGACTGAGGACGACTTTAATGCCTTTCATCCACATGTGAGTCAGATCGGCTGCAATAGCCTGGGTAATCCAAGAAGGCGATTCTCGCAGCGATGGCTGGAATAAATTTGTTGTGAGTCGAGAACTGATGGTTTTCATGTTATAACTCATCTCGTGAAACGGGGGATAAGAGATCACGGACCGACAGCATTCCGAATACGTGTTGTTCGTTTCCGACGGCAAGGTGTCGTGTGCCTGCGGCTTTCATAATCCCAGCGGCTTAAAAAATGGATTCAGATTCATCAATGCTGACAATGGGAGTACTCATGATCTCCTTCACTTGCACAAACTCTGCTTGAAGATGAAAGGCAACCACTTTCCTGCCGATATCGCTTTCCGTCACGATGCCAATCATCTCGGAACCTTGCATCACCAACAGGCTGCCAATTTTCTTAATGCGCATGAGGTTCGATGCGACAGACACGGCCTGGGTTGATTCAACGCAGGCCAATTCACGAGTCATGAGTTGTTCTACACGTACCATTTGTCTTTTCCTCCTTTTAATAGTTGTTCTTTATGTGAATCATATTCTTTGGATATGACTAATGGATCACGAGCCGAAGACATTCTTGTTACCTTTTTCGACAAGAGCTGTTTAGGACAAGGTTATGCGGTACAATTTTCAGACGAGACAGAACGAACGTGTTGGTAACGATCATTAAAGGAGGGCTTCTATGAAGCGAAGTGTTGTGAGAGGGGTACTGGTGGGTCTGGCTCTGTTTTTGGGGGCCTGTAGTACCCCTCAATTTCAAACCTTGAAAATTTTGGATAGTCCCAATCGTGCGGTTGCGTTACAGGCGATGCCGGATGCCTATAGCGGAAAAGGCTATGATCATCCCGTTTCGTTGACGAAGGAGGAGATGACCCGCCTTCTCCAGGGGATTCGGGTGAAGCGTGGGATCATGGGAGGAACGCACCATCCGGCGTTTAGTGATACGGAAATTCAGGTGTTTTCCCCACATCTCGTCAACGCTCTCCAAAAATCTACCCAAGAAGAATTGGTCACATTTTTTGAAACTGCCCATCTCGATGATGAATTTGATCTGACCACTTCTGGTGGACTATTTGTTGCTGGAGGAAATCTCTATGTGGTGCTCAGCAATTTTTCGGTAAAAGCGCGAGCCTGGCAGGATGCTGAACGGCATGAGGCTTCTTATCGGGATCGTCCCTTAGAACAAATTGATCCTCAGCCGGGGCGTCTGGTTTTTGAACCCCGAGAGTTTATGGTGGAATCCCCTGATGGGGAAATCGGAAGTCGGTTCAAGGGCAAACCTTGGCAGGTGGCCATCCGGTATCAGGAATTCTTGAAGAACATTCAATGATAAGCAGAGGCCGGTAGAAGTTGAGAAAAGGAGAATCAATTCCCTTGGGCAAAGAATAGGACTACAGCGGGTATCGAGACATTAGGTTGGTTTGTTGACGGGTATGAAAAACGCCCGACCGAGATTCGAGTCTCGGTCGGGCGTTTTCTTTGGGACAAGAGGAGGCGCGTCTTTCGGTCCCGAGAAACTTAGAATGAGACGTCCCATTGCAATCGCACGCGCTGTTCATGTTGATCACTTCCCACCGGTCGATCAAGTGTTAAGTGCGAGGCATCAAGCGTGAGTTTGTTCTTATGCCCTGCGAAAAACCAATTGATGGCTCCCGTAAATTCTTGAAGTTGGTCATTTTTCACAAACACGTTCGGGTCAACGAAGGCATATCGAAACGCAATTTCCAATGGTTGAGGAATCACTGGTATGAGATAATGGGGGAAATATCCGATCTGTGAGTAACTTCCCATCAGATTGGTTTTTGATTGGCCAGCTCCAGCAATCGCTGCAGTTGCCGGTCTTCCAGCGTCTTTAATTTGTTTCCAGTGGTATTCATGTTGAATCGACAGCCCACGCCATTTGAAGGCGAATTCTTCCACCATGCCATCTACACGAAATTGTCCGTCGAATGCATTGCCATCCGATGTAAATGATGCCCCCAATGAACTGGGAGTGCCCGTGACTCCACAGCCGCTTGACGACCATCGGGTGCATTTTCCGATAGTCGTGTAAGCACCGAAAGCCACACTTCCTGTGGGTAGTTCATGATATTCTACGTCGCTTTGTGACCATTTGAGATCACGACCCAGAAAATTCCATTGAAACCGTCCGAAGTACATCATGTTATCGTCGTCATTGGCTTCACCTCGGCCCGATCCTGTAAAGACTCCGGCATAATACCGTGAATCAATAAATGTACCAGGAGCCAAATGACCATACAGCATAGCTCCGACCTGTCGGTCAATCGTAAATTCTGTGTTCACGATTGATCGTTCCACAAATTGTTGATTGCCAGAGGAGTCCCTCCGTTCCCGGTTATAGTCGATTTTCCATTGGCCCACTTGAAGTGACAGAAACTTAAATTTTTCCAGCATGATTCGCCAATCGATGAGGCGTGTATCACTTCCGGAAGTCCCGGAGCTCCTGGTGGGTTGTAAGTCCACCTCGAAGTAATATTTGATCCAGGGTTGATAGCCATGGCCTCCGATTTTCATTCGAACCCGCCTAAGTTCAAAGGTGCTCTCTGCGTTATTATTGAAATCTCCAAAGCTATCAGGATCGCCCCTTTCAGGGTAGGTAAATCGTCCTTGAAATCTCCATTGGAGTTGTGTGGCAAATTTGCCATCTTTGCTTTTGAGCTCAAACCCCTTTCGTCCATACCCGATAGCAATGGGAAATTCCTGATCCATGCGGTCATGGAGTTCTTGTTCTCTTTTCTCACGATCGGCCTCAATCCGCACCCAATCTTCTTTGCTAATTATGCCTTTTTCTTGCAGCAAATCAGAGAGCGTGTCCCTATAAAGCCTGTCCCCATCCCCAGCCAAGGCGTGGCTCTGAAATAAGAAGCCCAAGCATACGACGGTGAAAATCAATGGAACGACCTTCATGAATACGGTCTCCTCTCGTTGAAAAAGAAAATATAGTTTGGAATGTGATAGAAACTGTTTCATGGATGTTGAAAGCATACTAGAGGAGGTGTGTTACGAACGTGTTAAGTACAGGTCAAACTGCCGTAAACTTGATCCGGAAAAAGAGGAAACTTCTGAAGGGGCTACCCGCGGGCTCCAGAGATATAGGCGGCGGTCAATTCATGTTGAGGAGATTCAAAGAGGCTTTGTGCTGAACCGGTTTCAATGAGTTGATTAATGCCGTCCACGGACCAGAATAGGGCGACATGGTCCGCCATGCGGCGGGCTTGTGCCAAATTATGCGTGACGATAATCACCGTATAACGGCCCCGTAAACTCACAATGAGATCTTCGATGATACCGCTGGAAATCGGGTCTAAGGCGCTGCAAGGTTCGTCCAGGAGCAGAACCTGAGGTGAGAGAATTAAGGCCCGTGCGAGGCACAAACGTTGTTGCTGTCCACCAGATAACGCTTGTGCTGGCTGGCTGAGGCGGTCTTTGACTTCATCCCACAACCCGACTTGTTGGAAGGTCGTTTCGATCATGGCCGCCCAGGTTTCACGAGGATGTTTGCCATGTTCACGCAGGGGTAATTCGAGATTTTTCTTGATGGAGAAAGGGAAGACGGTGGGTTTTTGAAAAATCATTCCTACTTGGCGCCGGAGATGAAGAAGATCCGTTGTCGGGGCTAGCACGTCCAACTCATTCATCTGCAAGCGACCGGAAACCCTGCAGCCAGGGATAAGATCTGTCAAGCGATTGAGGCTCATGAGGAAACTGGTCTTTCCACAGCCTGATGGTCCCACCAACGCGGTAATACATCCCTTATTGATTTGAAGGTTCACATGCTGAAGCGCCAAATGGTCATGATAGCCAATGGAAAGGTCTTCGGCTCGAATGTGGGCGATGGGCTCGCAACAAGGCTGAGCCGATTGATAGGGGCGCCAGGATTGAATTCCAGACAACTGTTTTTCTGCTTCTCTTAGGTGGGGAGTTGGTTGAGCGTGGTCCATTTTTCGGCCATCCATGATGCGGAAAAATTAATGATGAGTAACAGACCGACAAGTACGAGGGCCGTCGCATAGGCGTTGGGATTGCCACCAGCAACATTCATCGCCAAGTCATAAATGTGGATGGATAAGGCCCGGCCGGAATCCAGCAGGGATTCCGGCATGCGATCCACATAGCCGCTGGTAAAAATTAACGCGGCCGTTTCGGCCATGGCTCGTCCTAACCCCAACAGGCTTCCCGCGAGCAATCCGGGCATGGCTGCTGGGAGCAAAATGCACCCCACGGTTGTTGATCGTGAAAACCCCAGTGCAGCCGCAGAGAATCGCTGATCAAAGGTAATGGCGCGAAAACTTTCTTCCGTGGTTCGAATGATGATCGGTAAAACCATACAGGCTAAGGTCAGGCCTCCTGAAAGAATGGAAAACCCTAATCCTAAGGCCTGGCAAAACAGTGCGTTGCCGAAGAGTCCAAAAACAATGGACGGGACTCCAGCCAAGACATCCAGGGATCCGCGAATGAGGCGTCCGAATCGATGATGGCCTTGTGTGTATTCTGCCAGAAAAATAGCCGTACCGAGACCTATGGGTAACGCGATGGCCATACAAATACCAACGATCAATCCGGTTGAGAGGAGAATGGGGCCAATCCCGCCTTCCCGACCAGCATTTTGCGGGGGAGAAAACACGAAGCTCCAGGAGAGTTGGGCCCACCCATGCCAGAGAAGATCTCCGAGCAGCGAAAGAAAACTCAGGGCAATAAGAATGGCTGAGCCCCAAACGATCCACGTACTGCATTGTTCTTGAATTCCTTTACTTTGTGTGAGCATTTGCTTCCCGGTGCCGAAAGCCTTCGGCCATCACGACGAATACGACGATCATGGCCATGAGGAGTAGGCCACTTACGAAGAGGGTGGATCGGTGAGTCCCCAACGCATAGGCCACTTCCAATGCAATATTCGCGGTTAAGGTGCGTATGGGATCAAACAGGTGTGAGGGGGATTGCACCACGTTCCCGCAGACCATCAAGATGGCCATGGTTTCTCCAAGAGCTCGGGCGACTCCCAAGAACAATCCTGTAAATATTCCTGCCTTGGCCGTTGGAAGAATCACGCTTCGAATCATAGACCATCTACTCAGTCCCAAGGCGGTGGCGTGGTGAATAACGGAAACTGGAATCTGTGCCAGACTAGCTTGGACCACCAAGGTGATCGTGGGAAGAATCATCAGAAACAGAATCAGGATGCCGGCCAGTAAGCTTGGGCCTGGTGGCTGCCAGCGAGCAATGAGTGGAACGAGAACCACTAGCCCCCATAGTCCAAACACGACTGAAGGAATGCCGGCCAACAATTCGATCAACCGGCGGTAGGGTTTGGCCAAAAAGGAAGGCGCATAATATTGAATAAATACAGCCGAGCCTATGCCGAGTGGAGCCGCGAGCATGATCGAGCCGAGACTGGCCCACAATGTGCCCCAGAGCATTGGAGTAAGTAGGTAAAGATCTTCAGATGGATGCCAGCCTTCGTCGGTAAAAAATGAACGGAGACCGACGTGCTGAAACGCCGGCCAGGACTCCTGGAGGAGAAACATCACGATGAGTAGGAGAAGGCTTCCTGCAATGAGCGCCAGGAAACGAAGGCCCCACAGCAGGGAATGATCACTATGGAAGTGGGGCAAAATATTGCTTGAGGATGAGATCATGAACAGCGGGCGATCGCGAAAATTCAATAAAGGTTTCAGTTAACCCAGTGGGTAGTGTTTTGGAAACCAATGTAAGTGGGCGAGACAAGGGGAAGGTCCCGTTTCGCACGCTTTCCAATGTTGCCGGAATGTGCTGCAAGGGCAGCAACCGTATGGGTACGCCATGCCTGGCGTCATATTGGACGGTCCCGATGGAGACATAGCCAATCGCGTGAGGATTGCCCTCGACGGTTTTGATGCCTTGTTCATTATCGCCGATCACCACGTGGGCGCGGATCTGGCGATTAGAAAGGGAGAAGTATTGCAGAAACAACTCCAGGGTCGAACGCCCTTCGGCTTTATTGATGACCGTGATTGGCGCATTCAGTCCTCCAACCGTTTTCCAATTCGTGATGGCACCCGTATAAATCGCCTTGATCTGTTCATTCGTTAAATCATGAACAGGGTTGTCCTGATGTAGAATCAACGTAATCCCATCATGGGCAATGATTGCACCATGCAGCGCATGCTCTTGTGGCTTTAACGCTCGGGAAGCCATGCCAATGTCGGCCAAACCGTTCACCACATCAGCAATACCTCGTGAAGAGCCACCAGTTTGGACATCGACTCGAGTTCCTGGATGTAGTGTTTCAAACCGTTTGCCTATTTCTGAGATCAGCGGTGCCATGGTGCTTGATCCGGTAATCACCAGTTTCCCTTGGGTGGCCATTACAAGCGTCGGGCTGGAGACAAGAAGGAAGAACAAGACGGGACTTAGCCAAGGGAGACCGGTGCATCTATTAGTCGGAGAGGGAGAGATGGGTTTCGCGGATTGAGACTTCAAATCTATTGAGTGTTATGGGTTAGTCAAAGGAAATTTTGCAGCATCCAAGATTGATGGCTTTCCCAGCGGTAGAGCCTGAAACCGTCTCTGGTAGCTGATAGATCATCGATTTGCCTTCACGAGTCGCTTCGACTAATCCGGCATCTCGCAGAATGGCGAGATGGTGGGACAATAAGCTTTGTTCCACGTCCAATTGTTCCATCAGATCTCCGACGTTTTTCGAGCCTTCCATGAGTGCCTCTAATACGGATAGGCGTGTCGGATCGGACAAGATTTTTAATTTGCTTGCACATGAAGGAGAGGTGCTTTTCGTTTTCATGGCACGAAAGTCCAGAAAGTGGGACGATAGTCTATATAAATGAATATATATTCATATGAACGGTATTTAATATGAACGATCGTTCTGAGTCAAGAACAATTGGCGAAGTAGCGGTGGCAGCTCTTGCGCTCAAATGTGTTCTCGGTAGACTTGAGGGGACAGCGTGGGCCAGCCCCTCTTCCCCAAGGTTCCCCTGATCTGCAGCTGTGTTTCTCCTCGCTGTGGGCAACGTGATTTTCATTTGAAAAGTTAACGCATTTGTAACGTGTGTGACATTTGTCTGACATCATTAGGCGATATATTTGACCCTGAACAGAAAATATGAGTAGGAGGAATGGCCCTCTTTCTGATGTCTAAGAATGGAATGGCACCTGACCGATAAAATCGGAAAATCATTCAACGAGGAGCAAACATGAAATTGAAGGGAATTAAAATTTTTAAGAGTGCGATTCTGGTTGGGTTGATATTGCTGTGTTCCCCTGCCATGGGAGAAGACAGCCTGTTTCCCATTCTAGACCAACAAATTCCTCCGTACTCTCCACAACATCGTGTTTCGGGAAAAGTCAAAATTATTGGGTCCAATACCATGAAAACGATTTTAGAGACATGGAAGGACAGGCTGGGAAAAGTCCATCCTGATTTGGACATCATTTTGGAGTCTGGGGGGTCCACCAGGGAGTAGAATCTTTAATTAGTGGGAAGACGAAAATTGCGGCGATGTCCCGTCCGATGAATCATGAAGAAATTACGGCGTTCACCAAACGGATAGGGTATCCACCCGCCTCGGTTCCTGTTGCGGTGGATGCGTTCGCTATTTTTGTGCATAAGGATAACCCTCTTCATCACATCACCTTTCAACAATTGGATGCCTTGTTCTCCTCTGACAGGCGCCGAGGAGCTCCGGAGTCCCTGGACCAATGGGGCCAACTGGGTCTCTCAGGCGTCTGGGCGAACGCTCCTATCCATGCGCAGGTCCGGGATGTCAATTCGGGTACCGCACAGTTTTTTAGGGAATTCGTCTTGTTGGGCGGAAAAGACAAGGAGACTGGTATGGTCCAACCTGGTGCTGCGTCCGTCGTGTATGCCGTCACGAATGATTCCTTTGCCATAGGCTATAGTGGAATCGGCTATCGCACGAATTCTGTCAAGCCACTGTGGGTGGCTGCCGTTGAAGGGGATTCCTTTGTAGAGCTGACGTTTGAATCCGCGATCAATGGATCCTATCCACTTCGTCGGTTGTTATACCTTTATGTGAACCAATCTCCCAATACTGAACATTCTCCCATTCTCTCGGAGATCATTAAATTTGCTGTCAGTCTGGAAGGGCAACAGATAGTTTCCAGATCAGGGTTTTTTCCGCTTCCTGCCAAAGACCTGGTTGACTTGTACGCTGCCTGGTCCAGCCCGCTTGCTTCGGTGCTCAACAATGAGGAATCGAAGAATTTCAAATAGTCTGACCAGCTCTCGGGAAATGGCGTGCAATAAAAAAGGCCGGCCTTCCTTCGTTTACTTGGATAGCCTTACACTCGTAAGCCGTGAGTCAATCCGCTGACATCCAACTGGGTCTTTTGCTGGGTGGCGTTTGGACGATCTCGTTCAAGAGAATGAGGAATCTTGCTCAATTCTGCGAGAACTCTGTGCGTAGCTCTTTGTTCCCGACCGGGGTTGGGAGAGTGAACTTTGGAAGCCACAAAAGAAGATCAAGGTCCGGCCTTGGTATTTTCTCTCAAATTTATTATCCTTTCATCTTCGTAGAAGAATGGAAGGAGGAGAACATCATGACCACGATCGGACAATTAATGACACGCAATCTGAGTTTTATTTCTGAGGATGCGAGTATTCAAGATGCGGCCAAACATATGCATACTAAGCGGATTGGTTCCTTGCTGGTCAAAAAGGAATCCGAGTTTTTGGGAATTGTGACGGAAACGGACGTGGTTCAAGCAGTGGCTGAACAGCCAGAAGCCGTCGCTCGATTAACGGTGCAAGAGGTCATGTCGAGACCCATTATCACCATAGATCGAATGATGGCTCCTCACTATGCCCGTGATCTCATGGCCGATCGTAAAATACGGCATTTGGGAGTGACGGAAGAGGGAAAGATTATTGGAATTGTTTCCGTGCGGGATCTCTTGGCTTATTTTAAGACGGTGTCTAAGGAGTTAGAAGAAGATGTGTGAAGGAAACAACAGAATCTCTAGGATTTTTTACCATGTGATCCCCTTGAGCAGGACCCCGCTGCCGGCTTATTCAATCGTTTCCTCTGTCGCTTTTTGAATCATAGAGGAGAGGCGCTCTTCTTCTTGTTGAATTTGTGTGATACGTCGTTCAATCCATGGGCCTATGGTTTTCCCTTTTGATTTGATTTGGGCCTTCAATCCGGCAATCTCCTCTCGAATGGCCTCACGCTGATCCTTCAATGCCTCGGTTTGGGCCACCGCGTCGGCTTTATCAAAAATAAGGGATTCAGGATTCTTCTCAAGGGTTGGGTCTTCCAGGATTGCCGGGGTGGTCGATCGAGGTGGTAAGACGCGAACTCCCTCCTCCAGCCTGCGTTGATTCATGACTATTGGGGAGATTATTTCGACTCCGGCATCATGGAGGATGGTGAGCATTTTGGCCCGAAGCTTTGAACGCGCACTCAGCAGTTGTGTGACTTCACTCAAAAATCCAGACACTCGGTAGGAAATAGAATAGTCTCCAAGATCCATGATGTGCACAAACGGATCTGTGAGTTTTGCGGCTGATGCGGCTTCCACGAGCAAGGTTTCAATAAGGGAATGGGATGTGTCATAACCTAACGACACAGTGGCTGAGACAATCGTGCCTGATGATCTCACCACAGTAATGGGATGGGAAACTAAATACAAATTGGGGAGGGTCGTCAAATCCCGTTCTTCCGTTTGGATTTCTGTATGAAACAACCCCCGTTCGGTGACTCGACCGAATTGATTTTCTACCCTGAGGAAATCTCCTAATCGAAAACTTTGCATTCCTCGTAGCATGAATCCTGCCATGGCATTGGAAACAAAGGTAGTGGAAGACAATGTGATCACTGCCGTAATTAAAAGAGCCAGAAGTTGAAAGAGGTCTTTCCGGGTTTCCTTGTCTAACGGAAGACTCAAAAGAATGAGGACGACTCCAATTCCCACCAAGAGGAGCATTCCTACGCGGGCAGAAAAACGAGATTCCTCTTTCAGCCCTCCATTCCGTAAAAATAAAAACCAATAACCGGCCCAGAGACCTGTGCTGACAAAGGCCAGAGTCAAAAGGACCGGCAGAAAGAGCGGAAGAGTTCCTAAAAGATTATCGACGAGGTTCATGGGCGTTTAATAGAGAGCGAATGCTGCATTATGCCCGAAGTGTTCGGAAGGATAAAGGCGAAAATCGGTCAAAGAAAAAAAGAGTGGCTACTATGAGGTAACCTCGTCTTTTTGACATGAGCCTAATGTTAGGCTTTTGGGGGTGATGACTAGGTTTAAAACCTACTAATTTCGGATGAGGCAGGGAAGAAAGATGCGTTCATAGGGAATGTCTGAAA
>Ga0224497_10001338_pt1 | contig 15769 bp, 15 predicted proteins | sample SF_Jul11_sed_USG_4_FD_167970 | JGI IMG/M metagenome (GOLD analysis project Ga0224497, IMG submission 167970) | Sediment microbial communities from San Francisco Bay, California, United States - SF_Jul11_sed_USGS_13 | ecosystem: Environmental > Aquatic > Marine > Sediment | place: USA... | reverse complement strand
TCCTTTTCCATTCATTGCTTCTTTTGCGTTTTTAAATAAATTAACAAATACAATAATTATTTTTTCTTTATCACATTCTACTTCTACAGAAGATTTTTCAAATTCAACTTTAATTGTTTGTGGTAAATTTGAACGGATTATAGATTCTTCAATAATTTCATCAATTTTACATCTTGTTGAATTTAGAGGAGTTGTTCGGACATAATCCAAAACATCATCAATTTGGTGAGTCATTCTAAAAATGGCCGAATCAATCATTTTTAATTTCTCATGTGATGATGAACTAAGATTTTCTTTGTTTTTAATTAGTTCCAAACCCATTTTAATTGTAGATAATGGATTTCGTAGTTCATGTGCGATTCTTGCTGAGAGTTCTCCAATAGTACTAAGTTTTTCTAATTTTAACAATCTTGTAGATTCACCTCTAAAAATTTTGATAATAAATAAAATTATTAATAAATGAATTCCAATATTTAAAAACATTAAAGAAATTTGAAAAATAAGTAATCTTTCTGATAAAAATTTTTGATGTTGACTAAGTTTATTTACAAAAAAATTTGCTTCATATAGAAAGTCATTTTTAGATTGATCTAATTCAAAATATGTTTTATCTGTAAATTTTTGAGATGAATCAACAATCAGCATGGCTAAATTTTTGTACTCGTTGAATTGTTCTTCTAACTTAATGAAATCCAATAAAAATTCCTCAGGAATGGGATTAAGAATTATGTTACTTTCTATTCCACCCTCTTTTAAAAGTAATAGATTTTTTTCCAAAGAATCAAATCCGTGCATAGGATTTTGATTGTCTTTGTCAGAAAGTATTTCTTTGAATTCATAAAAAGAATATACTGCAAGAAATCGATTTTTTCCGGCTAAATTAATAGAGTTTCCAATTAGAGAAGATTCATTTTCATAAAATGCTAAAATTGTAAAACTAGCAATAATTATCATAATTTGAAGAGATAGTAAAAAGGAAATTTTGTATTTATTTTGCAATTTTTAAAAGTTTTATATGATAATATAAAAATTAGCCTTAATTTTATGTATAACTTGAAAATTAATTTTACACTAGTTCTAAAACTGCTTTGGCTTGCTTGTAATGAACCTCATCAATCATCTTTCCATCAACGGTTGTTGCACCTCTTCCTTTCTTTGAAGATTTAAGATAAACATCACATACTTTTCTTGCCCACTGAATTTCAGTTTTACTGGGATGAAAAATTTCATGAGTGATATTAATTTGGTCTGGATGTATGATGCTTTTTCCAGTATATCCTAAGCTTTTTCCAATCTTACAATCTTGTTCTAACCCTTTGGTATCTTTAAGATCCTGCCATATTGCATCAATTGATGCCACATCTGCTGCTTTAGCATCAACAGGTACCTTTGCACGTGAGTATCTTCCGCCTTCTTGATCTTTTGTATATTCAATTCCTAGATCATTTAGAAGATCAAAAATGCCAAAAACAACTGCTGATATTCGTTTACTATAAGAAGCAATATTGTATGTATTAACTACGCCTTCAGCTGATTCTATTGATGGGATCACTTGAATTGGTTTTAATTTTCTTGTTTTTTCTAATTTTGAAATATTTTTTTCAATTTTTTTCATCTCTGCAACGTTGTTAACTTTTGGTATGACTATTCCATCAATTCCTTTTTGTATAATTTCTTTGAGATCATCTGGAATCTTGCCTGAAGCTGGGGAATTTGTTCTAACAAAAATTGAAGATAAATATGATGAGCGAGATTTTAGTGCGGTCTTTATTAGTTGTCGTGCATTACTTTTTTCTACATCTGGTACGGAGTCCTCTAGATCAAAACACACAATGTCAGCTTTGAGGGTTTTTGCTTTCTCTAAAAATCTAGAATTGTTTCCTGGAACAAAAATGAGGCTTCGAAAAAGCTGTGTCATTAAATAGCGCTATGCGTTCTCTGGCTTCATTAAGATTTTGCCAAAGAATTTGCCTTGGACCATTTTTGTGTGTGCTTCTGCTGCTTGTTCAAATGAATATATCGAATCAATTTCAGCTTTAATCTTACCTTTTCCCATCCAATACAATCCATCATCCATTTCTGCTTTTGTTCCTTGAGTCGAACCTAACACATTAATTCCTTTAAAGAAGATATGTCTTAGATCGATTTTTGCATCATAACCTGTAGTAGCTCCACATGATACAAGAGTCCCACCATAGTTTAGTAGTGTCAATTGTTTGTTGAAGTGAGTTTCACCAATATGATCAAATGTTACATCTACACCAGGTCTAACACCAGTTTTTGCAGCTATATCTTTTGTAATTTTATAAACTTCTTTATGCCAATCCTCTTTTCTATGGTCTACTGCATAGTCTGCTCCTAATTCCAGACATTTGTCCAATTTGTCAGGACTAGCAGTTGCTATAACAGTACAATTGTATAGTTTTGCAATTTGTATACCAAAACTACCTACTCCAGAACCACCGCCCATAATCAATACAGTTTGTCCTGGTGTTATCTTGGCTCTTCCAACTAACATATGCCATGATGTAAGTATAGTCATAGATGCAGCAGCTGCTTGATCATATGATACACCATCTGGAATTTTTGAGACGTTAACTTCAGGTAAATGCACTAATTCACTATATGCTCCCCATAATGGTCCTGTTTGGAATCCCCAAACTTGTCTATTAGTACAATCAAATTCTCTACCAGAGGTACATAATTTACACACTCTACATGCAAGATTAGAGTGAGATACTACTCTGTCTCCTACTTTTATATTTTTGACATCTTCTCCTACTGCTACAACATCCCCTGCAGCATCAGAGCCTGATACGTGCGGTAATGGTATAGCGATAGGAACTCCCCTCATTCCCCAAATATCATTATAATTGAGAGCAGATGATTTTAGTTTAAAGACTACTTCATCTGCTTTTGGTTTTGGGTCATCTATATCCTGGACTTTGAGGATTTTAGCATAATTATCATCTGGTGCGTATTCATTGTATACTACGGCTTTCATGTATTTTTGACGCCCTACCCATAATTATATTTTATCTTAGATTATATTCGATTTATCTTAAAGTCTCGTTTTGGTTGTTGCATTGAGAGTAATATTTGCTTGAGTTGATCGTCTGAAATCTGAGAGTGCATCTTTCCTTGTGATGCCATCCCTATAAGATATTGCTCAACGAGATCTGAAAGTTCAGGTTTTACCATTTTGATGTTATTCAATCTCATTCTTGCTTCAGGTGCTAGAATTTGTTTTAAGATCTGTTCTTTCTGTGCTGTAAAATCTTGATTGTTTTTTTTGTCCTGAAAATCATCAGAATCTGGATAACTCATCTTGAATCTAAGAATATATTTTAAGTTGTGGATTTTCCGCTATTAGTTCATTAAGAATCTCTGTTGCTAGTCTATCTAGTTTTTGCATTCCTTGTTTTGAAACAACACGTCCTTTCTTCTCAACTTTTTCAACATACCCGAGTTTTTCTAATCCATGAATTGCATTACGAATAATTGCACCACCTGCATCTTTGTGATGAGCAGCACCATATCCTGACGGTTTACCACCACCATAATCTTTTCTTAATTCGTTAATTCCAATTGGGCCATGAATGTAAATTTTTCTCAAAATTGATGCACATCTAGTATGCCACCATTCTCTATCTTGTGGAGGCTTGTCTGCATGAGCCCCTGTTTTTACAAAAGGAATCCATGACGGAGCAGGAATATCTTCTTTTTTGAGAATCTCTGCGAATCTTCCAATTAACATATCTGCTGGAACATCATACACCTTTGCCATAAAGTAAAAAAATCGAGAATCGTCTTATAAATCATTGAGGCAGTCAGCTAAGTTTCTTACATAATCAAGCACGGATTGGGCAGATCGTTGTTTTACTAAATTTTTGAATATTTTTCTAATTCTCATTATAATGTAGTTTGTAAAAAATGAACAAGATAGAGATTGACAACAGCTATTTGACAAATCATTAATGACATCAATTGATTCATTTTAAACCCAAAAACAGATTTTTTCATGCAAAACTACTTGTAATTCGGAACAATTATTTCATATTTTTTATCAGAAAGTCGTAAAACTCCCCCTTGCATATAATTTCCCCATGATGTTTTATTTTTAATAAAATCTAATTTCTGAATGACCTCCAACATTGGAACAGGTTTTTGCCATATCTCAATCTTTTTCATTATTAAAGAGAACTCAATCATGTTTTCTTTTAATAATTCAGTTTAAATTTTGGCATTTCCTAAAAAATTTTTTTCCTTTTCACCACTCTTATAGAAAACTATCTGTCATCTACATTCAAATTCTTTCTGTTTTGGGTTCTAAAAATAGGCCATTTTCTTTCCGTAATTCTTCTTTGAACTTCATCATCAGTTGGCAGGTCTTCTCTTGTCAGTTTGTCTTTTGGTTTTTTTGATTTGATGAATTTTAGCATTTCTAGCTCTCCAGATTCTGACTTGCTCCTTGATCCTAGCTTGACAAACCTTACAATTGCCCTAATTGACATCTTTAAGACAAAAGTATATTCAGTTTCTTTTCCATTCTCTCCATGTTTTATCATAATGTTTGCAACAAGCCCTCTTAGATCGTCTTGAGTTACATCAATCCAGTCTTTTTGTAGAATGTTTGTAAGCAATCCAAAGTGATTCAGGTTCTTGTATCTGGTATTCTCTGAAAGACTATGAACAATCATGTCGTTGTTGTAATCTAGAAATGTCTTGAGATTGTTTGGCGATAGTCTTGTTTTTTGCTTCGCGATATATCTTGTAATTCACTGGGCTCTTCTGTGAATGTTCTGTTTTTGATCAGTTGCACTAACCTGTTTTGACATATTATAGAATTCGTGGCTAGATGTTTATAATAGGCTGGTCAAGATGATTGAGCTATTATTTTGCGGTAAGTATGCCCACACAAATTACAGGAAATTCTGATCGATTTTACCGATGTTCTTCCAAGACGGATTGTGGAATTTATTCCTGGTGCAATAAATGACTTACATTTTTTACAGAAAACTATTCTTAAAATATATGGCATACGAATATTGTGCCTCATGCTAATTTTTTGTGCAAGCGAGGCTTGGCGTTGAGAAAGCTCTGGATTTGTTTTTGCATTAGAAATTGCATTATCTATTAGAATTTGCATTCGCTCAAGTGCAATTTTTCTAACTGCAAGTTTCATGTTTATGATTCAACTTACACCTAAAAATTGGTTATCTTTAAGATATGCAGTCAGCGGGATTCGAACCCGCGTCACAGGGTTGGAAACCCCGAATACTAACCAGGCTATACTATGACTGCACAAAAAATTAAACTCTTTTTCCTACATAAAAATGGTTTTTTCATACTCGTAAAGTATCCTAGCAATTACTACATGTGCTTCTAAAGGTGTATTTCCAAAAGAAAACATCTGAGTGATTTTTTTTTTAATTGAATCAGAAAAATGTCCCTTTTGAAATCCTCCTATCACTATACATGATCCATCTAGTAGATTGTTACTAATTTTTTCAAAGGTGCTTTGTTTTCCTGTAGTTGAGAATCCAATAGTTTGAGGTGGGTTTATCTCATCAATTAATTCTGAAAAGGATTGATCTTTTATCGATAACAACTCTTGATTATCTGCTTTGATGGTTTTTTGTAAAAATAATTTTTCAACTAATCCTGCAAATCTATGATATGATTTAGGAATGTTAACGTTTTCTCCAACACGAATTACTTTATTGTCAATTGTATGGATTAAGACTTTCAGTTTCTTTTGATGGTATAAAGGGATTGTTGTTGCTTCTAGAATAGAGAAATGAACAAGATCAGGTCTTCCTCGTTTAATTTCATTGTTAATTCCTTTCATTGCTGCAAAGTGCCATGAATTGTCAAGAAGAATATCAGATGGTTTTTTCCCAAGTTTTTGTGCATGTAAAACCACTGAAGAGTGTGATTTCAATTCTTCAGGTACAAGCTCTATGGAAGATTCAGCTAGAATTAGAGAAATCATCTTAATTGATCATTTCTATTTGACTTTTAAATTCATCCCACCCAGGTTTTGCATTTCCACTAACATCAATTAGGCCAGCATTGCAAATGTAATGATTCAATCTTTCAATTACATACTCACTGCTACCCAGCCCAGAACCTCCGCCAACACTGATATTTGTATTACCAATTTCTTGTTGTTCTGTAACACATGTTCCATTGGGTCTGTCGTATTGCCTGTACCATGTTAGAAAATCAATTTCAGATTCATTTTCTAAATAAAACTCAAATAATTTTTCCAAGAAATCTTTTTGGGTATTAGGACTTCCACCTACAAAGTCTGATGTGCTCCAGCTAATCTCAAAAAAGCCTACTTTTTTGTTTTGTACAATTTCAAATACTCTATCCAAGTTTTCTTTGGCTTCTTGGGGGGATTTTACAATATCATTTAAACTATCAACTGGAAAATATGAAAAGGCAACAAAATCGCCAACTGCTAAATCAATAATGATATGCTCCAAATCTTTGTTCAATACATTATGTAATGCAAAGGAATTTCCAAACTTTACATCTGGATGTTTTTGTTTTAGTTTCTCATAAATTTCCGAAAAAAGCTCTTTGTATACGGGAATGTTTTGTTCATAATAGCGAAATTGTGATTCTGTCTCACCAGCAATAATTACTTTATCTATGATATGATATCTTGACAAAATTGCATTAAGAACATTTACAAGTCTTTCTTCTCCAATTGAGTTAATAGAGGGTTTTCCTATCCAATCAGGAAATGGGCCTAATGTTTCTCCGTTAATAACAGAAAAGAATAGTGTTACTTTGAGATTATTTTTTTCGTTTAGTCCCATGATAACATCAGATTGATTCCAATTGAATTCTCCTCTTTGAGGCTCAATAATATTCCAAAAGAGGTAGACATTGCTTCTACCTATTCCAGTAGAAGATGCATCTGAAAAGATTTCATTAATTTGTTGCAATGATACTGACTGGTTTGGTGAATTTATTACAAGGCCAATTTTTTCATTAGTTTTCTGAGTAAGTATTGATTCTGAGTTTGATAAAATCATTGTCGTAGTAACTATTCCGATAACTATTGCAATGCCTATACCCATACCAAGAATCTTCTTATTCACACAGACTCAAAAAGAGAAGAAAGTAAAAAAGTTATGATTTTCTCATCCAGATGTACAACCACTATATCCACATTCTATGCAAATACTGCATCCCTCTACAAAGACAAGATTGTTTTTACATGTTGGACATAGACGATCTTCAGAAACGTCTTCAATTTGATGTGGTTCTAATACTATTTCTTCGTCATGGACTTTTAATGCAAGTGCAGCATTAACTTGGGATTTGATATAGGGATTTTTTATGTTTGTTGTAACATATTCTGTAATGTATGGGCTTGGTGTTACATCAAATGTCTTTTCTGCATTTTCGCTAGTCATATGGAGTACTTGTTTGTGTCGTGAACCATCACGGTACACTGTAATTCCTTTTAGACCTAATTCATGAGCCAACAGATATGCAGATTTCACATCTTCTGCAGTGACATCATATGGCATGTTAATTGTTTTGGCAATTGCATTTCCAATCCAATCTTGCCACACAGATTGGGCCATAAGGTGATCCGCCCAATGAATATCCATTGCAGTAACAAAGACCTTTTGCATCCACTCTGGAATTTCAGGAATTCCTTTAAGAGAACCATAATTATCTGCAATCTTTGCTAGTATTTCATCACTGTAAAGATCATTTTCTTTAAGGACTTCTTCGATAATCTTGTTAGTATAAAAGAATCTTCCAACAGTGACTCTCTTTTCAAATACTAGAGCAAATGCAGGCTCCATTCCATTAGAACAGTCTGCAATCATAGACAAGGTACCTGTTGGAGCAACAGTTGTTGTCAGAACATTTCTAATTCCATGTTTTTTGATTTTTTCAATTAGTGCATCCCATTCGTATGAATGTAATTCTTTTGGCTTTTCATAATATCCGGCAACAGGAATTTTTCCTTCAGGATATTCTGTTTTTGAACAAAGTGGGAACTCACCACGAGATTTTGCAAGTGCAACACTTTCTTCCATAGAATAGTATGTCAATGCTTCAGATAATTTTGATTGGAGTTCATATCCTTCTTTAGAGTTGTACGGGATTCTTAGTTTGTATAAGAGATCTGCAACTCCCATCACACCCAATCCAATTCTTCTTGATTCTTTTGATGCTACATTGATTTCGGGTACTGGATAATTGTTTACATCAATGATATTATCTAAGAATCTAGTAGTCTTTCTGATTGTTTCTTCGTATCTTTGCCAGTCAAATTCGTATTCTCCATCGGCTTTTCGTTTTACAAGATTTACTAAATTGATAGAACCGAGATTACATGATTCATATGGATAGAGACTCTGTTCTCCACAAGGATTTGTTGCTCTTAGTGGAGCTTGTCTTGCTTTTGCAAATACATTGTATTTGTTAATTTGATCAAAGAAGATCAAACCTGGTTCTGCACTCTTCCATGCAGATAATGCAATCAGGTCAATTAATTGATGTGCATTAATTTCTCTAACGGGTTTTTTATCACGTGGACTTCTAAGGATATACTTACCGTCATCGGTGTTTACAAGTGCATGCCAAAAGTCTTCCCAGACTCCAACACTAACGTTAAAGTTCTCAAGAATTCCCGGTTCTGTCTTGTTTGTAATGAATTTTTCAACATCAGGATGCCATGCTTCAATAATACCCATATTGGCTCCTCTTCTCTTACCACCTTGTTTGACTACCTCTGTGACAGTATTGATTATGTTCATGAATGATACTGGTCCTGATGCTACACCTGATGTTGATGCTACAATATCACCTTCTTCGCGTAGATCAGAGTAGTTAATTCCAACTCCACCACCTGATTTGAAGATTAGTGCCGCATCGGATGTAGATTTCATGATTTCTTCCATTCCATCCTCCATTCCAAGCACAAAACATGCAGAAAGTTGGCCTAATCTTCCACCTGCATTCATCATTGTCGGTGAATTTGGCAAGAAATCTTGGGTACTCATCAGGTCAAAGTATTCGGTAATTTTATCTGCATAACTATCGAATTTCTTGGCTGCAATCATTGTCAAAAGGTCTTTGAAACTTACTTTCATCTGACCTTTGCTTGCAAGAGTGATGTAATGATTGATTAAGGATCTGAAATGCCACTTGTTTAGGAAGTATTCACCAATTTTGAATTTATAATCAAAATTGTCTAGTTTGTCCAGATATGCTTTTGCTTCATCGAGATTTTGTGTGATGTTTCCTGACTTGTCAAACACTTGAGCATCATAGAAGAGGTCACCTATGCTAACTAGAATTGCAACTCTTTCAAACATTTGAGTTGGGGTCTCAGTGATCTCATTCTTTCCATTTCTGAAAAGATATCTAGATGCTAATACTCTCAAGCAGTTTAGATCAAATTTCTTGGATACTGGATCCAAGTTCTTTGCATTCAGGACTTTCATTTTTTCGTCCCTTAGTTTTCTTCTTTCGTGTCTGTAGACGATATACGCTTTTGCAATATCGCTATTGCCACTATCAATCAAAGTTGATTCTACAATATCTTGAATATCCTCAACGCTAGGTGTTCTAGAGTTGGTGAATCCTTGTTCCACTAATTTATCAACAACTTTTCCTGCTAGTTGATCGGCCAGTCCACGATCGGCTTTAGATGTGGCTGCCAATGCTCTGTAAATGGCATTTGAAATTTTATCTTTATTGAAAGTCGTTATCGCACCACTGCGCTTACGAATTTCATTAATAGTATTTTCTATTTGCGAATTATCCAATTATAATCTCCTCGCAAAACGTATGATGATTATGGATATAACTTGTGTGCTCGAAAAATTTTGATCTTGTCGCCTTCATGAGTCAATATTCTTTATACCAGTACTATGAATTTCATAATGGCATAACTTTGTTAGTATGTGACTATAATTGGATATCTGAAATGGATCAAAATTTTTCTGAAAAGATCGGAATCAGTTTTTCATTTACGGATTTCAGACAATATAAGGCGACTTACACTTTGGACATTTGTCCTCAAATGGTTCATCTTTAAATCCACATTCGCCACATATTGCTACATCCTTTACGGGCTTGAATGAATTTGTTAGTTCTGATGCCTTTTCAATGACTTTTTTAATATTAGCAGGTTTAGCATTTTTGTCAATTTGCAATGTTACAAGCAGACCACCGTTTAGTAGTTTGGATAACTTGTTGCACTCAACAATAGGCTCACTTTTGTTCGTAAATTCGGCAATTTCAGATGCATTAATCACTATACCTTGTGAGTAAACATCCCCTTCCATAGAGTTCAGAGCAGAATTCTTGCCATACTTTTCACCATCAAGACTTGCAAATCGGGCAGAGCCTTCAGTTTCAGTCATGGATATAGCTACAGGATCTCCAATTTCTTTGCCCTTTTTGGCACCAACATCTATTGCAGTTTCAATTACTTTGTGAAGAATTTCTTTGCCTTCTTTGTTATCTTGGAATCCAAGAATATTATATACGGCCTCTTTGAGACCTACAAGATTGACATTGAGGGATACGGAACTTCGTTGCATGTACTGAGTATTTTTTGCAAGAATTGGATTTAGTCCTCGTCTAGTAAGATCAGAAATAGTATTTTTTCTTAGTGCCATTGAAGCTAATGCTGGTTTCATTAATAGTGCAAGTCTTGCTCTAAAATATGTTTCATCCTTGTTAGACTCAAATGCAAGTCTTGGAAGATTTATTGAAACTGATTCTAATGTTATTGATAACGGACCAGAGCTCTTTGTTATAGGGTTTGTTACACCATAACTTGAGGTTGGTCCTTTTGCAAACATTACATTACCACCAATTGAGATAATCTCTGCTAGTGCTTCTGAAACATCGGAAACTTTTCCTTTATCATAATCAATGATTAATCCAATTTTTGGGATAGGTGTAATCTTTGTGTAATTTTTGTATGCATTAATAATTGCATTAATGATTTTTGGATCAGAATTTAATTGGATTCTAATTGAAACATGAGTGCTTATTTTGTTATATTTTGATGTAGTAGAGGCAGTAGCAAATGCATTTGCAAGTTTTTGCTCCAATTCCTCAAGATTTTTTGAATGTTTTATGAATAATTGAGGGACTCCATCAAGTACAATCTCATGTGATGCTTCTTTTGAAAGCAGAGAAATTATAACAGATAATGCAGACGTAATTTCATCAAGTGATTTTGAGGCTGGAATTCTTGATACGTCAAGATATTTTCCTCCAAGATTAATTCCGTCTTCAATTAGTTCTTTAACATTAACAAAAATTGTATCTGGTATCATTGACCAGATGCCTGGATTTGTAATATGCAAATCACCAGAAAGATGAGAGTCTGCAACATCTTTTGGTAAGATATTTGTAAGAAGATGTTCAGCAAAAACTCTTTGACCAGTATTGAAAAGCAGACCTTCGGTTCCATTATCTACATTATCTAGATTTGTCAGTATTTCTTGGATATCAAATACAGGCATGCCTAGGCGTGCCAATTTGTTACGATATTCCTCGTGACCGTGCTCTAAGAGTACAGAATTAACCATTTCTCTGATAAGGGAGCCTGTAAGATAGGTGGTTTGATATTTGTAAATTCTATTTTCCACTTCTTCAGTAATTTTTTGTGCCAATTCCAATGGAAGGCTTCCTTCTCTGACAAGTGATTGTATGATCTTATGAGAATTAAATTCCTCAATTGATTCATGTGACGTTCGAACGTACATCTTTCCACTTTCAATAATTGATCTTTCTTCGATCTGTCTTGCTAAGCTTAAAACAAGTTTCCCAAGATTTGTGATTGTATATCTTCTTTCAGATTTGTTAAGTGCAACAAGAGATTGTCTCAATAACTTTCTCAAATGATATGCAAATTTGCCACTTTCTTTTTTTGACTTGAATCCGGCTAGTGATTTTAATTCTGAATAAGTTAAAGGTCCCTTGGAATTTAGAATTCTTAAAATATCAATTCTGTTAGGACTTGCCATTACAGAAAAGATCATTCTAACACGTTTGGATGTTGATTGAAGAATTCCACTTCTCTTTGGTTCTGATATTTCTTCACTCAATTCCATGCTTCTGCTAAAAATTGGGGGTAAATAAGATTTGTGACTAGATCATATCATTGAAATTTTGATCAGTTTTAGATCAGAAAACAAAATTTTTGAAATTTTGTAATACATTTTATATTTTTAAAGATCAAAAAGAAAGTATTTAGATCAGTTTTCCAGTTCTGATCAAAATGTGCATCTAATATTTAGGATTAACAATGATTAGATAGGAAAGGTATTTAGATCAGTTTTCTTGGACGTCAAGAGAGAATTCTGTAGTAGATAGTTTTTGTCCACAAGATGGGCATTTTCCATTATAAGGATTCATTACATCTTTTAATGATTTTAGCATCTTCATGTTTGTGATCTTTTCTCCACATTTTCCACATGTTACTTCAACAGACATGAAGATTATTAATTGTGCAAAATAATTAAGAAGAGATTCTGAATTTTTTTAATAATTCAAACAAATTATTTTACTGTTTTTCCATTAGGATTCCGCGTTCATCAAAACCGGTGATCTTTGCTCTAGTTCCAATGGGAAGGTCTGCAGGTGTTGAAATCCCGGCCATAAATCCTGAAATTCTAAGGTCAGAATTGTCTAGTTGTAATACGACAAAGGCATAAGGGGTGTATTTTTCAAAGCCTGCAGGAGGTACTGTAATTATAGTATAGGTGGCTACTGTGCCAGTTCCCTCCAAAATTGCATCCTCAAATCCCTTACTACCACATTTTTGACAAAAATAAACAGTTGAGAGATGTAAAAAACCGCATTTAGTACACTTGTGAGCAAGAACCTTACCTTCTTTTGCTTTTGCAATTAATTGCTCTTTAACAGACATTTTATACACTTTGGAATATGTGAACAGCACAACTTGCTCCAGTTGCACCAAAGTTATGAGTCAAACCAATCTTTGCATCTTTAACAGTTCGTGCACCAGCTTTGCCAGTTAATTGATCAAACACTTCTACTACTTGTCCTACACCTGTAGCTCCAATTGGATGTCCTTTTGATTTAAGGCCACCTGATGGATTAATTGAAATATCGGAATTTAGTTTTGTTCTGCCTTCACGAACAGCCTCAACACCCTTTCCTTTTTCAAAAAAGCCTAAATCTTCGGTGTCTACAACTTCTGCAATTGTAAAACAATCATGCACTTCAGCAAAGTCAATATCTTTTGGAGTAATTCCTGCCATTTTGTATGCAGCTTCAGCTGCAATCTTTGAACTTGGAATTGTTGTCATATGTTCACGGCCTTGTAAAGCAGCTGGTGAACCACCTCTACCTGAACCAATTACTTCGATATAATCTCCACCATTCTCTTTTGCAAATTTTTCTGAACAAAGTATTACAGAGCTCGCTCCATCTGAAAATGGACAGCAGTCATAAAGTTTTAGTGGACTTGCAACTACTGCTGAATTCATTACATCATCAATTGTAATTTTCTTTTGCAAGTGAGCTTTTGGATTAAGTAATCCATTATCATGATTCTTTACTGCAACTCTAGCAAAGTCTTCTTCTGTTGCATTAAATTCATTTAAGTAAGCTCTTGCCATCGATGCGAACAATCCTGGAAATGATGCGCCAGCTTGTCCTTCATAGAAAAAGTCTGAACAATACGCAAAGTATGTTGTTGTCCATTCTGTACCAGTATGAGTTACTTTTTCAACTCCAGTTACAACTAGGCAATCATAAAACCCTGCTGCGACATTTGCATAAGCTTCTCTAAATGATACTGAACCACTTCCACAAGCTGATTCAATTGATAATGAGGGTTTATCTGAAATTCCAAGGTTACTCATCAAAACGGGTCCAAGATGAACCTGTTTATCAGCCATTCCAAATACGTTTGAAATGTATGCTGCCTTAATTTCTTTGGGATCAATTCCGGCATTTTCAATTGCTGCAACGGATGCCTGAGTAGTAATATCTGCAATGCTATCGGCTAATTTCCCATATTTTGTGCTACCTGCACCAAGAACGCAAACCTTTTCCATAAATATGGCTGACCCCATTCCCTATAAAAATCGTTTTAGTAAATTCATAATAGGAAATGTCACAAAAGAAAACTCTGCTTCAAACAGTCCAAATTAAAAAAAAATCAAACAGGCATGTTGTAAAAACTACAAAAACAAAGGTCAGTATTTTTAAAAAAGAGATCATGCAATATTTGGATTCTAATGGATTTCTTTCTTGGTCATCAAAAGAAAAAAAATATATGATTTTGGGAACAAATTCGCCAAAAAAGGGGCTTGTTAAATGTCCTGAATGTAAGTTGGGTGAATTGATGGTTATTCGTTCTAGAACAACTAGAAAACGCTTCATGGGATGCTCCAACTTTTATGGAGGATGTAAGGCATCTTCACCACTTTTACAAAAAGCAAGACTTCGGGCAACAAAGAAAGCTTGCAATGTTTGTTACTGGCCCATGGTAATTTTTAGATATTCCAAGAATCAAAAGTGGACAAATCAGTGTTCAAACTTTAATTGCGATAGCAGAAAGCCTATAACTTCAAAGTAGGATAGATATCTGCTCTTCTGTTTTTTAGTAATGGTAATTCCTTGCGGATTTGTTTTATTTTTTTTGATTCAATGTTTACATAACCAATTCCTTGTTTCTTTTTCATGTCTATCAAAATCTTGCCAAATGGATCAACTACCAAACTTCTACCACAATAAATATTTCCAACTTGATCAGGAGCAATTACATAGCAACCATTTTCGATTGCACGTGTTTTGTTTATTGTAATCCAATGTTCTTCTTTCATATTTCCTTTTACCCATGCTGATGGTGCAACTAAAACTTCAGAGCCAGATATTGCAAGGGTTCTTGCCATCTCAGGGAATCTCAAGTCATAACAAATCATCAAACCTATTTTCCCAATCGATGTATCTACTGGCTTTGCAATTTTTGAACCTGATTGCATCTTGTCTGATTCTCTGAATCCTAATGCATCATATAGATGAATTTTTCTATAATTTGAGATTACTTTTCCTGTTTTATCCATTACAAATGAAGTGTCATAGACACGATCTTTCTTCTTACTTTTTTCATAAAATGAACCTACTACTTGAATATGATTTTCCTTTGCAGCGTTTGCAATAATACTTACAAAATTTCCAGTAATAGTTTCAGCTGAATCTGCAAGTTGCTTTGATGTTTGTGATGAATTTGTGTAAAACATCATAAATTCAGGAAATGCAACTAGTGTAGCTTTATTTGCTGCTGCTTTTCTAATGTAATCTAAAATTTTTTTTAGATTTTTTTCTTTGTTGGTTGATGCTTTGAATTGTACAATTGCAGCTTTCATAAATTTTCTAATTTTAAATAAGAATAAAAATATACACAAACAATTTTGGTACATACACCAAATGTACCACTTTGTTATTATGTAATGTATTGACAATTCAATTATCGACCATTGTGTGTATGTCTATTCCTGTGGCTGGAGGGAAAATTAGTCTTTTTATTTTTTAAAAAATACTTAAAGTTGGTTTCCTGCCAAAAACCAGTTTTCTTTTGGATGATCTTCAAAAACAACTATTACATGATTTTCTTTTGTTTTTAGAATGTCTACAGCAGCTTTTGTTATTGCTTTTGCGTACTCATTTTTTTGTTCTTGAGTTCTTCCAGGATACATTGATACTGTGATCAAAGGCATAAGATATTTGC
>Ga0224497_10001337_pt1 | contig 15772 bp, 11 predicted proteins | sample SF_Jul11_sed_USG_4_FD_167970 | JGI IMG/M metagenome (GOLD analysis project Ga0224497, IMG submission 167970) | Sediment microbial communities from San Francisco Bay, California, United States - SF_Jul11_sed_USGS_13 | ecosystem: Environmental > Aquatic > Marine > Sediment | place: USA... | reverse complement strand
GAAAAAGCGGCCACCGACCGTGATATTGAAGTTATCGGTGACCTCAAAACCGATCTCGCCGAACAATGCCGTCTGTTCGAGCGTCGAGTCGTACACGCCCGTAAACCAGTTGCCGCCCGACGGAGGTGCGGGCACCGGGAATGTCGGGTCGTAATAGTAGGCCAGATAATTCAGGTAGGAAAACGCGGGTGACGTATCGAACGCCGTGTTCCCGGAATAGAAAATCGTATGACCTTCATCGCGGTTATAGAAAAAGCCGACAATGCCGTTCCAGCGGCTCGCCGAATCGGACGGCGTACTCAGACGCATCTCGACGGTGACGAGATCGGTGTTTTCATTGTTGTAGGCAAAAGCCTGCGGGTCGCCACCGAAGTCGTATGCGGTGTAATTCGGTCCCCAGTAGTCGGACAGCTGATTGAACGCGAACTGGTAGGACGTGGCATCCGCCTCGTAAATCGTCTCACGACTGAAGTACGAACCCGTGATCATGAAGTCTGCGAATCCGAGACTGCCCTCAGCCGTCACGGCGAGCTGATACCACTCGTCATCCCACGCATCCTTGCCGAAGCGAACTTGCTCGAGGTCGCCGATGGTCCTGCCGGCGTAAAACTGATCCGCGATATCGGTGTCGCCGAATCCGTCCTGATTCTTTTTCTGGTACACCGCGCTTAGGTCCAATGTCCAGTTGTCGTTGAGTGCCGTACGCAGCATCGCGCGAGCGCCGGAATTCGTCGCGGAGTTGACATCGTCGCCGACGAAAGCCGCGTTATCGAAGGTGCCCCCCGGGCTCGTCGACAGGATATTGTCGACGTAGCCTGCTTCTTCCTCGAGAAAGCCGACGAGCCGCAGGCCTACCTTGCCTTCGACAAGCGGAATGTTGGCCATGCCGCTGACCGTGTAACCGGTGCCACCGTCGGCGACCTGGTTGATGCCGAGATCCACCCAGCCATTCTGTGCCGACAGATCTGGTTTGTTGGTGATGATGCGCAGCGAACCGCACTGTGAGGCGTCTCCGAAGAGCGTGCCCTGCGGCCCGCTCAGAGCCTCGACACGTTCGATGTCGATAAGGCGCGCGTCTGGATTGCGGCCCGCGGCCGTGATCGGCTGCTCGTCGAGATAAATCGAAGTCGTCGAGCTGCCGCCGAACGACAGCCCGGATATCGTACAGCCACGCATCAACACTGTCGTGCCGCCGGGTTCACGGCGACTGAACGTCAGTCCCGGAATCTGGCCGAAGTAATCGTCTAGCGTCTTGAAACCCTGGCGGACGATGTCTTGATCGGTAAACGCGGTCACAGCAACTGGCACATCCTGGAGATTGACCTGACGCTTGGTCGCCGTGACAATGATTTCTTCGAGCATTTCCTGGGCGTTTGCGGCGTGCGGCCCGCCGGCGCAAGCCGCGGACACAGCGACCGCGACGGCGCCCCGATTGAAGAGTTGTGTGGACTGGCCGGCAGATTTCATGATTACCCCCACTTCGGCATGCATGCCTGTTTCAGGATGTGAAACTGGCTGCCCTGACCCTGGATGCCAGCGTGTTACCGGGCTTATTCTAACGGGATGTCTGCGCCAGTTTCCAGCCCGTAGTCGTTGCCGCGCCGACATGCTGGTCACGGTGCGGCCATCGTGACGATCCTGATCGCAACCTCCGTGGTGCGGGGCAGCCAGCAGGGTGAAAGTCACGGCGGCGTTTACCTGGTTCACGTCAATGAAGAGAAAGTCCTGCAGACCATCGACTGGAACACGACGAATATCGACTGGCAAGGACGCGGCTGGGACCGCGGACTTCGTGGCATCGCGTTCGATGGCGAATATGTCTACATCGCTGCCAGCGACGAGCTGTTTGCCTACGACCGGAAGTTCTCGAAACTCGACTCGTTCCGCTCGCCATACTTGAAGCATTGCCACGAAATCAGCCGCTACAAGCGCAGGTTGTATCTGACGTCGACCGCATTCGACGCGCTGCTCGGCTTCGACCTAGACAAGCAGCGTTTCAGCTGGGGGCTGCATATCGATTCGGAGGAAAACGCATTCCGGTCGACGGCTTTCGATCCGATCGGAAATGCCGGTCCGCCTCCCCGCAATTTATTACACTTAAACGCCGTCTGTGCCCAGGAGCAAGGGTTGTATATAAGCGGCCTGCGCACGAACGGGCTGCTCAAGTTCGATGGCAAGCGGATTTCTAAGACGATATCACTCCCGCACGGCGTTCATAATGCGCGACCGTTTCGAAATGGGGTCCTGTTCAATGACAGCCAGGCCAATGTCGTTCGATACGAGGCGCCGGCAGAGCGAAAGTCGTTTCCGGTGCCACACTACCGGCCCGAGTTTCTCACCCATACCGATCTCGGGGATCCGCGAATTGCCCGGCAGGCCTTCGGCCGCGGCCTTTGCGCGATCAGCGGCAATCTGATTGCTGCAGGTTCGTCGCCATCGACGATAGCAATCCACAATCTGGAGACCGGTGATACCGACATGACCGTTACGCTGTCGTACGACGTGCGCAACGCGATTCACGGCCTTGAAGTATGGCCGTTTGAAGACTGAATTTGCGTCGATCGGCCTGACCTGCCGCCGCTGGCCCGGCCATTCAGGCCGAACGCAGGAGATCCTCCGGAAGATATTTTGCGTAACGCTCAAGTACCGGTTCTAGTACTTCCCGCAATTCGTCAAGCCGGTCAGCGTAGTTTCTCCAAAAGCCGATCGAGGACGTGTAGATCGGCTGGCGGACCTGCTCCGAACTGGCCGTCCGCACCGGCCGTTCGGTCTCGTGAAAACGCAGGCATGCCGCTTCGAAAGGCAGGTCGCAATAGTCGAGCAGGCGCTTTACCTGGCCGTCCAAGTCATGCACGAGCTCTTCGTATTGCACAGTCAGTACCTTTCCGGGCAGGACTTCGTGCCAGTAATCCATCATGCGCTGATACTCGAGGAAATACTCGCCGATGTCGGTCAGGTCATACGTAAACGTCTGGCCTTTCGCGAACAATTGACGAAAGCAGCTCAGGCAAGAGTCCAGCGGGTGTCGCCGCGCATCGATGACTTTCGCATTCGGCAAGATCAGGTGTAGAAAGCCGATGGTCGGAAAGTTATTTGGCATCTTGTCAATAAAGTGCGCAGCGCCCTCAGTGCGATGCCGACGCGCCCGATTGAGGTATTCCTCGCCGAGTGATTTGAAGTTCTCTGGCGTGAGTTCCCGTACAGCTTGCGGGTAGTTGACGCCGTCAGCGCGATTGCGATTAAGCGTGGTTGCGACACGCCCGAGGTATGGCAGCTCGGATGTTCCCTCAACCCGGCTGTGGCTAGCAAGAATCTGTTCGATCAGCGTCGATCCTGACCGCGGCAAACCGACGATGAAGATTGGCGCGGGATCCGAATCACCGCCGCCGGCTTTTCGGGCAAGGAACTCGGCATCGAATAGTGCGATAATCTCGTCGTTCATGACCTCAGTCTGTACCGGATCGTAGATCTCGAGCACGCGCTGCGTGCTGTTGCCTTGGACATAGTAGTCCCAGGCATGCGCGAAATCACCGCGGTCCTCGTATGCTTTGGCCAGTGCAAACAGAAAATTGACCCGTGACTGATCGGTGAGATTGTCGAGCTTCAGATTTGACTCGATCGCTTTGATATCGGCGTCGGTCAGCGTGTAGGTCTTAAGGTTTGCGAGGCTCCAGTAAGTTTCACCATAGTCCGGTTTGACCGCGATGCATTTGCGATAAGTGCGCACGGCCTCTTCCTGCCGACCCATGGTCTTCAAGACATGGCCGAGACCCAGTAATGCCCCGGGATGCTGAGGATTCAGCTCGAGTGTCTTCTGATAGGCATGCATCGCCTCGATGGTCGATGCGGCGGGCGCCAGCGTGCCGGCAAGCAGGAAATAGCCTTGAGGATTCTTCGGCTGCAGCTCGGTGATACGCCGAAAGCAGCCGATTGCTTCCTCAAGTTCGTTTTGTTCCTTGAGCACGCGGCCAAGATCGCCGATAGCACCGACAAAATCGGGCGCAATCGAGACCGCTCGCCGAAACAGCCGCTCCGCGTCTGCATTTCGCTTGGCGCTGAGCGCCACTCGTCCAAGCAGCCGCATGGCATCTACGTTGTTCGGATTGTCGCGAATTACATCACGGTAAATTCGCTCAGCTTCTTCAAGGCGCCCCTCCCGGTGATGCTCGGCAGCGAGTGCCAGTTTTCTGCGCTCGGGATTGAGGTCGAACGATCGCTCGAACGCTGCGTCAGCCTCAGCACCTTTGCCCAGCTGTGCCAGCGCCTTGCCGAGATTGAGGTAGGCAAGTTCGAGCGAGGGATCGAGACGCACTGCGTTTTGCAGTACCTCGACGGCGTCGTTCGCACGACCCAGCTCGAGCATCACGATGCCGAGATCCTCATGTGGCTTCGCAAAACTGGGCGCCAATCGGATTGTCTCGCGCAAAGCCCACTCGGCTTCCTCGAGCCGGTTTAGTTTGATCAGTACCGCGCCGAGCAATCCGAGGAGGTTGACGTCAGCGGGAGTTTCTACGAGCAGCGCACGACAACGTTCTTCCGCCGACAGATATTCGCCCCGGCTAACCAGGTCGAAAACTTCGTTGAACCGGCCCTTGGGAGACGTGGATTTCGACATGCAGTTCTTCGATTACGTGCCAGCGTCTGCGAGTATGCGGCATCGGACCGCTTTCTGCAGCAAGCGCGCAGCTTCTTAAACCCGATATTCCAGTAAAATGGCTTACTGCAGCTGCAGGTGCGCTGTAAACGCAAGTACCAATTCGAATTTGGCCTGTTTTTCATCGATTCGATAAGCGTCGCGTTCAAGTCGGCGCGTGGCAGACCCATCGAAAAGATTTCGGTTGAGGCGATGCCGGAGTCAAGATTGTTTACAGGCAGGTCCGTTTCTGCATCGAACTCATGGAGCGGACACGGCGCGCGTCCGGTACGGAGCGAGGGGGCGCGGAGATCCGTCCGGCAATGTTTCAGCAAATCGCAGATGGTTCCGGTCTTTCGGGCGCAAATCTCAGGCCGATAGGTAATGCCTGCAGCGTTGTAAAGTCGGGTTCATGTCGCTGAGCCGCAGATTGCTGGATTTCACTGGCCAATGGGATACCTCACCATGTGCAACACCGGCAAGAATGTTTTATCGTCTCGGCATAGATCCGGTGTGCTGACTGTCTGGGCTCCGCTCTGCTTATAAGATTGAATTAACGACCAGACTGTAGATTGCGCGGCACCACTTAGCATCTATCTTTGTCGGCGTATGCGGCTCAGACCCTGTCAGCGGGAGACTCGATGATTATTTACGGTGTGGCGCTATTGTCCGGTTGCCTGGTTGCAGGTCTCTACATCGGTGAAGTGTTGGGCGAACTCATCGGCGTGGAGGCCAATGTCGGCGGTGTCGGTATCGCCATGCTGCTGCTGATTCTCGCGCACAACCTGCCGCGGGATCGGCCTCTGGCCAGCGGGGCATCGGCCGGCGGCATCACGTTCTGGAGCGCAATGTACATCCCGATCGTAGTCGCGATGGCGGCGCGACAGAACGTCGCGGGCGCTCTCGATGGCGGCGTCCTCGCACTGCTTGCCGGAGTCGGGGCCGTCGTCGTCAGCTTCGCGCTGATTCCGCTGATCAGCCGGATCGGCAGCGCGCCGGCCACGACCGGCAGCGAGAGCGATGAGGGGTTGGGCGATGAATGAACTGATCACGGTGCTGAACGCGAATCAGCTCATCGTTGCGTTCGCGATCGTCGGCATTATCGTCTGGTTTTCGTACTGGTTGTCCAACACGTTTACGGGTGGACGCATTCATGGTTCCGCCGTCGCAATCGTGATCGGATTGATTCTCGCGTGGGTGGGCGGCACGCGCACCGGCGGCAGCAGGGGCATCGCCGACATCGAGCTGTTCGCCGGTATCGGTATCATGGGCGGCGCGATGTTGCGCGACTTTGCGATCGTTGCAACCGGGTTTGGTGTCGACTGGCATGAAATGAAGCGCGCTGGAGTCGCGGGGATGGTCTCGGTCGTCGCGGGCGTCATCGTATCTTTCGTCGTCGGTGCTGCGGTTGCATTCCTGTTCGGGTACCGGGATCCCGTAGTGATCACCACGATCGGCGCGGGGGCGGTTACCTACATCGTCGGGCCGGTGACTGGCGCAGCGCTCGGCGCCAGCTCCGACATCGTCGCGCTGAGCGTGGCCGCGGGGCTCGCAAAATCGATTCTCGTGATGACCAGCACGCCGGCGGTCGCCGGCCTGATCGGACTGAATAATCCGCAGTCGGCAATGGTATTCGGTGGACTCATGGGCACGACGAGCGGCGTAACCGCCGGCCTTGCCGCAACGGATCCGAAGCTCGTACCATACGGCGCGATGACGGCGACGTTTTATACCGGCGTCGGATGCCTGATCGTGCCCTCCGTGCTGTTTCTCGTGGTAAGAGCGATGCTGTGATGATGACGCTCAATGACAGGCTGCAGAGTAACGATGACGGCCGGCCCGCGCTCACGATCGACGACGCGAGCGTGACCTATAGCGAATTGCGCGAGGGCGTGGATGCGTTCGCCCGCAATCTCCTGGCCGGCAAGGACGATCTGGTCGAAGAACGCATTGCGATGCTGTTGCCGGCAGGCCGTGACTACGTTACTGCGCTGCTGGGCATCTGGCGCGCCGGCGGTGTTGGGGTACCGCTGAGCACGGGGGCAGCCGTCAGGGAACTCGAGTACGCGCTCAAGACGGCACGTGCTACACGCCTGGTCAGCAGTGGCGCGATGGCGGACAGAATTCGCGCGAGCTGCGAGGAATTGAACATCGAGATCGTCGCGGTCAGCGACCGGGCGGGCGACGCTGCGGCGACACTGCCGTCTATAACCCCGGAACGCCGCGCGATGATGCTGTTCACGAGCGGCACGACGAGCCAGCCAAAAGGCGTGGTCAGTACGCACCGCAACGTCACCGCACAGATCTCCGCATTGATCGAAGCCTGGCGCTGGACCTCAGATGATCGCATTCCGCTGTTTCTGCCGCTGCACCATATTCACGGCATCATCAACGTGCTGTGCTGTGCGCTGTGGGCGGGTGCGCGTATCGACCTGCTCGATGGCTTCGATGCCCGGGCCATACTCGATCGCGTCAGGGTAGGACGCTACAACGTGTTCATGGCCGTGCCGACAATCTACGTAAAGCTCATCGGCGCGCTCGAGCAATTGCCGGCCACAGATCGCGAATCGGTCTGCAAAGGATTCGGGGATATGCGCCTCATGGTATCCGGCTCCGCGGCATGTCCGGTCAGCGTGCACGAGCAATGGCGTGCACTGACAGGCCAGACGCTGTTGGAGCGATACGGCATGACCGAGATCGGCATGGCCCTGTCGAATCCCTACGAGGGCGAGCGCCGTCCCGGCACCGTCGGCCAGCCGCTTCCCGGTGTCGAGGTCATTCTCGTTGACGAAACCGGCGCCCGCATCAGCGAAGAGAACCAGCCCGGCGAGATCTGGGTGCGCGGGGAGAACGTGTTTCTCGAATACTGGGACAACAAGGAAGCGACCGAAAAGGAGTTCACGGACGACTGGTTCCACACGGGCGATATTGCGGAACGCGTGGACGACTACTATCGCATTCTGGGACGGTCGTCGGTCGATATCATTAAGTCCGGTGGCTACAAACTGTCTGCGCTCGAGATCGAGAGCGCTCTCCTGGACCACGCCGCGATCGCCGAGTGCGCGGTCGTCGGCATGCCGGACGATACGTGGGGTGAGGCGGTTAATGCGGCGGTAGTGCTGAAAAAAAATGCAACGCTATCCGCGGACGAACTGCGGGCCTGGTGCAAAAACAGGATGTCGGGCTACAAGGTGCCCAAGGTTATCCGCTTCATGGATGCCCTGCCGAGGAACGCGATGGGCAAAGTGACCAAGCAGGCAGTCAAAGCACTTCTTTAGAACCGAATGATACTTCAGAACTTCGGTCAATTAGGCAATTACAGGCACGCACCATGAAACAACTGTATTCGAAGATCATATTTTTTTTTGCAGGCGTATTAATTTTTCCAGCCGCCGCTTTGTGGGCGCAAAACCCCGACCCGGAAACACTTGCGCTGATCGCAGAGTTGGGACTGGAAGAATCCGACACAGCGGCAAGGGATCTGCCGTACTGGCGCAAACCGAAGAAGATCTACATCGTACCGCCCGGCTATGACGACGAAGAGCGGTCGATGCAGATGCAATCGGCACGCGAAGTCGTCGGTGATGTGGAGCTGGTACAGATTTCCTATCCGATCCCGGACGACGTAATCCGGGATGCGGAAGTCCTTCTGGCCAGATGCACACCGAGGATCATCCGCGAGGCGAAAAACCTGCGCTGGTTGCAGGATTCCCGACACGGAGTTGATTCCTGCATGGTTCCCGAAATTCTGGAAAAGCAATTCATACTGACGAACGCCCAGCATACGTCCGGGCCCCCGATTGCAAATCACGTCATTGCTTTGATGACCATGATCACCCGCGGATTGCACAACTTTCACAAAACTCAGTTACAGGGCGTGTGGAAAGATCGGCCGATTGACTTTCCGATGCTTGAGCTGGACGGCAAGACCATGCTGGTTGTCGGTCTCGGCGGAGTGGGAACGGAGGTAGCCAAGCGTGCCCATGGCCTGGGGATGAGGGTAATCGGCGTACGTAACTCGAGCCGCAGTGGACCGGACTACGTCGAATACGTCGGTTTGTCGCATGAAGTCTATGAACTTGCCGGCCGGGCCGACGTCATTGTTAATGCCCTGCCGTTGACCAATGAGACCCGCGGTCTGTTCGACAGGAAGTTCTTTGATTCGGTCAAGCGTGGCGCCTATTTCATTTCCGTCGGCAGGGGCGAGAGTACCGTTACCGGTGACCTGATTTCGGCACTGAACGATGGTCGCCTTACGGCTGCCGGCCTCGATGTAACAGACCCGGAACCGTTGCCGGATAGCCATGAACTCTGGAGTCTGCCCAATATCGTCATTACACCGCACGTGGCCGCCACGACGGATGAAGGGCGCTGGCGCAGGTGGGCGGTCACTCGGGAGAACCTGCGCCGGTATGTCAATGGCGAAAAAATGTTGAACGTGGTGGACGTCGCACAGGGTTATTAATCGGCCTGGCGGCGACGCGATTGCCAAGTAAGACAACTATCGCAGCGAAAGGCTAAACTCCGGGCATGAGTACCCTGATCGGCTGGCTTGCGGAGTGGGCGCTGCACTGGCGCATTCTTTTCATCATTGGCGTTGCGGCCGTCGCGCACTTGATCGTACTGCTGATTCGGCAGGTCGGGACGCAGCTGGCGGCCAGCCAGAACCGATCGTCTCACAAGAAACTCCGCTCGGTTGCGAGCCTCACCACCAGCGTGCTCGTCTTTTCGCTGTATTTCTTGACGGTTGGCCTGATATTCAAACAATTCGGTGTTTCGCTCACGGCCTATCTCGCAAGCGCGTCCATCATCGGGCTCGCCGTTGGTTTCGGCTCCCAGGGTGTTGTGCAGGATGTGGTGACGGGTCTGACGATCATATTCTCCGATCTGCTCGATGTTGGGGAGCTGGTCGAGATAAGCGGGCAGACCGGCGTCGTGAGAGGAATCGGCATGCGGTTCGTCGAGCTAGAAAATGCGCTCGGTGCGTATGTGTTCGTGCCAAACCGCACGATCAATAACGTGATCAACTACCCGCGTGGTTATGTGCGCTGCATTGCCGATGTCGCCCTTGCCGGAGATGCCTCAGAGATGGACAAAATGGCTGCTGTCGCCGAGCGCTCGATGCAGGGTGCCTACGATCAGTTCCCCGGCGTGCTGCGCACCCCGCCGTCGGTCGAAGGGCGCTACCGGACCAGCGCCGGCAAGGAGTATCTGCGTCTGAAGTTCCGTGTCTGGCCCGGACGCGGTCAGCCTATTGAAGAGACGTTTCGCAAGGAACTGGCTCGGGAGCTGCGCCGATTCGAGCCTGATTATCAGGACTGGATGATCGCGGTCAACTACGAAGTCGAGCAGCGTATCCCACGCAAGGCGTCGGGGTGGTCGTGGACGAGGCGCAACAAGACGACGGCAACTTCGGGCGAGCAGCCGTGAGCAAGCGGCGCAAATCGAAACGCGCCGGGGAAGATCGCGCAAAAATTGCGCGCCGTCATGCGTTGCACATTTTCCCCGGCCGCTATACGAGGCCCGGCACGGCGCCCGGCGATCTGAGCGCATTGCCTGCCGGCGAGCAGGTCCCGGTTCGCATGTCGCTAATGGACTATGCTGTCGACGAGCTGACCGAGAAATCGGACTGCAGCCTGGAGACGGCGAGGCAGTTCTTCGAAAGTCCGCGCGCCACCTGGCTACATGTACAGGGCACGCCGTCGGCGCAACTGTTACAGGATATTGGTGAGGCTTATGAGCTGCACGCGCTCGCGCTGGAAGACGTACTCCACACGGGCCAGCGCGCCAAGCTGGAGGCCTATGATGACCAGCTGTTCGCGATAGTCGGTGCCCCCGAGTTCGGCGAGCACGGCATAGAATTGCAGCAGCTCAGTATTTTTCTGGGTGAGACCTGGATCGTCAGTTTCTATTCGGGTCGCGGCGATCCGTTCGAGCCGCTTCGACATCGACTGCGTACGAATCAATCCCGCTTACGCAGAAACCCGGTCGATTATCTGTTCTATGCATTACTGGATACCGCCATTGATCTGGCCTTCCCGGTTATGGAACTGCTCGGCGAGCGCATCGAGAGACTCGAGGAGTCGGTCTTTGAACATCCAGGTCGCGAGGCGCTGGATGAAATCCACAAACTGAAACGTGAGCTCGTGCTCATGCGACGGGCCCTGTGGCCGCAGCGCGATATGATGAACGGCATGCTGCGCGACGACCATGTCCTGATCACCCAGGGGACACGGCTGTATCTGCGCGACTGTTACGATCACACGGTTCACGCTCTCGACCTCGTCGAAAGCTACCGGGAAATGGCGTCCAGCCTGCTCGACGTGTACCTGTCGAGCCTCTCGTATCGGATGAACGACGTGATGAAAGTGCTCACGATCATCGCGACCGTATTCATACCGTTGTCTTTTGTGGTCGGTGTTTACGGAATGAATTTCGACAGACAGGCGAGCCCCTGGAACATGCCTGAACTCGGCATGCGCTTCGGCTATCCGGTACTCTGGCTGGTGATGCTGGCGCTCGTCGGCGGAATGCTGTTTTACTTCCGCCGCAAGCGCTGGTTCTAGACGAGGTGCTCCTTGAAGAAAGCCACCGTACGCTCCCACGCCAGATCAGCTGCCGCCTGGTCGAAACGCGGCGTCGAGTTATTGTGAAAGCCGTGCCGCGTGCCGGGGTAGGTGTGCATCTGATACTCGGCTTTGCTGGCTTTTAGCGCGGCTTCGTATCCCGCTCGCGTTGCGTTGACACGCGCGTCGTCCTCAGCATAGTGAATCAGCATCGGTGCGCGGATTTTTGGAACATCGGCCGAATCCGGCGCGCTTCCGTAAAACGGCACGCCGGCGTTCAATTCGTCGCCGAGCGTCACGGCGAGGAAATTCGTCGTGCTGCCGCCCCAGCAAAACCCCGTGACTCCGAGCTTGCCGGTCGAGAGTTCGTGCGACCTGAGGTAGCGGGCACTGTTGACCATATCCTGACGCAGTTTGGCCTGCTCGAGGCTCGCCTGCATCGTACGGCCGTCGTCGTCGTTGCCCGGATAGCCTCCGATTGGCGACAGGCCGTCGGGCGCCAGCGCCAGAAACCCTTCCACGGCGGCACGCCGGGCGACGTCCTCGATGTACGGATTCAGCCCGCGGTTTTCGTGAATCACGAGCACGGCCGGAAACGGCCCGTCGCCCGCCGGCGTCACGAGGTAACCGCGCATCTCGCCCGATGTTCCACCGGGTGACGGGTAGTCGACGTAGCGGCCTTTCATGCGTTCGTCGGTAAAGGAAATGACCTGCGCCTCGGCGTAACGCGGCAATAAACTCTTCGCCATCGCGAGTGCCGAGGCACCGCCAATCGTCAGTGCCGCCGCACGTTCGAAGAACTGCCGTCGGTCGATTCGGCCGTGACAATATTTGTCGTACAGATCAAACACACGTGGGTCGATGTCTTTTTCCGTCATTTTCTATGTTTCCTCTAATATGTGAACAGCGCGATGTCGATAGTTTCGTCTGGTGCATCAGGCTGTTAGCGCCTGCCGTACCCGCTCGGGCGTAAACGGCATGTGATACAGCCGCTTCCCCGTGAGCGCATGGAAGGCGTTCGCGACTGCCGCGGCGATGAATGGATTGCCGATCTCACCGAGCCCCGTCGGGCTGGTGTCGCGGTCGAGGAACTCGACGTGAATCTCCTCCGGAGCTTCCGCCATACGCAACAGCCGGTAGTCGTTGAAGTTCGATTGTACGACCGCGCCGTTCGTTACCGTTGCGCGCTCTTTTAGTACGCTCGAGAGCCCATAGACGATGCCGCTCTCGACATTGCGTCGCGCCATTACCGGCTGGACCACGGTGCCGCCGTCGATGGCGGCCCAGACTTTATGGACCCGAATCCGGCCGCGGGCCGCATCCAGTGAAATTTCGACGACGCCCGCGCCGAGCGAGCCCGAGCGCTCCGTCACCGAAAGCCCGAGTGCGCGTCCATCCGGACGCGGTTTTTGCCAGTCTGACAGTCGTTCGACGGCATCAAAGACCTGTTGGGCTCTTGGCGTCATCGCGATACGAGTGCGGCGGAACTCGAGCGGGTCGAGGCCTTCGCTTGTCGCCATCTCGTCGACGAGTGCCTCGATCGCGAAAATATTGAAGGGGTGGGCGACGGATCGCCAGTGCTTCAGCCGAATACCGTGTGACGCGCCGCGCAGTTCGACTAAACGGTTCGGAATCTCGTAATACCGTTCCAGCCTGATTCCGGAGTAAATCAGGCCGTCGCCGTCGCCGATCACGCAGTGGCGCCAGCCTGCGACCTTACCGTCGTCGTCCAGCGCCGCCTCGAGGCACTGGTAGTTCTGCGGTCGGAACATCCCGAACTTGAGGTCTTCTTCGCGGGTCCAGATCATCTTGACCGGTCGTTTGATAGCGCGAGCGATCCGGGCGGCCTCGATCGAGTAATCCGTAATTGTGCGCCGGCCGAAACCGCCGCCCATGTACTGCTGGTGGTGAATCACCTGGCTGGTCTTCAAGCCGAGCGCTTCGGCGATTCTTGCACGCGAGTCGCCGGGCGACTGGGTACCCTCCCAGATCTCCAGCTGGTCTCCGGCCTCGTTGAAGCGAGCAACGCCGTTCAGTGGTTCCATCTGGGCGTGATAGGCGTAATCGCTCCTGAAGTTGGCTTTATAGACCTTCGATGCGGTCTTGAAAGCACGTTCGACATCGCCTTCGCTCGTAATCGGTTTGGACGGCGAGTTCGCGTCCGCGGCGATGGCCTCATAATCCCGGTCGAGCGCCTGTTCCGAGTCGTAGCCTTCGGCAACGGCGTTCTTGCTCCAGTTGACCTGGAGGGCTTTGCGAGCGGCGAGCACGTGCTCGAAGGTGTCGGCAACGACGGCAACGCCGTGCTCGAGCCGAACTACGTCAATCACACCCTGCTGCTTGCGTATCTCCGCGTCATTCCAGCTTTCCGGTTCGGCTAGCTGCACCGGCGCGTGCACCGTGCTCGCATACACCATTCCCGGCAACCGCACGTCGATAGCATACTGCGCGGTGCCGTTCACCTTGGCCGGAATGTCGCGACGCGCAACCGGCTTGCCGATCAGGCGAAACTCGCTGTTGTTCTTGAGTTCGTCGGCGGACACTGCGGGCATCGTCGCCGGCACCTCGGCGAATTCGGCGATCTCGCCATAACTGAGACGTCGGCCCGTTGTCGGGTCAACTACAACGTTCGGCTCGGTTACGAGCGTGTCGGCATTGACACCCCATTCTTTTGCTGCCGCCTGAATCAGGACCTTGCGTACCTGGGCGCCAGCGAAACGCATCGGTTCGAAGTAGGACATGACGGCACGACTGCCGACGATACGCATGCTCTTGCTGCCGTCGCGTCCCGCATAGCCGTAAATATCGGGCTCGGCCGGCGCCATTTCCAAAGTCACTTTCGACCAGTCGGCATCGAGTTCCTCCGCGAGGGCAACGGGCACACCGGTCATCGAGCCCTGCCCCATTTCGGCCGCCGGCGTGATGATCGTGATCGAATCGTCCGGGGCGATTCGAACCCAGGCGCCGATACTGTGTGCCGCCGTCTCAGCCTGGGCTGCCGATAGCAACCATCCGCCGTCGGGGCCGAAGCTGACCACAAATGTCAGCCCGGCTGCGCCGCCGAGGAAACTGCGGCGAGAGATCTGCGTTGTGTCGGATACTGTCCGCGCCATGGCCTAACCCTCCTGCGCCGCGCGCTGAATGGCGTCGATTATTCCCGTGTATGTGCCGCAGCGGCACAGGTTGCCGTTCATGTGCGCGACGATCTGGTCGCGCGTTGGCCGCGGATTACGCTCGAGGAGTTCGGCCGCCTGCATGATCTGGCCGGACTGGCAATAGCCGCACTGCGGCACCTGCTCGGCAACCCATGCCTTTTGCAAGGGGTGGCTGGAGTCCGGCGAAAGCCCCTCGATCGTCGTGACCGTCGAGCCTTCGACGCTGGCGAGCGTCGTCTGACACGACTTCGTGGCCCTGCCGTTCACGTGCACCGTGCAGGCTCCGCAGTAGCCGCCTCCGCATCCGAATTTTGTGCCGGTGAGCGCCAGATGCTCGCGGATTGCCCACAGCAAAGGGGTGTCCGGCTCCGCCGCGACCGACACCCGCTTCCCGTTAACGTTGAATCGAACCATGACGCAAGACCTCCTCGCTGGTCATTCGTATTTCGAGCCGCCTGGATGCCCGGGCCATGGCTGGGCCCGCTGCGCGCAAGAACCACACACCCCGATATTCCGCCACACCAGATTCGGAATGACTGCCTGGTCCGCTTCGTGCGGAGGCTCGATCGGAACACTTTAATACATTTCAAAGCGGCTGACACTGGCCCGGGCGCGCCTCCGGAGGGTGCAATTAGATTCTCGCGTAACCAAATTCGCCAGTATTGCTCCCAACCGGGACATTCCGGTTGTCGTGCGATTAATCGAAACACTCTCTTTTAGTTGACCTCTGCGGGCTGCATCAAGTAAGGGTTACGAGCATGGAAGGCAGTCATATGAAGACGCCGTTACCGGCTAAAACAGTTCGCACTTTGCTCGGCGCACTCATGCTTGCGTCGATGAGTGCCTGCGTCCACCAGGCCGACCGAGAGCCCGCCGATCGCCGGGTGGTCCTGACGATCGTCGGCACGAATGACGTGCACGGTCAGTTGCTGCCGGGACCGGCACGGGGCGGCATTACGAGCTTATCCGGTTACGTTACGGTATTGCGCGAGCTTCGTGCGTCCGACGGGGGTGCCGTACTGCTCATCGATGCCGGTGACATGTGGCAAGGCACGCTCGAATCGAACCTGACCGAAGGGGCCTCGGTCGTCGAAGCCTATAACGCTTTGAGTTATGACGCGGCGGCAATCGGGAATCACGAATTCGATTTCGGCCCTGCCGGGGAGCGTGCGGTTCCCGAAGAGGCGTCGGACGATCCGCGCGGCGCCCTGAAACGGCGAGCGGAGCAGGCGACATTCCCGTTGCTGGCGGCGAACCTGATCGACGATTCGACAGGACGACCGGTGACCTGGCCAAACGTCAGGCCATCGACGGTGGTGGACGCGGCCGGCATCAAGGCCGGCATTATTGGCGTCGTCACAGAGCAGGCCTTGCAAACAACCATTGCCGCCAACACCGGCGGTCTGCGGATCGACCCA
>Ga0224497_10001335_pt1 | contig 15787 bp, 15 predicted proteins | sample SF_Jul11_sed_USG_4_FD_167970 | JGI IMG/M metagenome (GOLD analysis project Ga0224497, IMG submission 167970) | Sediment microbial communities from San Francisco Bay, California, United States - SF_Jul11_sed_USGS_13 | ecosystem: Environmental > Aquatic > Marine > Sediment | place: USA... | reverse complement strand
GACGCCGGCGGGAACTTCGTCGCCACGGCGGAGACGTCGGGCGACGGCAACTATCTCTTCTCCGGTCTGCCGGCGGGCGACTACACCGTCACGGTCGACCCCGACGACGTGGCGGGGCTCTTCCCGACCTTCGATTTCGACGGCAGTGCGCTGACGCCCGACGAAGCGGCGGTGACTCTCGGGGCCGGCGAGATCAACTTGCTGGTCGACTTCGGATACGCCGAGCTGCGCTGAGGCTCGCCCCGGGTGGAGGCCGAAGCCCGGCACCTGTCCGTTCGGGTACCCGGCCCCCACCTCTTGTGACGTTGTGGGCCGCCGCGGCGGCCGGATAGCTTCTTTGAGCCCCGACAAAGGCACGGCCGGCGAGAGCCGGCGTCGCAATGCCACGGGTCCCAATCTCCGAGCCTCTGCGCGTCTGGCAGGACTCCGGGACCGCCGAGCTGCCGAAGGGCACCAGGTCGCCGCCGTGGAGCACGCATGGTCGGAAGGAGGTAGGAGATGCTAGGAACTGCAGGTCGTTGGTTCGCTTCGCTGGCTGTCCTGGCGGCGCTCGGGGCCACCTCGGCTCTCGCCGCCCAGCCGCCGTCCACCCTGACCCCCATGGAGCAGCTGGGCAAGGAGATCTTCTTCGACAAGATCTCCGATCCGCCGTGGATGTCCTGCGCCACCTGCCACGGTCCGACGGCCGGCTGGACCGGTCCGGTCGCCGGGGTCAACCTTCACGGCGCGGTCTACCGGGGGGCGGTTCCGCGGCGCTTCGGCAACCGCAAGCCGCCCTCGGCGGCCTACGCCACGTTCAGCCCGGTTTTCCACTACGACCCGGTCGAGGAGCTGTTCGTCGGCGGCAACTTCTGGGACGGGCGCGCCACCGGAGAGGTTCTGGGCAATCCCGCAGCGGATCAGGCCGGAGGCCCCTTCCTGAACCCCGTCGAGCAGAACATGCCGGGCAAGCAGGCGGTGTGCGAGCACGTGGCCGGCGCCGCGTACGCGGACCTGTTCGAGGAGGCCTGGGGTCCCGGCTCCCTCGACTGCGTCGCCGACGTCGACGGGACCTACGATCGCATCGCTCTGTCGATCGCCGAGTACGAGGCATCGAGCGAGGTCAACCAGTTCTCGTCGAAGTTCGACTACTACCTCGCGGGAGCCGTCGAGCTGACCGAGCAGGAGACCTGGGGAATGGAGCTCTTCGCCGGCGCCGCCATGTGCGCTGCGTGCCACCCGGCGCCGCTCTTCACCGACTTCACCTTCGACAACCTGGGCGTGCCGAAGAACCCCGAGAACCCCTTCTACGACATGGACGGGGTGCTGATCGACGGCCTGCCGATCAATCCGGACGGCGACGCCTGGATCGACCCGGGCCTCGGCGGCTTCCTCATGACGCGGCCCGAGTGGTCGGGCCTCGCGGCGGAGAACTGGGGCAAGCACAAGGTGCCGACGCTGCGCAACGTGGACGCGCGTCCGGGCGGCGGCTTTCCGAAGGCCTACATGCACAACGGGGTCTTCAAGTCCCTCGAGGAGGTGGTCCACTTCTACAACACGCGGGACGTCGAGCCGTGGCCGCCGCCCGAGGTGGCGGAGAACGTCAACAGCGACGAGCTGGGCGACCTCGGGCTGACGCCGGAGGAGGAGGCGGCGGTGGTCGCCTTCATGAAGACCCTCTCGGACGGCTTCGAGCCCTAGGAGCCGCCGCGGTCCCGCGCGAGCCGAGCCGCGGGAAGAGGCAAGGTCCGGGCGTCAGCTGGGGCGCGAAGGGGCCCGGGAGTCAGCGGGACGGTTCGTCCGAGATGATCTTGCCGTCACGCAGGACGACGATGCGTCGGGCATGCCCCGCGATATCGTCCTCGTGAGTCACCAGGATGACGGTGTTGCCGCTGCGGTTGAGCTCGTCGAACAGCTCCATGATCTCTCCCGAGGTCGTGCTGTCGAGATTCCCGGTCGGCTCGTCGGCGAGCAGGATGGAGGGCTCGTTGACCAGGGCGCGAGCGACCGCCACGCGCTGGCGCTGGCCGCCGGAGAGCTCGTTCGAGCGGTGGGACATGCGGTCGCCGAGCCCGACCCGCTCGAGCGCGCGCTCGGCCTTGCGGCGGCGCTCCTGCTTGCCCAGGCCAGCGTAGATCAGGGGCAGCTCGACGTTCTTGAGGGCCGTGGCTCGGGCCAGGAGGTTGAAGGTCTGGAAGACGAAGCCGATCTCTTCGTTGCGGATCGCGGCCAGCTCCTCGTCGTCGAGAGCTTCGACGGCGACTCCGTTGAGCCGATAGCTGCCGGAGCTCGGAGTGTCGAGACAGCCGAGCAGGTTCATGAGCGTCGACTTACCGCTTCCGGAAGCGCCCATGATCGCCACGTACTCGTTCTGCGAGACGTCGAGATCGACGCCGTCGAGAGCGCGGACCTCCTCACTGCCGACCTGATACACCTTGTGCACGCCTCGCAGTTCGAGCAGGTGTGCGCCCGGGCTCGTGTCTCGAGACGTCATCGGTCCACCCCTGTCAGGCCGCCTCGTAGCGCAAGGCCTCGACGGGATCCATCCGCGCCGCCTGACGAGCCGGGAGATAGCCCGCGAGGATCCCGGTCAGGCAGGACGAGCCGAGACCGAAGGCGACGGCCCAGAGCGGCAGCACCAGCAGGAATCCGGGCACGGCGAGCGTCAAGAGCGCGGCAAGGAGAGCCGCGACGGCCAGACCGCAGGCGCCGCCAAAGAGCGAGAGCAGCACCGACTCGATCAGGAACTGGCGAAGCACGTCCCTGGGTCGCGCCCCGACCGACATCCGAAGGCCGATCTCCCGCGTCCGCTCGGTCACCGCGATGATCATCACGTTGGCGATGCCGATGCCGCCGATCATGAGGGACACCGCCGCCAGGGCGATGGTCGCCAGAGCAATGCCGGCGCCGACGCGATCGAGGGTGCCGATGATCTGCTCCGAGGTCGAGAGGTTGAAGTCGTTCGGCTCCTCCGGTCCGAGGCGACGAAGCTTGCGGAGCACGGTCTCGATCTCGGTCTGCGCCTCGCGCAGCCGGCCGGGGGCGGAGCGGAGATAGAGCACGGTGGCGTCGGAGTCCGGGAAGCGGCGCCGGGCGGTTCCGGCGGGAATGGCCAGAACGCTGTCCTGGCGGTTCTCTCCGAAGAAGCCGCCCCGGCGCTGCGCCAGCACCCCGACCACCGAATAGGGCTCGCCCAGCAGGTAGACCTCGCGGCCCAGGGCGGCATCGCCGGCGTCGCCGCCGAACAGGGCGCGCGCGAGGCTCGCCCCCAGCACCGCGACCCGCGCCGCCGCGCGATCCTCCAGATCCGTGAACGGCCGGCCGTGGGCGAACTCGGCGCCGACGATGTCGAAGAAGTTCGCGGAGGCTCCCTCGACCAGCACCGTGTCGGAAACGGCCGAGCCGGCGCGAGCGCTGAGGGCGCGGCCGTTGACGACCGTGGGGATCAGGATCTGCGCCGCGGCGGCTTCGACCGAGTCCGCCTGGCGCGCGATCACGTCGCCGAAGCCGCGATCGAGCGGCATGCGCGGCGCCTCCTCGTCGGAGGGCGGAGAGTACGGATCGCCGCTCAGATGAAACGCGAACACGTTGTCGGTGCCGAGCTCTCGAAACAGCAGGGCAACCTGATTCCGGACGTTGGCCAGCACCGTGGCGACCAGTGAGACCGTGACGATGCCGACGACGATGCCGAGCACCGCGAGCACGGCGCGGCCGGGGTGGGCGCGCAGCGATTCCAACGCCAGAAACACGGAGGTGCTCACCGAGTCGCGCCAGGGGACGTGTCGAGTGGGCTTTCTGGTGTGCACCGGCATGACCTCGCCTACTCGGCGCGCAGCGCGTCGACGACGACGATCCGGGTCGCCCGTCGCGCCGGGAACCAGCCGGCCAGAAGTCCGCTGGCGCACGCCGCCAGGAGGCTCCAGGCCACCGTCGAGCCGCCCAGACGGAGATCCAGTCCGGCGCCCTTCGCGGCCCCGACGAGGGCGTAGGCCGCGACCACGCCGGCGAGGCCCCCGAGAAGCGCGATCGCCACCGACTCGGCCAGGATCTCGGCCAGGATCTGGGCTCGCGACGCTCCCACCGCCCTGCGGACTCCGATCTCCCGGGTTCTCTGCGTGACCGAGACCAGGATGGTGTTGGCCACCACGAGAATCGCGGCGAGAAGAGCCATCGCCGAGATCGGCGCGGCGGCGACCCCGATGCGCTCGGTGAGCGCCTGGACGAATCCCCGGGCGGCGTCGGGAGACAGGATGTCGAAGTCGTCTTCCTCCCCCGGTCGCAGTCGATGGCGCGCCCGCATCGAGGTTCGTGCCCGCCCCTCCGCCTCGGCGGTGGCGGCCGGCGGGTCGGGCCGCGGCGCGCGGGCCAGGATCTGAAGAGTCTCGGGCGCTCCGAAGGCGCGCTCGTAGGCCGTGAGCGGGATCCAGGCGTTGCGGTCGAGCGAGCTGCCGGCGATGTTGCCCTGCCGCGCCTGGAGCCCGATCACCTCGAACCCTCGACCGGCGATGCGCACCGTGCGACCCAGGGGATCGAGGGCGGGGAACAGCTCGTCGACGATCGTGGCGCCGAGAACGACGACCTGCCGAGCCTGACGCTCCTCCCCGAGCGTGAAGAAGCGGCCGCGCTCGATGGCGAGGTCGCGAATCCCCGCCAGCTCGTGCGTGGCGCCGATCAGCGAAGCGCCGTCGAAGCTCAGGGAGCCCGCGGCCACCTCGACCCGTCGGCTGGCCGTAGCGCCGTAGATCACTCGACCGCCGGCGGTGCGATCGAGAAACCGGAGGTCGGCGCGCCGGAGGTTCGGGTTGCGCTCGAGCTTCCGCTCCAGCTCCTGACGGCTGATCTGGCCGGGCGCCGCCACCTTGGCGAGCACGAAGGTATCGCTGCCGAAGGCGCGCGCGGCATTGGTGCGGGCAAAACGGGAGATGCCGTCGAGCGCCACGACCACGATCGCGATCGTGGCTACCGCGGCGGCGATCGCGATCCCGGCGAGCAGCGCACGCATGGGATGCGATCTCACCGCGCCGACGCCCTCGCGAGTAGCTTCGATCAGCGACACCTGGCCGAGTCGCCGGGCACGCGGACCGTTGGCGCGCACGCTCGGGACCGATCGAGGAGTCATGACGACGGCTCGCCCGGGTCAGCGGACCTTGACCTGTGCTCCGTCGGCGAGCTCGCGAAGCACCTGATAGGGCCCGGCGACGACCTCGGTCTGAGCGGCGACGCCGCGCACTTCGATGTCGAGACCGCCGATGATGCCGGTCTCGACCGCCACGAAACGCGCTCTGCCGTCGGACACCGAGAACACCCCCCGCGCCTCGCTGCCGTCCTCCAGGACGCGGATCACGACCGACTGAAGCGGCACGACGACGACGTCTCGCTGCTCCGCCACCAGGATCTCGGCGTCGCAGGTCAGCCCCGGCCGCATGCCGGCGACGGGCTCGAGCAGACGGATCTCGACCCGGAACTCGCGGGCGGCCGCCCCCGCGGCCTGCTGCGGCAGCGCGCTGGCGCCGACCTCGGTCACGCGTCCGCGGAAGCTCCGGTCGGGCAGCGCTTCGAGGGTCACCGTCGCCTCCTGGCCGACTTCCACCCGCAGGACGTCGGCTTCGGCCACCTTGACCTCGGCGTTGAGCTCCTCCAGGTCGGACACGGTCATGAGCACCGTGCCGGGCTGATTCTGGATCCCGATCACCACCATCTCGCCCTGGCGTACCTGGAGGCGCGAGACGACCCCCGAGATCGGCGACTCGATCGAGGTCTTCTGCAACAGGTCGCGCGCCCGATCGGCCTGGGCCCGCGCCTGGGACACTCTCCGCCGCGCCGCTTCGCGGGCGCCTTCGAAGCGGGCCACCGCGGCGCGCGCCGAGCTCACCCGGGCCTGGCTCGACTCCGAGGCGGCGATCGCCGTGTCGAGCTCCGAGACCGCGATCAGGCTCTGCTCGAAGAGCGCTTGGAGACGCTCGAAGTTGGCGGTTGCCTCCCGCGCCTGAGCCTCCGCGAGCTCGAGATCGGCGCGCGCCGAGAGAACCTGCTCCGTCGCCGACCGGGCGTCCGCCTCGAGCGCTCGAATCGCGGCCTCGGCCGCCTCGAGCTCGCTGCGAGCCTGCACCGGGTCGATACGCGCCAGGAGATCCCCCGCCTTCACCTCCTGTCCCTCGGTCACGGGGAGCTCGACGACCCGGCCCATGACGCTCGAGCCGACGTCGGCGTAGCGTTCGGCGAGGATCTCGCCCGAGGCCGTGACGTAGGAGCGGAACAGCTCGCGGGTCTCGGCGCGAGCGAGCTCGACCTCCAGCCCGCGGTCACCACGCCCGCCGAGAACGAACCAGGCGACGAGCGCCACCAGGACGACGCCGATCGCGATGATTCTTGGCCTGGTCACGGAGTGACTTCTCTCTCGGTAGCGGTTGCAGATCCCGGGCTCACCAGCCGGTCACCGGCAGGAGCGCGCGCATGCTAGCAAGTCTCGAGCCGAGATCCCCGGGGGGGACTCCAGCGCTTTCGTTCGGCGGGCCGGAACGGATTCCCTCCGGTGCCGCGCCCCTACTACTTCGACGCCGTCCTCCAGGCGCGGCTCGAGCCCGGCGGCCGCTGGCGCTTCGTGACCGACGATCAGGCGCGGCTGCTCGCCGGCGGCGAGGTGCTGGCGATCGATCCGCCGCACCGCGAGTAGTGCCTCAAAGGGGCCGCCTCAAAGGGGCCGTGCCTCAAAGGGGGGGCTAAGTAATTCTGAACAAACCACTTACACCACGGGAGGCAGCCTTTTTCCGATGACTGCGAGAACTCCGGGCTAGCGGGCCGGCAGCCGGCGGGCTATCCTCCGGCGGTGATGAGCCCTAGGCGATCGGGTGGTTGGTGTCTGGCGTTGGCGATCTTCTTCGGTGCCGGTTCGGCGGCAGCGGGGCAGGTGCAGAAGACCGAGTTCCCGCCGGGAGTCGATGCACGCTGGATCGCGAGGTCCGGGGAGGATGTCGATCTTGCAGAGCATCTGGCCCCCGGCAAGGTGACGGTCTTCGATTTCTGGGCCGAGTGGTGCCTGCCCTGCCGCGAGGTCGATCGCGAGATGGCGGCGATCCTGAGCGCCGTGGACGACGTGGCGCTGCGCAAGATCGACGTGGTCGATTGGGAGAGCCCGGTGGCGCAGCGTTACCTGCAGCGCGCCGAGGCGCTGCCCTACGTTCTGGTGTTCGGCAAGCAGAGCAAGCGCATCGCCGTGGTCGAAGGCCTCGATCTCAAGCGGCTGCGGCGGGCGGTCGAGAAGGGCCGCGGAGCGCCGCTGCCTCTGCCCGCCGAGGGTGCAGACTGATGTGGCGCCTGCTGGTAGCGAGTGCCGCCGCGGTCCTCATCTGGCCGGGAGTCGCGCTCGGCGGCACCTGAAGCGGCTGAAGCAACCCCAACCTCCCGGGTGGAGGTTCCGCGACGTTCTACGACCTGGAGCCGGGTCGGCTGCACCTGACGCTCGACTGGATGGGCAGCGGCCTCGAGGCGGGCCATACCGTGGACCCGGATCAGTTCGAGCCCGGGGTTCCCGACGAGGATCAAGCCCGGCTGCATCTGGTGGACCTCGAGCTCTTCGAGGTCGCAGCCCGTTTCTCGCTCGGCCTGACCAAGCGCTGGGCGCTCGACGTGACGGCGCCGTTCCGCGAAGTGCGGGTGTCGGCGGACTTCGAGGACGAGACCGGTGAGCACCTGCCCGACTTCTCGAGCATCCATCATCGCAACGAGACCATCTCCGGCATGGGCGATGTTTCCCTTGCCGGCCGCTATCGCTGGAAGCCATTGAACCTCGCCGGCTGGATCTTCGATCTGGCGGCGGGCGCTTCGCTACCGACCGGAGCGATCGAGGACGACCCCTTTGCCTTGGGCGCTCAGGGTCTCCCGCATCAGCACATCTTCTTCGGCAGCGGCACCGTCGATCCGGTTCTTGGTGCCACCGGGTACCGGCGTAGCGAGGTGGCACCGTTCGTCGGCTGGCTGCGCTGGAGCGGTCCGATTGAGACCAACTCGAAGGGCTACCGCGCCGGAGCACGGGTCTCGAGCGGGCTCGGATTCAGCCCTTCGTTCGGGCTCGAGCGCTGGAGCTTCCTCGGCCAGCTCGAGGTGTTCCACGAAGAGGCGTCGCGATGGGCCGGACGCGACGCCAGGAACAGCGGCCGCACCGACCTGGTCGCGAACCTCGGCGCCTTCTGGAGCCCGGCCGAGGACTGGACGGCTCAACTCCTGGTGCGCGTGCCCGACAACCTGGAGGCCCGCGGCGGGCAGCTCGATCTGGGTCCGATCCTGAGCTTCGGCGTCACCCGCTCGTGGAGTCTCAAGCCGCACGACCACGGAGATTCCGACCATGACGGCGAGGATGACGTTTGAGGACACCACGTCGAAGCCCCGCCTGATGCGCCACCCGAGTACTCGCCCCGGGGTACCAGCAGTCGAGTAGTGCCCCCCCGCCTGATGCACCTCCCGAATACTCGCCCCGGGGTACCAGCAAGCGAGTAGTGCCTCAGTGGGGGCCTCGTCGATCGCCGACGCTAGACTCGCCCAACGCATGGCGGAGACCCGACCCCTCCCCGACTGATGCACCACCCAAATATCCTGCGCTGATGCACTGGAGCTCCCCAACCTCCTCTGGCGATCGCCAGCCGGGACAACGCGACCGTGCGTTTATCTGGGTGTCGCGGCGCCGAACGGCGCGCTGCCACCCAGGATGGCGGACCGGGCGTCGAGTTGTCGGTTGTCCGAGTCTTCGAGCTCGTAAACCCAGGCTTCGCCGCTGTAGCCCGCCAGGCTCACTCCCAGACCCGCCTTCCGGAGGCAGGCGAGCTGGTCCACTGGCTGGCTGCCGGTGGCGTGGGCGTCGAGAAACTCCGCAAGCGCTGGCCCCCCGACCTCGCTCGCGACCGCGCGAAAGTCGTCGGCGGTGAAGCGACGGTCCTGGTCACCAAAGCGCTCGTAAAGCTCCCCGAGAAGCTGATCCACGTCGCCGGCTCCGTCGGTATGCTGACGGATGATCAGGTCGCTGCACATCGCCATCAGCCAACCACCGTTGTAGACGGCGAGTCGCTCCAGGCCCCCGTGCGCCCCGGCGGCGGCAAGGCCCTGAAGTGGTTCCTCTCTGTGGTGAAGGTAGAGAGCGTAGAGCCCGGCATTCTTCTCGATCTTCGCGAGCATGTAGCTGGAGGGCAGGACTCCCACTCGGACCAGGGTGCGATTGCTGACGAACTCGGTGAAACCCTCGGAGAACCACCGATGAGCCGCACGGTCCTGGGCTCGAATACGCCGGCCGTTCCAGTAGTGCAAGAGCTCGTGCGCCAAGAGGTCCGCCCAGCCGACGAGCGACGCCTCCGTCAGGGGCTGGTCCAGGGTAAAGGTCGCACCATTGCGAAAGCCCTCTCCGTCGTTGACGTCGAGGCGCATGACGACAAGCTGGAAGATGTCCGCCGGTGTCTCGGGAAACACCTCCAAGTAGCGCGCCGAGACGGCCTCGAAGACCCGGATCACCGCTTCCGGATCGGCCTCTTGATCGAGCAGAATCAGACGGACCCGAAGACCGCCGCGGCTCGACATAGCTACGCGCGGAGTACCCAGGACGACCGCGTTGTTCCGAAGCTCGTCGACTCCCGGGACGAGGAACGCGTTGGCGCCTTCATGTTCCGGCCACGGCGCCTGGGCCGACCATCCTTCAGGCAGATCGAAGCGCACCGGAATGTCCTTCCAGGAATCCGGTGAGACGAAAAGGGGACGCGTCACCGAGTAGATCGTGGTGCCGTCGCGCCAACCGGCCTGCTCCTGCCCGACCGGCCAGCCCGGCTCGGCATAGGCCAGATCCACTCGATAGGTGAGCGTGATCGGCACCGTCGCTTCGCGGAGCCTCCAACGCCCAGGCTCGGCCGATTGGACGGAGACCTCGTCTCCGGCACCATCAACCGCCCGAAGCTCGCCGATGTAGGTCGACCAGCTGGCGGGCAAGTGATCCGCGCCACCCCAGCTCGCGACCGAGACCTCGAGGGTGCCCGGGGGGAGAGTGACTGCGACCTGCAGGCTTCCCGCATCCACCTGCTCGAGCTCGATCGTGTAACCCAGCCCCGCCGGAATCTCTCCGGAGTATGACCGGCCCACCGAGACGAGTGCTCCAATCACGAGCATGGCCGGCATCATCCAGGCGGCAAGAGGATTAGCCAGAATCTGTTTTCTCGTCACTGACTGGTCCTCCCCTGGTGATATCCGCCAGCGGGTCTCCACGCAGCGCGACGAAGGTCGCTTCGGCGCCCGGCGTGAAGCTTCCGATGTCCCGCTCTGGAAAGAGGAAGCGGGGAGTCGTGACGGCGAGGGAGTGCACGGCCTCTCTCGCCGGCATCAGCTCGTGCTGGACCAGAAAGACGGCTTCATCGACCGAATGGAACTCGCCACGATCCGAGCCGATGAGGATCGGGACTCCGGCGTCGCGGAGAGTTCGGAGGTTCTCGGCGATGGAGGCTGTCGGGGAACCCCCGCTGACGGTGGTAACCACCTTGATGTCTCGCTCCGCGGCGCGCGCCGCCGCCTCCACCGACACGCGATACCGGCCGGGGTCGCTCTCTAGGGCCGAGAGGTAGGGGTGTCCTTCGTCGTCGGTGAAGGCGGCCCCCGGGGCGAAGCCCGGCAGGTGAGCGACAAGATCGACGCCGGCATGCACGGCAACCTCGAAATCGCTCGCCGACATGACGTGAGCGGCGACCCGAAGGCCCATCGAATGCGCCTTGCGCACGATCTCCGCGACCAGGGCTGGATCGAGGCCGCGATACCAGGGCTCGATCGTCTTGTCCGCCTTGAGCCGAGCGTAGTCCTCCGTGTAGGAGAGGAAGATCTTGAGCAGGTCCGGCCGATCAGCTTCGATACGAGCCAGCACCCGATCCACATCCTCCGCTCCGTCGACGACGTGCACCCAGTCGCCGTCGACCTCGTCCTCACCCAGGAAGTACAGGCCGATTTGAAAGGGGTGGGCTTCCGACCCGGTGATACCCGCGAGGGCGTTCACGATCTCGACACTCCCGTCCCCGTGGAGCTGGGCCTGGCAGGAGCGTGACGAGACCCGTGCGTTCAGCACGGCGGTGTAGAGGATTCCCGCGTCGAGGAACGATTCGATTCGGCCCGGCTCGCAGAGGACCATATGGTGATGAGCTTCGGCAAAGGCCGGGAGGACAACCGCGCCCTCGAGATCGATGGTGGTGGCCGGCTCGCCCGAGGGAGCCTCCACCAGAACTCCACCGCGGACATACACCGGGCGGGGCACAAAGCCACCCTCCTCGTACCAGGATCCGTTGACGAAGGCGGTCGTCTCTCCGGGTACCGGCGCCTGCGCCCGGACGGTCGCGTAGGGAGCGAAGAAGCCGGCGCCTGCGAGTGCGACAGCGGCGATCAACGATGGGCGGATCACTGAGGAGGTATCCGCGTGGAGTCCTGGACCGGCACGACCCTGATCACTGGCGTCGCCGGGTCCTCCCGGGGTTGAAGAGGGTGGCGACGCTCTCGGGCGCTACTCGGCGTCAGCACAGCCTCGCGGCTCGCGGCCGCTGTCAGATTGTATGGCTGGCACCTCTCTTGGCCCCGGGGCCAACGCGGTAGGATCGCGGCGACGTGAAGGAGGAGCAAGCGTGATGACACCGGCCAACCGACATCTTCTCATCGTAGCCGCTCTTGTCGCACTCGTGGCGTGCGCCGCTGAGCTCTCGGCTGGCCAGATCGCCGGCCGGATCACCTACGACAACCGGGTGCCCAGAGTCACTGGCGACACCGGCGACTGCGAGCGCGTCGACTCGGTGCGCTCGGCGGTCCTCGTAACCGTACTCAATCCGCCCGCGGGGGGCAGGCGGGGGGCTCCGGTCAGCGTCGAGATACGGAATTGCCAGTTCCAGACCCGCGTCGTCGGCCTGATGATCGGTCAGTCCCTCGGTTTCAAGAACCGAGACGGTATTCCACACAACGTCCACGGCCTGCCGAAAGAGAACCGAGAGTTCAATATCGGCATGCCGCCGACCACCACCAACAGCATCAACTTCCGTAGCCCGGAGCGTCCCTTTCCTGTCAAGTGTGACGCTCACCCCTGGATGACCAGCTATGTGGCGGTGATGACCCACCCCTATTTCGCCGTTACCGACGATCGTGGGAGCTTCTCGATCGATGGCCTGCCGGCCGGCAGCTACTCGGTCCAGGCCTGGCATGAGCGTCTCGGCACGCGTACCTTCATGGTGGAAATCGACGAGGGGGCCTCGGAGCCGGTCGACTGGAGGTTCTGACTCGCGCCGTCGGAGGCCGCGGGCAACCCACGCCCGCCGTTTCGCACGGCGGACGAGCGCGAGGCCCTGGATCGCGGCTGTGAGTACTCCGGGACGGCGGCCCGAGGAAAGATCTTCGTGGGCCAGGGGATGAACGATGAGGCCTACGCCTGCTTCACGGCCGAGCCGTTCACGGAGGTCGGCTGGGCGCGAGTGCGGGTGACCGACGATCCGACGTCCATTCGCCACGGGTTGGGACATGCGACCGGCGCGAAGCACCCGTGCGGCCATGGCTGGCCGGATCCCGAGTCGGTCATGCGAGGCTCGTGCAGGTATTACACGCTCGACCCGGCACCGGCTTGGACCGTGTTCGACAGACAGGCCTTCTCCTACACCTACTCTCGCCCGCCGGGCACCTAACTTTCCGGACAGGACCCGGCACGTGGAGCTGATGTACGGAACGGTGTCCGACACGACCGGTACGGGCGAGTAGGCCGGGGCGATTCGAGGACCAGGGCTGATACCCTGGGGGGAGTGGGACCGACGCCTCCACGCCGGCTGCCTGGGTGACCGCAACCGCCTGCTCGTCGAGGCTCGAAGGGCGATCACCGGCGCCGGGGTGGAGGTCGCGGCCAACCTCCTCTACGATCGCGGCATGAGCATCGAAACGGCCGCCGCCCGGTGCGGATTCAGCGACGCGCGGCCGTCGCACCGGCCCTGCCGGAGCAGCCTCGGCACTGCCGCCCTCGTGATCGGTCTGGTCATCGGGGCCCCTTCGGTCGCCCAGGAGTCCGACCCCAGCCTGAAGGACTGGCAGGACGATCTGACGACGATGGTGGACGCCCTCGAGACAATCCACCCACGACCGTTCTGGCGAATCGCCCCGGACACTTTCCGTCGAGCTGTCGAGCGACTCCATGGTGAGCTGGGTGCCCTCGACAACGCCCAACGGACGGCTGGTTCCATGGAACTGGTGGCGCTCCTGCAGGACGGGCACACCCGTCTCTGGCCGACCGCTTCGGGTGCTTTCGCGACTTCGTATCCGATTCGCCTTCAGCGGCTCGCGGACGGCGTGTGGGTCCGCGCGGCGGCCAGAGCAGCCGCCTCCCTGTGCAACGGTTCGTGATCGACCTGCGCGGCAATATTGGCGGCGACGCCATGGCCGTCGATCCGTTGCTGTACGGGCTCATTCGTCGAGATGCCATGGTGCTTCGCGCCCAGCTGGATCACGGGAATGCCGAGAACGTAGCCGAGGCGTTCACGCGCTTCGTCAGCCGGGATCGGCTGGGCTGGTGGACCTTCGAAGAAGAGCTGCGGGGTCTGGGCTATGAGCTCCTGCACGAACAGAGCCTCGCGGATGCCCTGCACGTGATGCGGCTCTACGCCAACGCCTATCCCGAAGCCTGGAACGCGTGGGACAGCCTGGGCGAGGCCCAGATGTCAAGTGGCGACCGGGACGGGGCCATCGCCTCCTACGAGCGGTCGCTGCAGCTCAATCCCGACAACCACAATGCGGTCGCGAAGCTCGGCGAGCTCAGAGGCCACTGAGCGCGCTGTTCGGGCATGGCCTCGGTCGGGCTCAGTAGGACAGCCCCGGCGTCTGGCGCAGGTACTCGTCCGAGGTGAGCTGCTTCAGCATGAAGTCCGCGACGTCGGCACGGGAGATCTTGAGCCTGGTGCCCTTCTCGGTGACGGGGAAGCCGTGCCGGTAGACGCCGGTCCGGGGGCCGTCCGTCAGGGCGCTGGCGCGGGCGATGATCCAGTCCAGGCCGCTCTGCTTGACCAGCTCCTCCTGGAGCGCATGGTCGGCGAAGGCGCGGCGCAGGAAGAGCGGAACCACGATGTACCTCATCACGAAGGGCAGCATGTCCCGGGTGTCGCCGAACCCGAGCGACGACAGGCAGACCAGGCGCTTCACGCCGTGCGTCTCCATCGCCCGGATGATGTTGCGCGTCGCGTCCGTCCGCAGCGTGCGCCTGTCCGACGCCGGCGCGCCCACGGCGCACAGCACAGCCTCGTGGCCGGGCACGGCCCGCTCGACCGCGGCGGCGTCGAGCACGTCCCCCTCCACCACCGCGAGGCCGGTCCGCTCGGGCGCCAGCTTCGCCGGGCTCCTCGCGAACGCCGTCACGGCGTGCCCCTGCTCCAGCGCCTGAGCGACGAGCCGGAGACCGGTGCCACCGGTGGGTCCGAAGATCAGCAGCTTCATGTCGTGCCCCTTCCGTGTCGGACTAGCGCGCCCCCAGTCTATGGCCATCGTGGATGCAGTTGGGGCGCCTGCAACGTCGATCGCCGACGCTAGACTCGCCCGACGCATGGCGGAGACCCGACCCCCCTTCCACCCACCCCGCCGCGGGCGGCTCCGCCGCCGGCTGTTGGCGGCCGCCGCGATCCTGGCGGTCGTCGCGGCGGCGCTCGGCGTCCTCCTGTCCAGCGGCGGCGTCCGCTGCGACGAAGGGGGCGCACCGGGCGATCTGGAGCTGCGCTGCCCCTTCTTCGTCGCCGCACCGCCCGAGGCCGTCTGGCAGGCCTTCACCCGCACCGGCGAGCCGCGCCCCTACTACTTCGACGCCGTCCTCCAGGCGCGGCTCGAGCCCGGCGGCCGCTGGCGCTTCGTGACCGACGATCGGGCGCGGCTGCTCGCCGGCGGCGAGGTGCTGGCGATCGATCCGCCGCACCGCTTCGAGCACACCTTCGCGGCGGCCGACCTCGAAGACCCGCCCAGCCGCATCACCGTCCGCATCGAGCCTGCCCCCGGCGGCAGCCGGGTCCTCCTCGTCCACGACCGCTTCGCGGCCCGGACCGTCACCTATCGGCGCTTTCGCCGCGCCCACCCGCTGGCGCTCGCCGCCCTGAAGTCGACCGTCGAGACCGGCGAGCTGCCGCTGCGCGCGCGCCTCTACACCGCGATCTTCAAGCCCGGCATGAAGCTCTTCACCGTCCGCGCCGAGCCATGGGAGCTGCCTTCCGGGCAGTCGGAGGGCAGCCGGACGAACGTCGGGCGGTGAGATCATCCGACCGGGTGCTTCGAGCATTGGCGCGCGGAGGAGCCTACTCGACCTTCCTCGCCGACTGGTCCCGGCCGCCCTGGTGCAGGACCAGGCCCGACACCGTGCCGGAATCGTCCTCCACGAACGTGATCTGCGCGTCGACGACCTTGTAGAAGAACTTCGTCTCGGATTCCGGATAGACGGGGAAGCGCGGCTGATCGGCCAGCTGGACTGTCAATTCTCCGCCTTCCAGGATCACGTCGAACTGCATCCCCGGGGCCAGCTCGTACCGGCCCACGTAGCGAGCGAGAACGGCGGGATCGACGTCGACCTCGACGCGTTGGATGATCTCGCGTATGCGATCCGCGATGCCGGGCGGTACGTCCCGCCCCTTGCCGGACGGCCACCGGTACTCGTTTGCGACGCTCGCGATCACGCTCGCAAAGAGCAGCCCGCCGGCGTCGGAGTTCGTCATGATCACGACGCCCTTCCCGGCGTCGGCAAACGCCCACAGGCGGCACCTGTAGCCCTGATTCCCGCCGGAGTGCGCGAAGAAGCCGTGCTCGTCCT
>Ga0224497_10001334_pt1 | contig 15788 bp, 16 predicted proteins | sample SF_Jul11_sed_USG_4_FD_167970 | JGI IMG/M metagenome (GOLD analysis project Ga0224497, IMG submission 167970) | Sediment microbial communities from San Francisco Bay, California, United States - SF_Jul11_sed_USGS_13 | ecosystem: Environmental > Aquatic > Marine > Sediment | place: USA... | reverse complement strand
GCTGGCGGAAAAAAAGGTTGCTATGACCGGGGCGGATACCTGGCCGGTTGAGGTAATACCGTCAGAGGACCCTGAACTTGCTTTCCCTGTGCATCAGGAGCTCATTGCTCGACGGGGAATCTACAATATTGAGAACCTGGATCTCTCAGAACTGGCCGCCGACAAAGTTTACGAATTTGCTTTCATGTTTGCTCCGGTCAAATTCAAAGGCGCCACAGGATCACCAGGAAACCCGATCGCTATCAGGTGAGCGAGCGACCGCTTGTGGCCGACTGCTGTCAAATAGGCACTTACAGCCTCGAGGGCAGCTATATTTCGCATAGCAGCCGGCTGCCTGTAAAATTGTAATTCGGCTGCCGTTGACCCGAATCGAAACCTTCATCAGTCACCAGACATGAGGAAATTCTATGAATCATCAAACTATTGCCTTCCTGGCCGTAGTCTTCATCGCGATTACTGGTTGCCAACCCCAACCCACGCAGTTTACGGCCGAGGACGAGGCAACGCTGCGCGGTATGGTCGAAGCGACTGCGCGAGACTTCGGCGCTGGGAATATGGAAACCTGGGCGCAGCAATACGACAACGACGCGGTTTTTCAGCCGCCTAACGCTCCGATGGTCGTCGGTCAAGCAAATATCCTAGCGTTGGGGCAAGCTTTCCCACCTCTCGAGAATCTCACGTTCTCAAACATAATGGTGTCGGGAGAAGGAAATATTGGTTACGGCACGAGCAGCTATGAAATGGAATTCACCGACATGGCCACCGATCAAGGGAAGCAACTGGTCGTATTCAGGCGGCCACCTGGCGGTGCCTGGGCGATAGTCGCGGTGAGCTTTAACTCAGACCGGCCCGTCCAGTAAGCAGGAGTGAGTTCGCGATTCGTGGCGTTGCGGAAGCGTCCGGCTGCGGCGCGAGATTGTGTATTTGCCCCGTGAGTCCGCCGGGGTGAATGTCCGCTCCTGGCCTATTCTGTTGAAAAACTCTGTTCTGAAAAGAGCGACAATTTTAGTTGCGATCTGCGCTGAATCATCTACTCTAGATACAAGGGGGTGGTAGATAGCATATGAAAATCTACCTAGGAGCGCCTCAGAAGCTAAGAACGCAACTGTGAATTGCGCGGCCCGGGCAACAAAATTCATCACGAATTTCTCAGTCCTCCTGAAATGGAGTTTTTCAACAGAATAGGCCGTGAGGCGACTCTGGTCGGGAAACTGAAGGAACGGCCGCTTTACGACCAAGCAGTCGGATTCTGGATTTCGGCGTGTCATTCGGCTACAAGATTAACTATGGCACTTTCTGAACACGAGCGATACCGATTCGAGAAACCAATCAAGGCTTACATCGAGGCTCGACGTCCTCCTCCGCACATCAGGCCAGAGCTTGATATTGGATATCGATTTAGCAACCAGAGTATTGTGCTATTTGAAGTGCGACCGGCGTTTAAGCACCCCGATGAGACAATTGAGCACCCCATCGCAAAAGCGACCTACGTAAAGTCGACGAATACCTGGAAAATCTACTGGATGCGAGCAGACCTGAAGTGGCACCGCTATGAGCCGCAAGCTATCGTCTCAAAGGTCGAGGAGTTCATTGCTGAAGTAGACCGGGATCCCTACGGTTGTTTTTTTGGGTAGTGTGCAGCAGCGTTGTGAGGCAAATACGAATTAAACGGCATCAGAAGCATGCGTGAATATGACCCAACCTTGAATCTGGAACCAGCGAAATGGGGCTTACTTAACGAAGACGAGAAGCTGCAACTCGTCCAGAGGTCAAACCGGATGATGAATGCGGACCCGGATTGTCGACACCTGACAAGCCGGCGGCGGTACCGCCGGGCTGCTTGCGCGCCCGGTGGCGCTTGGGTAGTCTGCCCTGGCCAACCTTTGCGAAAGAACAATAACCGGAGTGCTGTATGCCGAACCTTAAACTGAGTGTCGGATGCGGCGATTACGACCGTACCGAAGCCCTTCGCAGCGGGGTCGTGCAGCCCGAAGGAATCGACCTCACCTACGTTCCGATACAGTCACCGCCGGAGATTTTCGCCCGCATGGTGAAAAACCATGCTTTCGACTTCTCCGAGATGTCCACCTCCATGTACCTGACGCTCAGGGCCAAGGAGGAGTTTCCGTTCGTCGCCTTGCCGGTCTTTCCATCCAAGGTTTTCCGCCATGGATTTATTTTTGTCAATACCGGTTCCAGCATCCGGACGGCGAAGGACCTGGAGGGAAAACGCGTCGGCGTCCCGGAATACCGGCAAACGGCGGCGATCTGGATACGCGGCATACTGCAGCACGAATACGGCGTGGACCTCGACACCATCCAGTGGTTCGAGGGGGGTGCCAACGTTCCCAGGGAACCCGACGTGCTGGATCTCAGACCCGACCGGGAAATCGACATCCGCTTCATTGGCCCGGAAAAATCTCTCAACGACATGCTCGAGGCAGGCGAGATCGACGCCATGATCGGAGCCCGAAAGCCGTTTTCCCTGGACACCAGGCCCCGGGTCGAGCGCCTGTTTCCCGATTACCGGGAAGAGGAAAAGGCCTATTACAGGAAAACCGGTATTTTTCCGATCATGCATACGCTGGTGGTGGACGAGGCCCTTTACCGCGAACATCCGTGGGTGGCGGAAAGCATGTTCAAGGCCTTTTCCCAGGCCAAGGAGTGGTGCCTCGAACGCATGCGTTTCTCCGGGACCATGCGTTACACTTTGCCGTGGCTTTTTGCCGATATCGACGAGATGTTCGAGGTGTTCGGCGACGATCCTTGGGCCTACGGGCTCGAGCCCAACCGCCCGGCCCTGGAGGCACTGATCCAGTACCTGCATGACCAAAAGTTCCTTGCAAATAAAGTCGCCGTCGAGGACATGTTCCTGCCCATCGTGACCAGCAATGAGTGATATGCGGAGAAGCGGCCCCGCATCGCCCGTAACCGCGCGAGGAAATCCGGCAGAGCCATGACGCAAACTGCGAATCTTGTCCGGGAAACCGACAATGACTTCATGGTCAGCAGCCGCGCGTACACCGATCCCGCCATTTTCGACCGCGAATTGCAGCGTATTTTCGAAAACGGCTGGTGCTACGTCGCGCACGAGAGTGAAATAGAAAAACCCGGCGATTTCCGGACCGCGGCGGTGGGACGGATCCCGGTGATCGTCAGCCGCGGGGATGACGGCGGCGTCTATGTCAACATCAACGCCTGCCGTCACAGGGGAACCGTGGTTTGCCACGAGGAACGCGGCAATACACGATTTTTCGTTTGCCCCTACCATGGCTGGTCATACAGGCGCGACGGCTCCCTCCATAAAGTTTCCGCAAGAAGCAATTTCCCGGAGGACTGGGGCCACGACATCGAAGGACTCGTGCCCGCCGCCCGCATGGCAAACTTCCGCGGCCTGATCTTCGCCAGTTTCGCCCCGGATGCAATGGATTTCGATGAGTATCTCGGACCCCTGAAGCGCTACGCCGACTTCTGGTTCGACCATGCGCTGGACGGCAGGGTGCGCGTACACAAACCCTGGCGTGCCGTTTATTCCGGCAACTGGAAGTTTCAGCTGGAGAATTCCACCGACGGCTGGCATGCCCGCTACGTGCATGTCTCGGCCCTGCGAACACTGGCGAAATTCGGCGAATACAACCCGAAGGTCGGCTGGCCGGGATGCACACGCGGTTTTGCCAACGGCCACGGCATCCTGGAACGGCCCCGCGGGGATATTCCGCCCGAGCTGAAACCGACATTCGATCTGTTTCGCTCCCGTCTGCAGGAAAAATACGGCGACGAGCGCGGCGGCGAAATGTTCGCACGCCGTCACATCACGGTGTTTCCCAATATTCAGCTCATGGAGTTCAAGCTGCGCGTGATACACCCGGTCGAGGTGGACAAAACCATCGTCTACGAATTCCCGGTGGAACTGCTCGGCACGGATGAGGAAATCAACCGGGTCATCCGCCAACGGCTACTCACGGAGGTATCGATCTCTTCCGGTTCCCCGGTTTCGGGAATGGTCAATGCAGACGACGTCGAAATCTTTGCCCGCACCCAGACGGGCCTTTCGAGCGGCCGCATGCGCTGGCTGCGCTTTGCGCGCGGCATACACCGGGAAGTCATGGAACGTGACAACGAATGGCGCGGCGAGGACATGGACGAACTGCCGCAGCGGGCGCTCTACCGCGAATGGGCAAGGCGGATGGCGTGAGCGGGCACCCGGTACTATCCCGTCGGGAGGCCGAGAAACTGGTCTTCCGGGAAGCCAGACTGCTGGACGAGGACCGGTTCGAGGAGTGGCTGAAGCTCTTTACCGGGGACGGCATTTACTCCGTTCCCAGCGACGAAACTGCGGACCCGGCGGTCGAGACTTCGATTATCCATGACGATGCCCGCCAGCGGGAAAAAAGGGTATTCCAGCTTCGCAACCGGCACCTCGCGCAGGACCCGCTTTCGCGCACGATCCACTTTGTCAGCAACCTCGAGGTCGAACAAGCCGGCGCCCCCGATGAAGTCCTGGTACGGTGTAACGCACTGATCGCAGAGATGCGGCCCGGCGACCACCAGGGCCTGCAGCGCGGCCTCGCCAAACCGCGCATCCTGCCGTGCCGCTGCGTCTATCGTTTGCGGCGCGAAAACGACGAGTGGCGCATCGCCAGCAAACAGGTCCTGCTGATCGACCGAGACCTGCCGTTACAGAACATTACCTTTATTCTCTGAACATCACCGGGACCGCCCCCGTCACGGCGGGCCGGCGGGAGGCTCCCTGTCCGTCCCCCGATCCCGTAACCCGGGTACGGATGGCAGCGGCGCAGGATTCACGATCGCGGAATCTCTCGCCGGATGACCCGCGACCCCGGCTGGCGGAGGCGCCGCACCACGCAGAACTCTATATGTGTAAGGATGAGTGGAAGAGAGCGGTGCTGAGCTACCTCCCAAGCTTGCTCTATCGTGATCAGTAACACAGTATCTGTCGATCGAATCGCAAGACGGTTTTTCTTTGCCCGAGATTGCTGCTTTAGACGACCGCTTTTGGCCGATTTCTACGGTTAGCCCAGCTGATCTTCTAGCCGATCGGATGTCTGCTCCCAGGAAAAGCCGACATTCGGCTGCTAGACTATCTAATGTCGGCCGATGACCGAGGCCGTGTAAAAACTCGCTGAATTTTGGGGTCGACGGGACAGCACCCCACGTTGAACAGCTATTGAATCTAGTTGAGACGTGATGCACCACTATCGCTGACCATTGATTGAATATACTGATTCGGTTTACCACCAACTTTTTGAAAATTGCGTTTTTACACGGCCTCGACCCAAAGGGGACATTTCCGGTCGCTTGAAAAAACCAAATTATGTTAACAATCAGAATTCTTCCTGAGCGTAGGCGTATAAAGGAAAAATACAAACGACGATAAAACCAGACTGCCCAAATCGTCCGATTCTTTCGTGAAGATGCCTTCAATCTGGGTCACCAACCTCAAGACCAGAGGGCTGCCGATGCGACCGGGTCCAGTGATTAGGAACAGTTGCAGTTGGAGGGAAGAACATGCGTAAGACTCTCAAGTTCTCATTTTTCTGCATCGCAGTATTGGCGCTCCTGGGCTCCGTTCAGCTAGGAGCAGCGGCAGATTTCAAGGAAGCGGCAAAGCTGCTGGCCGCGGATGGTACGACTGACGATCGATTCGGCACGTCAGTCGCGGTCGACGGCGACACCGCCGTCATCGGAGCTTCTACTGCTTCGGACAAAGGCGATAGCTCGGGCTCGGCGTACATCTTCGTGCGTGACGGGAGTGGCAACTGGACGCAGCAGGCCAAGCTGCTGCCCGACGATGGCGCGTTTTTCGATCGCTTCGGCATCTCGGTTGCGGTCTTCGGCGACACCGCCATCATCGGGTCGTTCGGCGATGACGACAACGGTGATGACTCAGGGTCAGCCTATATCTTTGTGCGGTCCGGGACTACCTGGACCCAGCAGGCGAAGCTGCTGCCCGACGATGGCAGTAGCCGCAATTATTTCGGCAGGTCGGTTGCGGTCTTCGGCGACACTGCCGTCATCGGGGCTTTTGAGGCTGGCTTTTTTTCAGGCTCGGCCTACATCTTCGTGCGTGACGGGAGTGGCAACTGGACGCAGCAGGCCAAGCTGCTGCCCGACGATGGCCCGTTTTTCGATCGATTCGGCACCTCAGTCGCGGTCGAGGCCGACACCGCCCTCATCGGAGCTTCTACTGCTAGCGACAACGGTGAGAACTCAGGCTCGGCCTACGTCTATGTGCGGTCTGGGACTACCTGGACTCAGCAGGCGAAGCTGCTGCCCAGCGATGGTGCAGCATTTGATCAATTCGGCACCGAGGTCGCCATCTCAGGCGACACCGCCATCATCGGGGCTCCTTTCGATGACGACAGCGGCAACGCCTCCGGCTCGGCCTACATCTTCGTGCATGAGGGGAGTGGCAGCTGGACGCAGCAGGCCAAGCTGCTGGCCGGCGATGGTGCCACGGGCGATGCCTTTGGCACCTCGGTCGCGGTCGACAGCGGCACTGCCGTCATCGGGGCTTTGAACGATGGCGACAACGGCGTTAACTCAGGGTCGGCCTACATCTATGTGCGGTCCGGGACTAGCTGGACCCAGCAGACCAAGCTGCTGGTCGGCGATGGCGCGGCATTCGATAATTTCGGCATCTCGGCTGCGCTCTCCGGCGACACTGCCATCATTGGGGCGTTCGGCGATGATGACAACGGCGCGGAATCCGGCTCCGCGTATGTTTTTACGCCCAATCCAGCCATAGTGGCCACTGAAGCGCTTATTACAACGATCATAGGGTTGAATCTTCAGCAGGGCATCAATAACGCGCTGGATGCCAAGTTAGATGCGTTGGTTCTCGTACTGGACGATGTCAATCAGAATAACGACGGTGCGGCATTCGCCATGCTAATCGCGTTTATCCAAAACGTCGAGGCACAACGCGGTATGCAGTTAACGGACGCTCAAGCTGATGAGTTAGTCGCTGCCGCCGAGGCAATAATAGCTTTGCTCTAAGCAGCTAAACAAATCATCCAAAAAACGCAGCAAAGTCTCGCCCTCATGGCGAGGCTTTGCTATGTCTGCTCATGGCTGAGGCTGTGTAAAAACTCGCCGAATTTTGGGGCCGATGGGACGACGCCCCACGTTGAACAGATATTGAATCTCGTTGAAACGTGATGTACCACTATCGCTGATTATTGATTCAATACACTGATTCGGATTACCATCACCTTTTTGAAAATTTCGTTTTCACACTGCCTCGGCCGCTTTCGGAAGTCAGAATCGAGTAATTCCAGCGGTTTTGGCTTCCGCTTTGCCCTCGATAGCGGCCGTTAAGGTTATACGATGATGGGAGGCGGCAGGTGACCCAAAGCAGACATCGAGCCTAACGACGCTCTAAGGAGAATAAGAATGAAAACTCTGGTTGTAGATCACCACCTCAAGGACTTCGATTCCTGGTTTGATACGTTCAAGGCGAATCCGCCGCCGGCATATGGTCAATGGCGGGTTGTGCGTGGAACCGACAATCCGAACCGCGTGCTCGTAATCGGAGTAATCGACGATTCTGAAGTGAATGTCGTCCAAGAGCACCTGGATTCGGACCAAATGCAAAAAGTCTTCGCCGTAGTAAACGACGGTTCGACGCAACCAGTCGAGTTCATCTGGTTCGATGACGTGACTCCCGGCTGAGATCGCCCTCCGAAAGCGGCCGTTAGGCTAACACCCGACGCCATAACGAGGCCGTACAGGTCCAAATATCAGACTATCACTGTTGGGACAGAATCGCGTTGAGCAAAGACTCAACGGCATCCTGACCCGTGGAGGTAACAACTCGTCCACGCGATGGCCGGTATCGACTTGGATAGCTAAGCGAGCCATCTCCGATGTAGTTTACGTTGATCAACTGTAGGTCTTCGGATTGCTGCTGGGTCAGCACTACATTCGGACACAATTGATGTAGCGCAAGAAGATTGTGTCCATTGGGTCCTTTCGGAATCTCCTTTCCGCGCTTGTCAATGCAAACCTTGAGCGCAATCTCGATTGCCAGACCCTGGCAATGAGTGAGTGGCCCGATCAACACTTCATCACTGACTGCTAGAAGCCGCGCAGCTTTGATGTAATCTCGTGCCCCTTTCTCGTTGATTTGCGTATCTTTCATACGCTCCACCATAATAAACCCCGGGCCGCAACAGGCTGCTTATGGCCGATACTGTTGAAAAACTCTGTTTTGCGCACGGCGCGAAAATTCTTGAAGAAATTTGATTGATCCCGTGCGCAATCGATATTGCTATTTAGCCGCTCTGAGATGCACCAGGAGGGATTTCCACAGGAACTACACTGCCTCCTCGTATCGACATTACACAACGGATGTTAAATCGCAAATCAATTTTCGCTTCTAAGAAATTCAGAGTTTTTCAACAGTATCGGCCGAGCTGAGACAGTCGGTTAGTTCGCGCCATAATTTCCGCTGTTGACGTGTAGGGTGACTCTGCCCGCCGCTGACATTTAGAATACGACGCACTGTGAATACCAACTGAGTAGAAGCAAGCTATGGAAATCTTTTCGATCGAAAACCTGTTCACCCTGGCCATGCTCACGTTGCTGCAGGCCGTTCTGGGCTTCGACAACTTGCTGTACATCTCACTGGAATCGCAGCGCGCACCTGCGCACAAGCAGGCCATGGTGCGCCGACTCGGCATTGGCCTTGCCATGGTCCTCCGTATCGGTCTGCTGTTCCTGCTCGTCAACATCATCGAGATGTTTCAGTCGCCATGGTTCAGCGTTCATTGGACAGGCATTGTGGAGGGAGTTTTCACCTTCCATGCCATCATCGTTCTGTTCGGCGGCGCGTTCATCATGTACACAGCGACTAAAGAAATCTGGCACATGATGCAGGTACGCGACCTGCATCATGAAGGCAGGAAACCGAAATCTATTGCCAGCATTATCTTCTGGATCGTGCTGATGAACCTCGTATTCTCGTTCGACAGCATCCTGAGCGCCATCGCCCTGACGGACGTGTTCTGGGTCATGGCCACTTCGATCTTCATCGGCGCAATGCTCATGATCTGGTTGTCGGACGGCGTCGCGACGTTCCTCGAGAAGAACCGTATGTACGAGGTACTTGGACTGTTCATCTTGCTGGTCGTCGGCATCATGCTGTTGAGCGAGGGTGGCCACCTGGCGCACCTCACGTTGTTCGGCAACGTCATCACACCGATGACCAAGACGACATTCTATTTCGTAATCGCAGTGCTCGTGCTGACTGACATCGTGCAGTCGCGCTATCGCAGGAAGCTGCTGGCGCAGCGTGGTCTGACCAGGGACGCCCTCGCCTGAGAGAGGTGGTCCCCAATACGCGGCTCGGATGCTGGCTGCAAAATATGGAGTGGATTTGAAGATACTCGAGTAGGCGCACCTACTGGAGCCGCAAGAGACTGTTCCCAGGTACGAATTTAATCAGCTTCGACGGGGCACAGGATTGGTTCTTGGCTACATGTACACGGATGTGGATCGACAAATTCATAGGATGCGCCCTGATCTCGAACCTGAATAGCTGAAGGACTGCTTCTCTAATCGGGCCTAGAAGTCAAGCTCCTTGAGTTTGTAGTATTGTATTGGTCGCGTTCTGACGTGGGTCACGCTTCTCTACGCAGTCGGCAGGGGTATGAGACAGCCAGCCGCTGCAAGCATAGGTCAGACGGTGCGGAGAGCCATGCTTTTGGTCGTGCTCCAGGGCACAGCAGCCACTTTCGGCTTCATCCGGACCACGTCCACGTCAGGACGCTTCTTCTGGAGTCGGACGTAGCTGTTATTTCATGACCGTGCTGCCTCCGTACTCCATCGGAACGGGGTGTCATCGATCCACATGCGGTGGAGGATGACGGCAAGTTTTCTCGCCACCGCGATCACTGCCTTTTTGTGACCTCGTGTTTTGGCTATTTTCATCCCCCAGGCTTTGAGCGGCGACCATTTACCACTGCGCGTCAGCATCGAGTTGGCTGCGACGTATAGCGTTGATCGGACGTCGGCGTCGCCGGCTCTGGAGATGTGGCCATCGAAGTCGAACTCGCCGGACTGACAGCGCCTGGGTGTTAGTCCGAAGTGGGCGCCGACAGTTCTGGATTGTCTGAAGCGTGTTGGATCATCGACGCCGGCCTTGTAGGTCAGCGCAGTAATGGGGCCGATGCCGGGCGCTGTCATAAACAACTGACAGACAGGATCATCCTTGGCCAGGTTGCGGACTCGATTCTCGAGTTCCCGGAACGTGTGATACAGCACCAGCCTGGCATCCAGCATCGGCAGCAGTGACTGCGATAGCGCTTCATCTGCTTCGATCAGCGGCCTGACCTTGGGATCGAACGAGCCGTGGCCCAGTCGTGCCGGCAACTTGATACCGAAGACCTTGAACAGACCACGGATCTCCTGCTCGAGATCGATACACTTGGCGAGTACGGCTTTGCGGCTGGCCAGTAGCGCTCGAGTCTGGTGGCTTTCGATGCTCTTGATGTGCACTGGACTGAACCAACCACTGCGCAGCAGCTGCGCGATGCCTCGCGCATCGTGTTTGTCCGTCTTGTTGCGCATCGCAGAGAGTGCGGCTTTGACCTGCCGGGCTTCCATGCAGACGACCTCAAAACCGGCGAACTGCAGGCCGTAGGTCAGGTACTGCATGAGGGTACCGGCCTCAAGGCCGATCGTGCTGATCTTGACATCGAGACTGTCCAGAAAAGCGATGATATCTGCGACCTCAGAGTCCGTCTTGCCTTCGGCAAGCAACTCACCGTCGTCGTTAACGACGCAAATGTGTGTCGAGCGCAGTGATACGTCCAGTCCGGCATAGTAAGTCATGGCAATCTCCCTCGTTGATGTGCGTTACCATCGTACTGGGAGCTGGGCTCTTAAGAACCCGCCCGATTACATATGCTTGTGGCCGTTATCTACCGTTGTACTAGTCGATTTTCCAGCCGATTGACCGTCTGCTTCCGGGTAAAGCAGACATTCGGCTGCTAGACTATCCAAGGTCGGCCGCTGAGCCAATATAGATAGTCGGTCTCTCCCTAAGTGATACCAGAGACAGCCGGCAGGTAGCTGTCGATGCGGGACATCGAAATCGGAACAATCAGTTGTGCCGTCGGCTTGATTAGTAGCAGGGACTTCGAGGATGCAGGCATGTCACCGAAGAAAACACCACACGACATCACCGCTGGGGATCGGATTGTTGAAATGGCCAGGCGCCAAAGGGCGCAGCGTGAGAAGGGCTACAGGGCGCAAGCTTTAAAGCTGTACCCCAAGATATGCGCACGTTGTGGCCGCGAATTTAGCGGCGAAAATCTGCGGGAGCTCACCGTTCATCACAAAGACCACAACCATGACAATAATCCAATGGACGGCAGTAACTGGGAGTTGCTTTGTCTTTATTGCCATGACAATGAGCATGCGCGATATCAGATCGGCGACGACGGCAATGCCGTTACGCCAGGCGAGGAGTCAGAGCCAACTTTGACTCATACGCCGTTCGCTCTTCTTCGGACATTACTGAAACGGGAACCGTGACTATCTGCTCCGAATGAAACGATCCGTTGAAGCCGCAACCGAAACCAGACGTACGTCATGGCTTACCACATCCCCTATTAGTAGCATTGAAGCACGATTCCAAAATTGGTTTTGTTATGAGATTTTCGTGTTCAGCATTGCCTATTTTCGCATTGGCTCTCGTGCATTTATCGGTTTTGGCGCAAACCTCAACGTATAAGAATCCAGTTGACGGGAAAGAGTACACAGCGGAGCTGCTGCAGGCGTACTACGAGAAAATATCCAAGGATATGGATGTGCCCGCTGTTCTTGGTGCCGTGTCATTTCAGCTTTTAATGGTGGTCAGAGATCACTCCAACCTACAGGGCCACCAAAACCCAGAATGACGCATCAAACAGGGGGCCGCCTGTGGCCGATTTCTACCTAAAGCGCGGGAATGATTTCGTGTGGTTGAACGTCTGCTCCGGGAAAAGCCGACATTGGCCTGCTAGACTATTTAAGGTCGTTTGTTGGCGCAAAGCGACCATCGCTGGCATTAGTTTTAATAGAAGACATTTCGTTACACGGTTACCGAAACACTTAGGCAGGGGTAGATCTATGGTACGCGGAGAGTGCAACTGTGGTGCGGTCGCGTTCGAAATTAGCGCTGATCTCTCTGGAGTGTTCGTGTGTCACTGCTCGATCTGTCAAAGATCCACAGGCAGCAATGGGATCGCCGTAGTTATCGTCGACAACAATGTATTTCGATGGCTACGCGGTCAAGAACAGGTTACGTCCTGGAAGAAGCCCGACGCAGATTGGCAGACCTGGTTTTGTCGAGTATGCGGTTCTCCCTTGCCAGGTGCCAACGATAAAACACGGATGTTTGTTCCGGCCGGATTGATTTCAGACGGCGGCGAGGCTCTCAGGGTCATCCATCACGTCTGGGTTGGTTCAAAGGCGGTTTGGGACGAGATTGGAGACTCAGGTCAGCAGCACAGCGAAGCCTTCGAGGGGTAGATTGAGGCGAATATCGGAAGCAATCCGAATGGCCGAAGGTGGTCGTAACCGGTAGTTCAGTCACTCAGATTTACGGAGCCACGAGTGTCGGCTACTTTTAGGCGCGCGCATGGGGGCAATTTGGCGGCGAACTTTCGCCATTAACCCATAACAGGCATTTATCTCGCATCCGTGTCCAGGCCCTTTGTTGCCACGGCAATCGTCCAGCTTGCCAAGGCAGGTAAGCTCGATTTGAGTGACCCCGTGACAAAACATCTTCCCTGGTTCCGCCTGGCAGACGAACGGTATCGTGATATCACCATCCGGCAAATCTTTAACCATACTTCGGGAATGCCTGATGTTGAAGATTACGAAGGGGATAAACCTCGATTCAATAATGCTGCCGAGAGATACGTACGCTCCATGGCTTCCGAAAGACTCCTTTGGGCTCCAGGCGCCGACCGGGCATACAGCAACATGGCGTTTGACATGCTCGGAGATCTTAATGGCAAGGTATCGGGCCTGAGTTTCGAGGATTACATCAAAACCAACATTCTCGAGCCCACAGGTCTGAACAATAGCTCGTTGCCAGAGCGGGCATTTCCATTCCGAATATTACGGTGATTCACGTGGAATGGTGGAGCCGAGGAGGATCGAACTCCCGACCTCCGCATTGCGAACGCGGCGCTCTCCCAGCTGAGCTACGGCCCCACACGTGCTGTTAGTCTACACCTTAATAGCGAACATTGACCACGCCGGCACGAGTACGTATATACCAGAACTAAAGCGATTTAGTCATCGGCATCGTCGCCCCTGGTGCAATGCGGTCATGCATCGAGAAGGCCGAGTGCCGCCAACACAAAGAGGATGAACATGGATAAGCTAGAACAGATCACTTCCGACGCCGTGCCGGAACCAGAAGGCAATAATTTCTGCAACGCCTTGAGGTTGGGCAACCAGCTCTTTATGTCAGGGATGACAGCATCAGACTCAACCGGTGATGCTTACGCACAATCTCTATCTTGCCTTGAAAAAATACAGGCACTGGTCGATGCTGCCGGGGGCAAAATTGCTGATGTGGTAAAAATAACCGTGTTCCTGACTAATATAGAATACCGCACAGAATTCAGCCGGGCACGGGCTGAATTTTTTCCGGGACGTAAACCCTGCTCCACACTGGTAGGTATCAAGGCGCTCGCCCGTCCGGGATTGGTAGTCGAAGTCGAGGCATTGGCTTTAATTGGTACCGGCGAATAACAGATTCTCAGAGGGCGGGCTTCACTCAGGTACCAGGAATACGGATGACGACTACACGAGCATTGATCACGGGCGCCTCCGCCGGACTTGGCCGGGAATTCGCTCGCCAGCTCGCCGCCAGTGGCAAGGACCTTATTCTCGTAGCCCGACGTGTTGACCGGATGCAGGCGCTGGCCGAGGAACTCATTAGCACTCACCACATCGACGTAGATGTTATCCGGAAAGACTTGTCAGACCCGACGGCACCGGCCGCACTCTATGATGAGGTCCGTCAACGGGGCCTGGAAGTCGATTGCCTGATCAACAACGCAGGCTCCAGCGGCCCCGACCTCATTGCCGACAGGGACTGGCCGGCGGCGCGTAATTATCTCGATCTCATGATGACGTCGGTCGTGGGACTGTGTCACTTCTTCGTTCCGCCGATGCGTGAGCGTGGTTATGGTCGCATCCTCAACGTAGCGTCTGTCGCGGGCCAATTAACGACGCCGGGTGACTACAACTATAGCCCCACCAAGGCTTATCTGATCGCGTTCTCAAAAGGATTATCCACCGCGCTCCGGAAAGATGGCATACATGTCACAGCCTTGTGCCCAGGCTTTACGCATACTGACTTTCATGCTTCAGAAAGACTCACACGGATGAAACGTTCGCTGCCCAAGTTCATCTGGTATGACGCTGACGTAGTGGTGCGCGAAGGGTTGAGGGCCCTGGCTAATGGCCGGGACGTATATGTATCGGGCCGACTGTATCGCTACCTAGTGCCGCCGCTGCGTTCGCCGCTCGGCCGGCTCGTAATTTATCTGCTGCGCGTGAAGCTGTAGACTGCCGGTACTTGTAGTCGAAGCTGAATACTCGTCGTGCTGTCAAAAGTTGCACGATTCGGACCGCGAGTACCACATGCACGAAGATGCATCGAGAGTCGAAGAAATATATGAACATCGGCGGGAGCGTGGGAAAAATCCTTAAGGCAGTAATCGTGTTGGGGTTGGTCTATATGCTTGCGAAATGGCAGTTCGATAAGCCGCAAGACGGCAATAACACCGATTATGCAGAGCAAGTCTGTGTTGATGAAATAAGTGACCGCTTCGATGTGACGTCGGTGACGGCGTACGCAGTCAACAAGACTCAGAAAGGATTTGTCGTTCGCGCATCGATTATCTTGGCTAAAGGCACCCCTGCAAAGGTTTATTGCCTGACCAATGAGCACGGTGGCGTGGAAGAAATCAGGATAGAAGAGCGATAAATCAGCTCAGAATGTATTTAGAATGGCTCTGAGCCCTCGATAACCGCACGAAGCGGACATGTGGGCGGAGATGAAATTTACCGGCGATCGAAAAACCATAATGACAATACCCAGACCAGCCGCGGTCTCGCAAACGCCAGTGAGTAAGCTATTGGTATCTCTGGTCGCTACCCTGGCCACTGCGCTCGGGGCGCAGGCGGAGCCGATGCGCTTTGATCGAGATTTTGCAGAGGCATTAGAAGTGTTGGCACCGTCCGAACGCGTGGAGGGATCTCCGGGCGACATGCGTATTACGCAACGATCGTGCCGCACATTACCGCGCGCCGGAATACGTCGAAGGATTGTCGACATCGCCGTTCAGGAATGGGGCTTTTTTGGGTTTCAGGTCTTGGATGAAACAAAGATCGTCGATTCAGAACGTCGACACCGGCGAACGCGGCGCCGGACTCCCTGGCTCAGTCCTGAGGAGTCAGCACGTGTTGCCGCCACTATCGCTGGCTACTGGTCGATCACGGCGGATGGTGGCTGGATACTGAGTCGGCAGAACGCGGTCTGGAAGGAGGGTGACGGAGTTGCCGCACGCTGGCGGGATCCATGGTCTGCGGCATTCATTTCCTGGGTCATGTGCGAGGGTGGCCTGGGCAACGCGAATCAGTTTCAGCGCGCTATCGCCCACCATGCATACATCGACCAGGCCATTGAAGCACGCCAAACCGATGCCACACAGGCCGCGTTCCTGGCCTTTGATGTCGGGGAAGTGCCCGTCGAA
>Ga0224497_10001333_pt1 | contig 15790 bp, 9 predicted proteins | sample SF_Jul11_sed_USG_4_FD_167970 | JGI IMG/M metagenome (GOLD analysis project Ga0224497, IMG submission 167970) | Sediment microbial communities from San Francisco Bay, California, United States - SF_Jul11_sed_USGS_13 | ecosystem: Environmental > Aquatic > Marine > Sediment | place: USA: California... | reverse complement strand
TTCGGGCAAGCTGAGCACTGCCGACGGAGCCATCGTCCTGTACGCAGGCGTGCCTGATGCGGACCGCTTCGACCCGGAGTTTGAACATTCATCGCTGAAATTTCGCTGTGTTAACTGGCGTGCGGAGCCGGTTCTGGATTCCGAGCACGATGCCCGAACTCGCATCTACCTCGTGACGCCAACGTTGTTTGGCACGAAAGCCGTTAAAGGAGAGATGATTATCTATCCGCCCGGTACCCAGGCATCGAACCACCATCATGAGGGTGCTGAACATTTTCAATACATCATCAGCGGCAACGGAACGGTACTTCTAAGTGAAGAACCGCACCCTATACGCGCTGGCGACACGCTCTATAATTACGAGTTCGAAAGGCATAATTTCATAAACGATGGTGACGAGGAATTGGTCTTCGTCGAGTACTTTGTGCCCGCAGAGTGCATCACAGTGTGGACAAATCCCGAACAGGTGTGCGCCTGGCTGCCAACCGGAAAGAACGTCGACGGTGGCGAGCCTTCCCGCGACATCGCGGCGCACAGCTCAGCGGAAACTGTAAACCCGGACGGCGTCTGAGCGTCGGAGGCTACGCCGCCGGAGATGTCTGTTGACGGACGCAACCAGTTGCCCCGGCTGCAAAATAAACTCAGAGTTAGAAGCACAAAATGGGGACATTCTGCATTTCGCGGAAATGCAGAATGTCCCCATTTTGCCATCATCGCAGCGCACAGTTCAGTGGCGAATCAAGAAGCTACTCAGTTGAAAACAGCCACATCATCCCTTCACGAAAGGACGCCGGTGGTGCAGACATATGGCTGTGACCATCCAGGTCCATCGTTTTGAGCTGCCAGGGCTTGTCGTCGCGATTGGTCCAGTGTTCGATCCATTTCTGTGACGGCACACGAAATCTTGCGTCATCCAGCGTCCCCTCTCCAACAAACAGTTTGGATTGCCCGCTGTCGGCTCCTGGCTCTGCATGTTCTTGCAAATAAAACGGCAGATTTCGGTGCAGTGCAGGGTTACTGGCAATATGCCCCCAGAACAGGTCGGGTTGAGTCAACGCTGTGTACAACACAAACTGCCCGGCTATCGAATGACCATAGATGACACGCCGATTGCCGCGAGAGCGATAACTGTTCTCGACAAACGGCGCTAACTCATCGCTCAAAAACTTTTGAAACTTCGGAGCGCCGCCCCAATGGTCTCGTTCTGATGACGGTGCCGTGTAATCCGTACTTCGAAAATTGCCGCCCTCAAACGTATTACTCGCGTAAGAAACACCGACAATAATGGCATCGGGGACTTCCTCTTCAATGTTCAGGTAGCGGTAGTACGCCGAAAAAAGCGGAAATAATGCACCCCCATCCAGGACATAGACTGTGGGGTAATCTGTGTCGACAGATTCCTCGTAACCGTCCGGCAACATTACATAGACGTGATAATTGCGCCCAACGATTTCAGATTCGACCTCATGGTGAAAGAAATCGCCAAGACCATATGGAATATGCGCATCGACACTGGCTGCCGCCCATCCAGTCATGGGATTCATCAGCGCAAGCAAGAGTAGTTTTCTCATAGTCCCGTTTGAGCGTCTGCCTCGGAAGATAGTTCCTCTAAACGATGTAACCTTTTTCGTCAATTCGGTCTATTACAAGTACAGGGCGCGATATTTTTGCGCTTCTGAAGGAGTCGACGATGAGTAAAGCCTTTGCAGTCCCCATGCGCACTAAATGTTTGCTGTGCATAACCGGCGCATTGATCTTTCTCTTTCTGCTCGCGACTGCGGCCTTACGCTACGTTCCGCTTTGACGACATGGATCTACTGCTCAAGTGATCCTTTTTATCCTGACGCCTGGCCTGGCAGCTTTGTCGCGAATTCGCCGCGTGCTGTTCGCATAACCTTGCGACCCCAGGCAGAAAGATTATCGAAATATATGTACAGGGCTGGTACAACGAACAGTGACACAACGGTTGAAAAGGCCAGCCCGCCAATGATTGCCCGAGCCATCGGGTAATAAGGCGGGCCGTCGCCGCCCACCTGCGTTGTGCCGATCGCGAGCGGCGACAAACCTACAATAGTCGTAGCAACGGTCATCAGGATTGGGCGCAGGCGGTCTCTTCCCGCTTCGACGATAGCAGCATCGCGAGACAAGCCTCGCTGTCGCAGGTTGTTTACATGATCAATGAGCACGATGCCGTTGTTCACAACGACGCCAATCAGGATCATGATCCCGATCGAAGCCATGAAAGAGAACGTAGTTCCCGTAGCTGCGAAGAACAGGAACACGCCGAAGATCGAAAATACGATCGACCCCAATATGATCGAGAACGGAAACAACATCGACTCAAATAGCGCTGCCATGACGAGGAAGATACAAGCGATGCCCAGGATAATATTGGTGGCCATCATTTGTTGCGTCTCATCCTGGCGCTCAAATCCGCGGCCGAACTTCCAACTGTAACCCGGGGGAAGTTCAATCTGATCCATCATGCTCGTAATGTCGGGCTGGATATCCTCGAGACTTGACTCGTCTTCCAGATTGCCGGAGAGAATGACGGACGTCTGCCTGTCTGTGCGCCGAATCGCAACCGGGGACTGGCTGATGTGCAGATTCGATACACTGCCCAAGGTAATGCGGTTACCGTCAGGCTTGTAAAGCGGTAAGTCGGCCAGCTGCTCGATAGTCTGCTTTTCATCATCACGAAATGCGACGCGCACGGCGACTTCACCAAACTCACCACGGAATTCACGCAGGTTTTCACCGCGCATCGCGATGCTGACCGACGTCGCGATCTCGGCCGTGGTCAGCCCGGCGGCGGCTGCCCGTTCACGGTCGATAATAATGCGGACTTCTTTATCGCCCATGTCGGCGTCGCTACGCACATCTTTCAGACCTTCGACCGAGGACAGCGCTCTCGCAATATCGACACTCATTTCGTTCAGCACCGAGGTTGAGTCACCAGAGATCTGAACACTAAATCCTTCGCCGCCCCCTTGCTGCTCGTACTCAAAGCTCGGCTTGCCAATCACGATCGTCGGTAGATCCGCTTCGATTCGTTCAATGATCTCTTTCGTTGAAAGCGTAGCGTCATCATCTTCGGTTAACAAGATGGCCGACTCGGCGTAGTCAGGCTGGTAATAGCTGTAAACGGAACGAATATTGAATTCTTCCTGATTGGAGAACAGGTAATCCTCAACCGTGTTGACGGCTTTCTCGACACTTTCAAGTGAGTGCTGACCTTCTATGTGATACGGCATATACAGGCGCCGTCCCACGTCCTGCGGAAATGCATCGAATTTCACAAGGTTTAGTACGAGCGGCAATACGCCTGTGACACAGATGAGCAGGATGCCGAGCGATGTCCACCAGAGATGCGAGACCACCCAGCCCAGCCCTCGTTCATAACGCCGCGTTAAGCGGGATATCGCAGCCCCGGACTTCGCCTGTGGTGGCACCGCCACCCTTGCCGCGAGCATTGGCACCAAGGTTTGTGCGATCAACAGCGACGCAAGCAAAGCGACGATGATCGTGACAGCGACGTGAGTGAGAAACACCATGATGTCGGTCTTAGTGCCGAAGATCATCGGCGCAAAAACGATGGCTGTAGTCGCTGTGCCGGCGATAACGGCCAGACCCACCTCACTGACGCCCTTAACGGTTGAGACGTGCGGATCGTCGTCGTTTTCGGCACGCTCGCGGAAGATACTTTCGGTAATCACAACGGCATTGTCGACCAGCATACCGACGGCAAGCATCAAGCCCATCATCGACAGGATGTTTAGCGTGAGCCCAAGAAAGTAAAGCGCACCGAGAGTGATCAGAATGGAAAATGGCACCGACGCAGTTACGATCAGCGTCGTCGATACCTGCCGCAGGAACAGGTAGAGCACGATAATTGCCAACAGGCCCCCGATAAGGCCGGCGCCAAGCAAATCGGACAATGATTCTTTTACGCTGTCGCCCTGATTGTCGAGCGCGAAAATATTGATGCCTTGCATCTGCGGTAACTCGCCGATTTTCTCGACCTCGGCCATGACGCGATCGGTAACTGCAACGAGGTTCGAGCCTGTGGTCTTGCTGACCGCAACACCGATGGCGTACTTCTGATCCAGATGTCTGCCGTAATTGCGCTCAGGAGTTCGCAACTCGATGTCAGCAATATCCCGCAGCCGCAAACCGTTTTCGTTAATCGACAAGTCTCGGATTTGTTCTACTGAACCGAATTCACCACGCGGCCGGACACTCATCCGTTGGCCGCTTGCTGTGATCTGGCCTGCACTTACCGCGAAATTACTTCGCTGCAAAAGATCGCGCAGCGACGCAATGTCCACGCCATATGCGGCGAGCTGATCCGGTTTTAGAAGGATGCGGATCTCACGCGGATCGACACCGTGCAGTTCGACGCGCGACACGCCTTCGATCCTCTCCAGCCGCCGCTTGAGCAGACGGTCAAGCAGGTCGTAGCTGTCCCCCAGTTCCCGTTCACTCGAGATACGCAGCTGCAGTACGGGCTGATCACCAAGCGAGCCTGTAAAGACGAATATGCGCCTGATGTCATCAGGCAAGAGGTGGCGGATGCTGTCGACCTTGGCGCGCGCCTCAATGCCTTTGACGCCCATGCTTTGATCCCAGCCGAACTGCAGGAAAATTTGCGATTGGCCTTCGTCCGAGGTGGAGAACATCTGCTCCACGCCGGACAGCGTCGCCAAAGCTTCTTCAACCGGACGCGTAATCAGGCGCTCGACTTCTTCAGGCGTCGAGCCGGCATAAGGAATCTGTATGAATATGCCAGGGAACTCGATGTCCGGAAATTTCTCCAGCGGCAGTAAGCGCGATGCGATCAGACCGATCAACGCGAGTGCGACGAACGTGACAACGGTTGTCACTGGCCTGGCGAGTGCGAACTCCGTGTGTCTCATTGCGCGGTAACGCTAGCGATTTGAACATCAGAGGACACCGGCCAGCGTTTGCGGTCGAGCAATGAGTAAACAACTGGAATAATGACCAACGTCAGGAAGGTCGAAACAAGCAAGCCGCCGATCACGGTAATCGCCATGGGTGTTCGTACTTCGGCACCTTCGCCGAAACCTATGGCCATTGGCAGGAGACCCAATGCGGTTGTAAGTGAAGTCATCAAAATTGGCCGGAGTCGTGCACTGCCCGCTTCCATAATGGCGTCAAAGCGATCCTTGCCCTGTGAGCGGAGCTGGTTAATCAGATCAACCAGCACAATTGCGTTATTGACGACAATGCCAGCGAGCATAATGACGCCGATCAGCGCGACGATGTTGACCGTCGTACCGGTGATGAACAACGCCAGAACTGCGCCGACGAGCGCCAGCGGAATGGTAAAGAGAATGACGAAGGGATGAATGAGGGACTCAAACTGTGATGCCATGACGAGGTACACCAGGAAGATCGCGAGAGCGAGAGCGAATTGCATGGATTGGAATGACGCCTGCATTTCTTCACTCTGCCCCGCTACGATCGCCGTTATGCCATTCGGCATTGGGATTCGAGCAACGATCGATCCCGCTTCACCGGCAGCAGCGCCAAGATCACCGTAGGCGATATTCGCAGTGATGATCGCGACTCGTTCCTGCGCAATCCGTCGAATTTCCGATGGCCCCTGAGAAACACTGATATCGGCAACTGCTTCAAGTGAGACCGGTCTATCAGATGCCGGGTTGACGATCAGCTGACGGATTTCTTCAATGCTGGACTTGCGAGTGTCGACGCTACGCACCAGCACATCGATTTTTTTGTCACGCCACGTATAGCGAGTCGCCAGCTCTCCACGGACGTTGCTTACTACCCGGTTCGCAATGTCACGGACGGCCAGACCGAGTTTCGCGGCACGCTCCTGGTCGAAAACAATCTGAATTTCGGGGTTGCCTCGCTCAACCGTCGTTTTGATGTCAGTAAAGCGATCTGACGCGGACATTTCCTGCACAACGAGACCGCTGACCCACGACAGCGCTTCGAGATCGTAGCCGGCAATCTCTATCTGCAACGGGCTGGCAAAAGTCATCAATGTCGGTCTGCTGAACTCGTACTGCACACCCGGAAGGCGTGCGAGCTCGGTGCGCATTGCGTCCATTGTTGCGTTCTCCTCTGCTCGTCCAGCGCCAGGAGTCAGCGAAATGCTCAACGTGCCGGTGTTGTCGCCCGCGTCAACAGGATTCGCATCAAGGCGATTGCCGGTTCCTGCCACGGAGAAATCGAGAGCAACCGCTTCAATTCCTGCCGTCGCTTTCTGCGCGGCCTGAATGGCCCGATCGGTTTCTGCGAGAGGAGCGCCCGGAGTGAGCCGCAAGTCGACATTGAACTCTCCCTGCGACAACTGTGGAATCAACTCAGTACCGAGCCTGGGCAGCAAAGACATCGTCGCGGCGAAAATAATGACAGCACCCACGAGAATGGCAGGGCGATGCTGCAATGACCATCTCAACAAGCCTGGGTATATGGACGCAATGGCGCGATACAGGCGCTGCAACAACCAGCTCGGTACCCACAGAATAATCCAGAATAGCCATTTGAGTCCTACGAATACAAAACCAAACATCCGCACTACAAAGGCTACACCACGAGTGAACCAACCCGGCGGTGTTGACTCTCTGTCATTTTGGTAACGGCTTCCTGTTCCCAAAGACGCGAGCATGGGTATGAGCGTCAACGCAACGATAAGCGAAAATGTCAGTGCGAATGTAACTGTCAGTGCCTGATCCCTGAATAACTGACCGGCTATGCCTGAAATGAAGACCATCGGAAAAAACACAGCGATAGTGGTAAGCGTTGCCGCAACGACGGCACCTGCAACTTCAGCGGTGCCGTTTTGTGCAGCCTCCAAAATGCCCTCGCCTTGCTCCTTTTTCCGTACGATGTTTTCGAGCACCACAATGGAGTTGTCGACAAGCATCCCCACCGCCAGTGCGATGCCTCCCAATGACATGATGTTGAGCGATACGTTATTCAGATACATCAGCAGAAAAGTGCCAATGACTGAAACCGGAATTGCGATGCCAGTAATTGTCGTCGCACGCGCGTCGCTCAGGAAGCCGTACAGAACGATGATGGCGATGATGCCGCCGAGAATCGCGGCGTTCTTAACATCGTCAACTGACGAGGAGATGAACTTGGACTGGTCATAAATGGTGACGAGCTCTATCTCATCCGGCAATGACTCGCTGACGCTTTCAAGCCGCTGCGCGATCCTGGCAGCGACCTGTACCGTATTTGCATCACCTTCCTTGTAAATAGCGAGCTCCACTGATTCGCGACCGCGAACCCGCGTAATAGCTTCACGATCTTTGTAGCCGCGCTCGACGGTCGCAACGTCACGCAGGTACACCGGTCGGTCGGAGACATAGGCGACAATTGCGTCGCGAATTTCGTCGACAGACTGAAACTCGTTTATCGTGCGAACCTGGTAACGTTGATTGCCCTCTTCGAGGCGACCTCCTGAGAGATTGACATTTTCAGCACGGATTCGTGCCGCGACTTGTTCAATGCTGATACCGAGCTGCGACAATTTCTGCTGATCGACGCGAATGCTTATTTCATCTTCAAGGCCACCGCTAACCTTCACGGCCGCTGTGCCTTCTTCGGCCTCGAGATCGGCCTTGATGCGATCCTCTGCGAGACGCCGCAATGACTTGAGGCGCGCCTCAGAGGATTCCTGGTCGGCGTCCGCGTCTTCCTTGTACAGCAGTCCAAGGCGCATGATCGGTTCGGACGATGGATCAAAGCGCAGCAGTAAGGGGCGACCAGCTTCGAGCGGGAGGAACAAGATATCGAGTTTCTCACGCACATCGACGCCCGCGATGTCCATGTCGGTGCCCCACAGGAACTCCAGGGTGACGTCGGACTGACCGGAACGAGAAACAGAACGCACCAGCCGTACATTACGAATGACGCCGACAGCCTCCTCGATGGGCTTTGTCAGCAGGTTCTCGACCTCCACGGGTGCGGCACCCGTCAGTTCTGTCCGGACAGTCAGCGTCGGATAGGAAATATCCGGCAGGAGATTCAGCTTCAACCGTGACAGAGAGACCATGCCGAACAATGCGATTGCAACCATCAGCATGACGATCGTGACACGACGCTCAGTCGCAATTTCAATCAGCCGGCGCATCGTCACCCTCCTGCTCAGCTGCATCCGGCGCATTTATGATCGTGACAAGGGCATCGTCTTTTAGCCCAATCTGGCCTTTTGTGATCACTCGATCGTCGTCAGACAGGCCGGAAGTAATTTCCATCATTCCAGCGTTGCTATAGGCGGTTTGCACAACTTTTCGAATTGCCTTGTCATCCTCGACAACAAACACAGTCGTTTCGCCGTCCTCTTCGAGGATCGCACTGCGTGGAATCTGCAAAACATTCACATGCTGGTCGTACACGATACTGATACGCCCAAACATTCCGGGTTTGATGCGGCGTTGATCATCTGATATTTCGATCGTAATTTTGAACGTGCCGGTTTCTGGGTCGACGATCGGACTGACCCGGGTTACAGAGGCGATAACACGCAGTCCCCGCAGTGCGTCAATGTCGATGCCAACAGGCTGACCTTCCGCTATGTGGCGATACTCGCGCTCCGGAACATGCAGGTAGGCAACCAATGGGTCGAAACTCGTAATTCTGAACACTGGCTCATTGACGGCAAGCGTGTTGCCCAATCTGACAAAACGCTCCGAGACGACGCCATCAATCGGCGCGCGAATCTGCGTGTAATCGAGTTCAAGTTTGGCGAGGTTGAACGAAGCCTCAAGCGCCTCCAGGTCATACTTTATCTTGTCGAAATCACCGCTGCTGATCAGGCTCTTATCCTTGAGTTCGACATTTCTTTCGTAGTCACGTTGCAGTTTGCGCAAGTTTGCTTCGGACTGATTTAATTCGAGACGCAGGCGATCGCCATCGAGTTTTGCAAGCACCTGTCCCTGCTTGACGATGTCGCCTTCTTCAACATTGATCTCGCGAACTTCGCCAGCCACCTTAGCGATGACGTCCGCCTCGGCGAGCGCCTCAATCGGCGCCGTGCCTGAGTACACCGCGACAATATCGCCGCGTACTGGCGACCCGACCTCAACCGGGATTGCTATCGCTTCTTCTTCGCTTTCCTCGTTGGCGTCGTCTTGTTCACTTTGTCCGCATGCACTGAGTAACATCGCACACACGATTACGGCTGGACCATAGTGATTCAGCGTCATTCGTCTCTCCCTATCATCTACCACACCCTGAATTCCGCGCAGCCGCGCGAGTGCGGTCTCATCAGCCGGTCATGGTATCCAGTGCGAGCTTGTTTGCGAGCACTTTGCTACCGTCACGCAAGCCAGTATGGCCAACTACAACGATCTCTTCTTCTTCTGTAAGGCCGCTCAAAATTTCGACCTGGCCATTTTCGCTAATGCCCGTTGTAACGATTCGCCGCGTAACTTCACCATCAGCTACGACGTAGACCGTCATCTCATTATCTTCTTCGACAATCGCATCGGTCGGAACAGTCAGAGCGTCTTCGTGCTCTTCGTAGGACACTGAAAATCGTGCGAACATGCCGGGCACGAGGTAACCGTCTTTATTGTCGACGAATGCCGTGGCTCGGAACGTACCACTGCGCGTATCAATCGTCGGACTTATGCGAACGATGGTCGCTGCGAATTCTGTCTCAGGCATAGAATCGACCCGCAGGCTCGCGCTATGGCCAACTGAAAACTTGGCCAATTCCGCTTGTGGAATCTGCAGATAAGCGACAAGTTCAGCTGATTCAGTGATGCGAAAAGCGACGCTGTTTGCATTCAGGTTCTGACCCAGTTTGATGTCACGGGATGAAACGATGCCGCTGATCGGCGCACGAATCTCGGAATAATCGTAATTCAGCTTCTTGAGTTCATACGTTGCCTGCAGCGCAGCTACGTCATACGTCAAACCGTCAAACATTGACTCGCTGACAAGCCCGCGCTCGGCAAGGTCGCTATAGCGATCAAATTCTTTGCGTGCCTTGTTCAAATTCGCCTTGGCGGCCAGCATGTCGAGCCTCAGTCTCTCGCCGTCAAGCCGTGCCAGCACCTGACCCTGCGAGACCCGATCACCCTCTTCGACCAGTAGCTGAATAACCTCGCCCTGCGCCCGCGCAAGTACCGGCGAATCAATGTCGGAAGCAATCGTCGTGGTCGCATGATAAGTAGCGAAAATATCTTCACGAACGGGGTATGCGACTTCCACCGGAACGGGTATAGCGGCTTGAATCTCTGCAGCGCTGGAATGGCTGGCTTCACCAACACCGCAGGCTTGCAAAAGCGCGGCGCTGGATACGATGGTTGCGGCGATGAGCAGTTTATTGGTTTTCATAACATTGCACTGGTTAGGGTTGTTTTGGTGTTGTAGTTAAGTATAACACTAGATCGGTATAACGCAACCCCGATATTGATATTCCTTCTGAATTTATATCCATGATATTCAGCCACTTACAAAGCGGTTGCTGCTGCCCGTCCGTGTCTTCTATGGATAAGATGCGCGACCGCACGATTTGGATCTAAATGAACCGTGTTTACGGGCTTATCGGGGAACCCAAGACCATGGCAAGCCCCGACGATTACCGACTATCGGGTTCGCTGGTCGTCGCCCGCTTCGCCTGGGCAGGGTGGTCATCAGATACAATTGCCGGCAACACACGCACAGGCCATAACCGATGCTCCGATCCAGGCTCTCCAGACTTTTTGCCATTGCGCTGCTATTGATGCCCGCCATCGTCCTGACGGATGAATCGACGACGTTGCAGGAAATCATGCAAGGCTTGCGTGACAACCTCGTCGAGATCAGCGATGGCCTGCTAACTGACGACTACGCGCTGGTAGCTCGAGGCGCAACGGCAATTGCCGAACATCCACCAATTCCATCTGAGCAGGTGCAGCTCGTAGCTAAGGCGCTCGGGCCCGAGATGCCGGCCTTCAAGCAATTTGATGTTCGCGTGCACAAGCTGTCACTGGATATCAGCGCTGCCGCCGAGGCCGGCGACCGAGCCGCTGCAATATCGGGCTTTCAACAAATGATCGAAGGTTGCTTCGCCTGTCACGCTGCCTACAAAGATCGGGTCGCGGCAGTTTTGAAAAAAAACTGATTACTCGACGTCAATAATAATCTTGCCGCGCGCATGGCCGTCTTCCGAATGCCGAATCGCCGCCGGCACGTCACGCAGTGAAAAGTGACTATCGATAACGGGCGTTACTTTGCCCGATTGCATGAACTCGCCCAGCGTAATCAGGTTCTCGCGGCTCATGTCCGCCAGGAGCATCACGAACTCCTGATCCACGAACGGTGACAGCAACATTGCTTTGATCGGTCGCATCATAGGACCGAGCCAGTCACCGTTGCCGCCGCCAACGATAATAAACATCCCATCCGGTTTAAGGACGCGGCGATTGGCCAACAGCGAATGATTGCCGACCATGTCGATGATCAGGTCGAACTGTTCGCCGCTTTCGATATAGTTTTCTTTGGTGTAGTCGAAGACATGATCTGCACCGAGCGACCGAACCATCTCAACATTGCGGGTGCTGCACACGCCCGTTACGTCCGCGCCAAGTGCCTTGGCGATCTGCACAGCGAACGTCCCCACGCCGCCCGATGCGCCGTTAATCAGAACCTTCTGGCCCGGCTCGACCTTGCCAACATCGCGCAATGCCTGCAGTGCGGTAATGGCCGCTATCGGTGAAGACGCCGCTGCTTCAAAGCTCACGTCTGCAGGTTTCAGCGCCAGTGCACCACCCTCATGAACCGCTACATATTCCGCGAAGGCCCCACTTTCCCCGCCAAAGACTTCGTCGCCCGGTTTGAAGCGCGTGACCTTGGCGCCCACCGCCTCGACGGTGCCAGCAAAATCCACACCGACGCCCAGGTTATCTGGCGCGCCCAGACCGGACATCAGGCGTATAAAATATGGCGTCCCTCTCATGAAATGCCAGTCCAGTGGATTAACCGCCGCCGCGACGACTCTGACGAGCACCTGGTCGTCGGCCGGCGTGGGCTTTTCGACATCTTCGAAACGAAGAACATCGGTTGAGCCGTAGCAACTAAAAGCAATAGCTTTCATCGTCTCCGCGCTGTCCGGGACGGCCGGAGCCGGTTCACAGGCCGAGTCGTAGCTGATGACTATCGCCAGAGCTGTCGTAATAAGCAGGAGGAAAAGCAGGAAGCCAATCGCGATCTTGTTGCGCAGTTTCATGGTCGATTCTTCAGTCGTTCACCAGATCTGATAGTACACCCTGAGCGAGAGGGACATCGCTGTTGCAACAAGGCACAATAGTGCCATGACACAGATAACTGCAAAACTGACTGATGGCATGCTCGTAAAAATCACGAACGGCCGACATCAATGGAGTGCCGATGAACCGGCGAGCGTCGGCGGCACCGATACAGGGCCCAATCCCTACGAACTCCTATTGGGCTCGCTGGCTGCGTGCACCTGCATCACGATTTCCGGGTATTGCCGACACAAGGGCCTGGCGTTGAAATCGGTGAGTACGAGCTATAACTTCAAACGCATTCACGCCGACGACTGCGAAAACTGCGACGATGACGCCGCAGGCATGATCGACCACGTTACGAGCAACGTGCACGTTGAAGGCGATTTTGACGACGCGCAGCGTAAACGCATTGCGCAGATTGCAACGCGCTGCCCGGTTCACAAGACCCTGTCGAACGGCATACACATTGAGGACAACGCAACTTTCGACGAGGGATGAAAGTTGCGGCAATTCGCGTTCAAGACAAAGTGCTGCCTTTTTATCCGCGGCGAATCGTAGACGTGTTTTAGGCGGCTTCGACTGTGCGGTTACGGCCTTCGTTCTTGGCTCGATAAAGTGCCTCGTCCGCCACCCGGATCAAGGCGGTTTCATCCTCAGCAGGTGTCGCCGGGAAACTGCCGAATCCCAGGCTAACCGTACAACTAATCGTCTGACCACGATCTTGCACCGTCATCGCCTCAATCGCATTGCGTATGCGCTCGCAGACTTCAGCTGCACCATCGATTGTCGCACCAGGCAATATGCACAGGAATTCTTCGCCACCATAGCGAACCAGCACGTCACCCTCGCGCAGATGCAGTTTGGCCTCTTTTGCAACGTTTGCGAGAACCCGATCACCGATAAGATGCCCGTGTGAGTCGTTGACCAACTTGAAGTGATCAATATCGAACATGATGAGGCCCAAAGGTATTTCGCTTCGCTTCGCCCGCGTATACTCTTCGCGCAGGCGCGTAAGCCCAAAGCGTCGGTTGTAACAATTCGTCAGCGGATCAAGCGCCGCGATGCGTTGCAGGTCGCCGTGCTTCATGGCATTGGATAGAGCCATAACGAAGGTCCTGCCAAAGATCTGTGACAGCGAGCGCGAATCTCTTTCGAAAGCCGTCGATTTGGCCAGTACAACAACGCCAGTCGCCTTTGACTGGACGATCAAAGGCATGAAAGCGACTTCCCGCGGCTGAAACTCGACCAATCCCGCATTCACAGACAGCCCATCGGGCAACTCGACATAAACAGGTTCCTGTGTGCGCAGCGCCAACCGTACCTGGTCATTCTCACATAAGCTTTCAGCCTCCACGATTCCGAAACTGGCCAGGACGGAGAGTTCTCCACCCACATCGGCCACGATGGCTCCTGCAGTGGCACTCGTCGCTGCGATAAAACCGCTGAGCGCGCCATTGCACAAGGGACCGAGCTCCAGCTGACTGGTCATGGTCTTGCTAAATTCGCCAACTCTCTCCTCAACTTCATGACTGTGCTGAAGAACGCGTATCAAGTGATTGAACGCAGACGCGGACTCGCCGATAACATCGTCACTGTCGACCGGCAGTTGACAACTCTCCGGATCGCAGTCTGTCCAATCGCCTGTGTAGGTCGCGCTTTCAACAACCGATTCGATCATTCGCATACCATCGACGAGCGCGCGCAATCTCGGCATGACTACTACGCGCATCAAGCGGATATTGATTCCACCGACGACTATGCCCGCGAGCAAACAAATGCCAAAAAAGAACGGGGTAAGAACAATCTCGGCAGGCACACCAAAGCCAACCAACATGGGCGGAAATACCGCGCCAATGATGATACCGACGCCAATCATCCAGATCGCGAGATCGTCAAAGACACTGCGGGTCAGTCGCACGGGAAGGTGTTGGCCATATCCACTGGTTTCTTTTGAATCCGGCTCGAGTTGCCGCTCCTGAGGTACGACCTCGAGATGAGCAGGGCTCGTTTCGGAACTCTTGTTCGCCAGGGCAGGCTCAGGACGAATCATTGGCTAAAATCCTTATATAGAAGCGCTATATCGCTCCAAGCGTAAGATTGCACATAAGTGGTACAGAAGCGTGGAACCAATCGACATTTTTCAACGAAAACAGTCTGTTTCGAGAGATGTCGGTTGCGATGGGCCGTCGGGTTCTGCTGTTCCAACTGGTCAATTCAGCTGATTCCGTAGCGTTACTGCTGTCATGCGAACCACGTACGTGCAAGTATTGCGCAGTGTTTCTATCGAGGAATGTCAGTGGGAGAGCTTGAGTCTATCGGTGTGCTGTCAATCGTACCCGCAAGTGTTGCTGTCATTCTTGCCTTCGCAACCAGAAATACCGTCTTCTCGCTCGCCGTCGCGTGCACGATCGGCGTATTGCTTCTTGGTGAGGGGCTACTCGGTTTCCCCAACTTATTGAAAAACGTCGTCGGGACGACCGGCTTTTCCTACATATTTCTTTTCACTTTGTTCATCGGCATATCGATCGCCTTTTTTCAACGAACAGGCGCTATCCAGAATTTCGGTGACTATGTGGAAAACAAGAAAATGTCGCGTGTTCGCGTCCAGGTTACGACCTGGATTATGGGCATGTTCATCTTCTTTAGCGACTACCTGAGTCCGCTGTTTGTCGGCTCCACAATGCGTGCCCTGTCCGACAAATACCGCATATCGCGGGAAAAGCTTGCGTATATCGCCGATTCAACGTCAGCGCCTGTGGTTATTCTGATTCCGATTTCGGGTTGGGCCATCTTTGTCGCGGGGTTACTGGTCGGCAAGGGACCGATCAGTAATATCGCAGAGGCAATGAACGTCTTTGTTGCCGCCATTCCCTACAACGTCTATCCCATCCTCGCGGTATTGATGGTCGGGTTGATCGCAACCGGAATCGTACCCGATTTCGGCCCGATGAAAGTGGCCGAGGATCGTGCACGAACGACCGGCAAAGTCCTGCGAGATGGAGCCAAACCTCTAATGGAGGTAGAGCTCACCGAAATTGAGCCATACGAAGGCGTCAACACCTCTCTTTTTTGGAATTTTATTTTTCCGGTCATACTGGTCATCGTGATTTCTGTTACATCATTCAGTGTGACGGGCTCTGCGCTGATCATGGAAGCCTTTCTCGCATCAGCCGTTACCGCCGGCATCATTATGGCGATCCAGGGTATTCCACTTTCCGACATCATGGATACGGTCAATTCAGGCATCAAGGGAATAATGCCTGCCGCCATGATCCTCATATTTGCTTATGCCCTGAATACGCTTTCTGCCAATTTGGGAACCGCAGCTTATATTGTCTCTTTGACTGAAAGCTGGCTGACACCCGGCCTGCTGCCAACGGTTACTTTCCTGCTGGCCGGAATCATCGCATTTTCGACCGGCACATCCTGGGGTACTTTCGCGATTATTTTGCCGATTGCCGTGCCATTAGCCTTCGGTTTTTCGGACGGCGCTCAGAACCCACTCGTTTACGCGACGATCGCGGCCGTAACAGGTGGTGGTGTTTTTGGCG
>Ga0224497_10001329_pt1 | contig 15819 bp, 7 predicted proteins | sample SF_Jul11_sed_USG_4_FD_167970 | JGI IMG/M metagenome (GOLD analysis project Ga0224497, IMG submission 167970) | Sediment microbial communities from San Francisco Bay, California, United States - SF_Jul11_sed_USGS_13 | ecosystem: Environmental > Aquatic > Marine > Sediment | place: USA: California... | reverse complement strand
TCGAGCACGAGATCGAGGCCGTCCAGACCATCGTCAACGACCTCGCCGGGCTCGCCGGCCGCAAGATCCTCGTCCACGTGTCGAGCGGCGTCCCGATGATCGCCGCCGGCGACCTCTTCTACGCCGTCGAGGAGAAGTTCGATCGGGGACCGGCGGTCAACCTCTCGATGTCGTACGACATGTCCCGCCGCTTCACCGAGCTGGCCGCCCAGGCCAACGCGCACGGCGTCGTCTTCTACACGATCGACGTCGCGGGGCTGCGGACCCATCGCTCCATGTCCGCCGAGGAGCGGGGCCTGGACACGCCCATGATGGGCGTGCGGGTCGAAAGCGACCGGGTCGCCAACCGTCAGAGCCCCCTGCGCTTCCTCGCGCGCGAGACGGGGGGCCTGGCGATCCTCAACCAGAACAACATCCTGCCACCCTTGATGGAGGTGGCCGCGGGGCTCGAGACCTACTACTCCCTGGGTTTCGTCTCCGGACATCCCGGCGACAACCGCTACCACAGCCTGCGGGTCGAGGTGGCCCGCAAGGGGGTGACGGTCCGCCACCGGAACGGCTATAGGGACAAGAGCATCGACGTCGAGATGGAAGAGAGCGTCCGCGCCGCTCTCGTCCACCGGGCGCCGACCAATCCCTGGGGCGCCACGCTCGGAACGGGACGAGCCCAGCCGCGCGACAACGACCTCTTCCTCGTCCCGATCTCGATCGAGGTGCCGATGCGGGCGCTCGAGCTCATCCCGACCGGCGAGTACGCACGCGCCGACCTCACCTTCTTCTTCGCGGCGATGGACGGCAGCGCCCGCCTGTCGGCGGTCACCAGCGCCCCCATCGGCGTGAGGATCCCCGCCGCCCAGGCCGCGGCCGCCGCCGGCGAGTCCTACATCCTCAACCACCAGCTCCTCATGCGCACCGGCCGCAACACCATCGCGGTCGGCATCTGGGACCACTTCGCGGCCGACTCGGTCGTCCTCACCCACACGATCACCGTCCCCTGAGCGGGGAAACCCAGACAAGAAAAGGGGGCCTTGCGGCCCCCTTTGGATGATGCCCTTGCGGGCTCGCTAGATGCTGAAGCGAACCCCGAGGAAGTACCTCTGCGGAGGCACGAACTGGATGCCCTCGCCGAACGCCGCGGCGCCCGAGCCGGCCACCAGGTCCTCGTCGCGGATGGAGCCCTGCTCGTCGAAGACGTTGAAGCTGTCGAGGAAGAACTCGCCCTCGAACCGGCCGAAGGACCGGTTGTACTGGACGCGCAGGTCGAGAGTGCCCCAGCTCGGATTGGTGAGCGAGCCGACGGCGTCGGGCGCGAGCCAGCGGCTGGTGATGCCCGCGAACTCGAACTCCTCGCCGGTGGGGACGCGGATCGGCAGGTTGCGGCGCGACGCGCTGAACGTGCGGCTGGCGATGGTGCCCGAGTTCCAGCGGTACTGGCCGCCGAGCACGATGCCGTTGTCGAAGTGGTAGGAGCCGGCCAGCTTGACCAGGTTCTCGATCAGGCCGGGCTGCGTGCCCTGCTGACCGGGCGCCCGCGGATCGAGAAACAGAACATCGCCCTGGAAGTCGGCGTTGGAGTCCGAGTTGGAGTTCCCCGTGCCGTCGGCGATGAGCGCCGAGGCCAGAGCCTGCCACTTGTCGCTGTAGCGCTTGCGGAAGACCAGCTCCAGACCGTCCCAATCCCGCTCGCCGCCGGCCAGAGTCGCGATGACGAAGTTCGACCCCGGGTTCTCCGTGTAACCGAAGTAGTCGAGGCCGAGCCACAGCGAGTCGGGATGATCGAGCGGGCCCGGATAGAGGGTGCCGCCACCCACCTGATCGGCGTAGAGCGCCAGGTCGTAGTCCTCGAGGATGTCGCGCGTCTGGCGCGAGATGTAGGACGCCTCGAAGCTCATGTTCTGACCCAGGTCGCGCTGGTAGCCGACCATCAGATCGTCGGTGTACGGCGTCTTGGTGGTCGGCGCGAAGAACGCGTCCTGCGCCACCGGGCCGCCGCGGGTGCGGAACGTGAGCCAGTCGTCGATCGCCGAGACGTAGACCTGCTCGTCGCGGATCCGGCCGGTCAGCGTACCGGCGAACTGGGTCATGTTGTTGCGCACCGGATCGAAGTAGCGGCCGTAGTAGGCGGACAGCTTCTGCCGGCCGTCACCCTTCAGGTCGTAGACCACGCTGATGCGCGGGGCGTACTCGAGGTCGAACTTGAAGATCTCTTGGCCGGTGGTGGCCTTGTGCCTCCACTCTTCCGCGCGGACACCCGCGTTGACGCTCCACTGGCCGTTCTGCCAGGTGTCCTGGATGTAGTAGATCGCGCCTTCGGAGCCCAGGGTCTGGGGACCGGCGGCCGTCTGGATGATGCGCTCGTAGTTGATGTCGCCCGTCGGGTTGCCCGCGGTGCTGTTGAACTGCAAGCCAGCGCCGACCTCTTCCTCCGAGAGCACGCCATCGTGGTTGGTGTCCATCGCGGCGTAGATCTCGTCCTTCCGGGGATCGGCGTTGATCGTGTTGATCAGGCCTCCGAAGTCACTGGCGTTCGTGTGGTTGAACGTCGTGTCGGTCCAGGTGAGGTTGGCGATGTCGTTGGCCGTGAGGTTGTCGCCCAGGTAACGGATGTCGGGCGAGGTGAAGACGGCCGGTGGGTTGCCCGTGGTCGTGGAGTCGCGGAAGCTGATGTTCTCGGACCGCTCGGCACCGAACTTGAGGGTGTGGTCGCCCCAGCTCGTGCCGGCGAAGAACTCGTAGGTTCCCTTCAAGAACTCGTTGTCGCGCTCGTCCACCAGGTTGGCTCCGGAGCCGCCCTTCTGCTCGTCCTGCAGCGAGAAGGTGCCCTGGTCCGACTCGAGGAAGATGACGTTGTTGCGGGTCGACGGATCGGCGGCGAACGTCGAGGACTCGCCGTTGTGCTTGCCGCCGGAGACGTCGAGGAACGCCTGCGAGCCGAACACGTGCGAGTAGTTGACCGTGAAGCGGTCACCACCGGTCTCGCGCGTCGAGTCGCGGTTGTTGAGCACGTCGCGCAGCAGGCTGCCCGAACGGTCCGTCGGGTCGCTCAGGTACGTGCCCGTGATCCGGTCGGCGCCGGTCGGCGCCCAGCTGAGCTTGAAGAAGCCCTGGTCGGAGGTCTCGGTCACGGTCCGCAGAAACTCGTCGGTATCGAGGCTGATGACGTCCTCGTTGAGCTCGGTCTGGCGGAAGCTGCCGAAGAACCACGCCTTGTCCTGGACGATGGGGCCGCCCAGGGTGATCGCCGTGTCGAACGTGTCGAACTTGGCGTCGGGAGCGTTCTTGTTGCTGGCGACGAGCGAGTCGTTCTGGAAGTAGTAGTTGACGGAGCCGGAGAAGGCGTTGCCGCCGCTCTTCGTGACCACGCTGGAGATCAGGCCCGCGGAGCCGACGAACTCCGCCGGGATGCCGCCGGTGATGACGCTCTGCTCCTGGATGATCTCGGTGTTGAGATCGGCGCCGTACGTCCCCTGGACCGGGTCCGTCACGTTGATGCCTTCGAGGTAGTAGAAGTTGTCGCGCGAAACGCCGTTCTCACCGCCGATGTCGCGGTAGTTCAGGCCCGAGCGCGAAGCCGGGTTCTGCTCGCGCACCGTCGGATCCGTCGGCATCACGCCGGGAACCAGCTGCAGATAGCTCTGGTAGGAGCGGCCGGTGGGCAGCGACTCCGTGAGCTCGAGGGTGATGTCCTGGCCCGTCACCGCCGAGGTGACGTCGACGATCGGCGACTCCGAGGTGACGACCAGCTCCTCCGTCACCGAGCTCAGGCTCAGGGTGATGCGCAGGGTCGTCGTCTGGCCGGCCTTGACCAGGACGTTCTCGTTGCGCGCGCCGTTGAATCCTTCGAGGCTCGAGATCACCACGTACCTGGCCGAGGGAGCGAGACCCGTGAGGGTCGCGACGCCGTCGGCATTGGTGACCGAGTTGCGGGTGCCGAGGACCTCGGTGGACTCGGCCATCACCGTGACTCCGGGGAGCCGGCTGCCGTCCTGGGCCTCGGCGATGACTTGGATGGAGCCGTTGGAGCCCTGGGCGAATGCGGTCGCACCCGACAGAAGCGCCAGGCCGACTGCCATGGCTATAACGATACGTTTCAAGTTACACCTCCTTGATCGAAACTGGTTGACGGTTCCCTGGCCGGTGAGAACGAGCGGCGTGCTTGTCCGCGGGCTCGTGGAGACCAAGGCCGTGCTCCGTGTGCGAGCAGCATACTCGACTCGAGACGGCTGCGCGGGCACGGCAACACGATAGTTCACCTGGTTTGCAAAACGGAGGCCACGCCACCGCCCTCGGCGCCCGTCGAGGCGCGCCTCGCCCGGCCCCGGAAGACCCGTCGGAAGCCTTTTCGAATCAGCGACTTGCGGTCATTCCAGAGCACTCGGGAGCCGGGGCTCGGCAGTCGCACTCGAGACCGCAGCGGAACGCGAGGTTCACTAGGACGCAGCGTGGATTCAATCTTTTGAATCGACCGCCCCGGCAGCGCTCCCTCCCAGGCCCGTCAGCTTCACCTGCAGGCGCGCCCGCTCGCTCTTGTCGGCCGCCAGCGCCAGGGCCTTGCGCAGGCTCGACAGGGCTCGTTTCGGGGCTCCGGCCGCCAGGTGGGCGTCGGCCAGCAGCTCGTGGAAGTCCGACGCTTCGGGCAGCAGCCGCACGGCCTCGCGCAGGCGAGCCACGGCCTCCCGCGGCTCGTCCTCGGCCAGCGCCTTGACTCCCTGCCGGAACTGGTAGAACGGGTTGCGCCGCCGCTGCTCCTCGACCTCGGCGACGAGCCGCTCGCCCTCCTCGATCCGGCCGACGGCCAGGTAGAGGCTGGCGAGGTTCCAGCGCGCCGTGACGTCCGCCGGGGCGGCGGCGAGGGCCCGCCCGTAGGATTCCTCGGCGGCCGCAAACTTCCCCTGCCGGCGCTGCGCCACGCCGAGATTGGTCCAGGCCGGGTTGAAGGTCTCGTCGGCCGCGAGCGCGCTGCGGAAGCGGCCCGCGGCGGCCTCGAGGTCGCCGGCGGCCAGCTGCTCCACTCCCAGGTTGTTGAGGAAGTGCGCCAGCGCCCGGCGGTCGCTGATCCGCCTCGTCGACAGGTAGTGCTTCTGCTGGCCGGGCAGGAAGTCCACCCGGTTCCTCCCGTTGTCGATCTCGGCCTCGGCGAACATATGCATGTTGACGACGATCACGTCGCCGCGCCGGTCCCAGCTCGACGCCTCCGACACCTCGTGGAAGGAGACCTCGAGGCCGACCTCCCGCGCCAGGGCGACGAAGAGCAGCGTAAAGGACAGGCAGTTGCCGCTGGCGGCGTCGAACGTCTCCTGCGCGGTCCGGGTGGCCGTGTTGCCGTACGTGACGCCCAGCCCGTCCTTGCCGAACATCGCGTCGACGAGGGCGCGGAACCGGTCGTCGCGGTTGACGTTGGCCGGCACCCGCTCGGCGAGGAACCGTTTCGCCTCGGCGTCGAGGGCGAGGATGTCGCGCGCGGTCGCCGGCGCCGCGTCGCTTGCCGCCTGCGCCCCGGCGGCCGCCGCCAGGAGCACCAGGGCTGCGCACGGGAGCACCGCCCGCCGCCTCGGTCTCACGCGCCGGGATCTCCCTTGCCGAGGCTCGCCGCCAGCCGCTCGGCGTTGGCCCGCGCCTGGCTCAAGGCGGGGTCGAGCCGCGCCGCCTGGCGGTAGAGCTCGAGGGCGCGCTCCGGCTCGCCCAGGTGCTCGCACAGCGCCGCGAGGTCGTTGGCGGCCAGCGCGTTGCGCGGATTGAGCTCCAGCGCGCGCTCGAGGCTCGCCCGCGCCGCCGCGAGCTCGTTGCCGAGAATGAGAGCCCGGCCCAGGCCGTAGCGCAGGCGGTCGTCGTCCGGCACGGCGGCGACGGCGCGCCGCAGGGTGGCCAGACCGGCGGCGGGCTGCCCGTTCTCGAGCTGGAGGAACGCCAGGTCGAGCCAGGCGGCCGCCAGCCCCGCGTCCAGCCGGACGGCCTCGGCGAAGGCCCGCTGGGAGTCCTCGAGCCGGCCCAGCCCGGCCAGGGCGAGCCCCTGGTTGGCGAACGCCTCGGCGAAGCCCGGGCGCAGCCGGGTGGCCCGGGCGTAGCTCGCCACGGCGCCTTCGAGATCGCCGAGGGCCAGGCGCGCGTTGCCGAGGTTGTTGTGCGCCTCGGCGAAGTCCGGCTCGATCTCCACCGCCTGGCGGGCCGCGGCGAGCGCCTCGGCGGGCCGCCCCGCGTCCTTGTACGAGCTGCTCAAGTTGTTCCAGGCGCCCGCCATCCGGGGGGCGAGCTCGACCGCGCGCTCGCCGGCAGCGACCGCGCCGGCGGCGTCGCCGAGCCGCGCGAAGAGCGAGCCGAGCTGGTCGTGCACCCGGGCGCTCTCCGGTTCGAGCCGCGCCGCTTCCTCGAGCTCGCGGCGGGCCGCCTCGAGGTCGCCGCCATCGAGCGCCACGACCCCGGCGTTGTAGTGCACCTCCCAGTCGTCCTCCAGGGTCTCGGCCGCCTCCGCCGCGAACCGTCCCGCCTCCTCCGTCTTGCCCGCCCAGAGCAGCACCTTGGAGAGGTTCTTGAGCGCCTCGGCCCGCTCCTCGGGGCCGATGCGGCCCTCGATCGCCGCGGCCACCGCCGGCGAGATCCGCTCGCGCCAGTCGGCCGGCGGAGCGACGACGCCGAGCCCCTCCAGGGCGCCGAGCAGCTCGGCGGCGAGCAGCCCGTTGACCTCGATCGTCGGATGGACGTGATCGAGGAAGCTCTCCGCGCCCGGGCTCCCCTTCCCGCTGCGGGCCCGCGCCGACTCCGCGAGCCGGCGCTCGAAGTCGACCAGCGGCACCGCGTTGGCGGCGGCCAGCTCGCGGATGGCCTCGTTGATCGCGGGCAGCGCCCGCAGCGGGCACACGTCCTCTTCGAGCGCCCGCCGCAGCGCGTCGCGGGCGGCCTCGTCGTCGCCGAGCTCCGACAGCGCGCGCCCCAGGGCGAAGTGGCTCTCCGCGTAGCGGGGGTCGAGCGCCACGGCCTCGCCCGCCGCCCTCGCCGCGGCGGCGGCGTCGCCGGCCGCCTGCGCCGCACGCGCCGCCGCCAGGAGGTCCTCGATCGAGCGCCGCGCCGCCTCGGGCAGCCCGTCCGAGAACTGGCTCTTGAAGGGGGAGAAGTCGCGCTCGTTGACGGGGATCGTCACCAGCAGCACCTGGGCCCCGGCGCTGCGGGCGAGGTTGATCATCCGCTGCAGGTTGAACCGGTAGTGCTCGATCACCCGGCGCGTGAACTCGTCGTCGCGGTGGTAGTACTCGAGGCCGGCCGAGTCGTCGAGCAGCTCCTTGACCTCGCCGGTCATCTGGTAGCGCCGGCGGGCGGCCGCCTCGCGGGCCCGCAGAGCCCTGCGGCCGACCGCCCACAGCCGCGAGTGCTGGAGGAGGAGCCGCGCCCGGGTCAGCGCCACGGGCTCGGCGATCAGCCCCTCGTAGGTGCGTTTCTCGAGGAACTCGTTGTTGCCGGAGTAGACGACGAAGAGATCCGGGTCGTATCCGGCCAGCTCCTCCATCAGCGTCGCCACCCGGTAGCTGGCGTAGGAGATGCCGCCGGCGTTGACCACCTCCCAGCGCCGCTGCGGAGCCACCGCCTCGAGGTAGGCCCGCAGCCAGCCCGCGAAGGAGGTCGAGTCGGCGAACGGCCGGCCGTAGGTCGTCGATCCGCCCACGGCGAAGATCCGGTAGGTCCCAAAGCCTTTCGTGCGCGAGAACCGCTGATCGTTGAACAGCGCCCGCTTGTTGGCCGCCGTCCGCAAGGCGGCGCCGTCGGGCGTCGGCTCGAACAGCCGGATCGAGCCCTGGAAGCCGACGTAGGGATCCTCCTCCACGAGCAGCGTGTCGACGCCGGCCAGCCAGAGGATCCCCTCCGCGAGCACGAAGAAGAGGACGAACGCCACGGCCGAAAAGGCGAGCTTGCGCCGCAGGGGCATCTGCGCGGCGGACGCGGGCGGGCTGGCGCGCCGGCTCTTTCTCATCCTGGCTCCGCTGCTCATGATAACCACCCCCGGCCGTGACCCCACGGCGGGGCGTTACAATGCGCCGGAACGGTGCGCCGCCGCAAGCGCCCGGACGCCGCCGTCCACCCGCTCGACAGGAGACTACGATGTCACGCACCCCAACCTCGGTCCTCGTCGTCCTCGCCGTCGTCCTGGCCCTCCCCCTCCCTCTCCCGGCCCAGATCGCCCGCATGGTCGGCATCGTGGTCGACGAGCAGGGCGACCCGATCGAGGGGGTGACGATCACGGTGACCTGCGCCACGAAGCCGGAGTTCCGCGAGCGGCTCACGACGCGCAAGAACGGGCAGTTCTCGATCAACTTCCGCGATCCCTACCTGACCTACACCTTCGTCGTGGGCAAGGAGGGCTACCAGAGCTTCCAGCAGGACATCGGGGGCACGTCGACGGAGATCATGCGGCCGAGGTTCGTGCTCAACAAGGCCGAGCCGGCCGCGGCGCCCCCGGCCGAGGCGGCCCTGCCGGAGGCGCCGGCGGGCGTGGCCAGCGAGGCGGTCACGGCCTACAACGCGGGGGTCACCGCGCTCAAGGCGGGTGATCTCCAGACTGCGCGGCGGCAGCTCGAGGCGGCGCTCGCGGCGGACGCCGGGCTCGCCCCGGCCCGCTCGGCCCTGGCCGGGATCTATCTCGACCAGCGCCTTTTCCAGGAGGCGGTGGAGATGGCCGAATCCGCGCTGGCCTTGAACGCCGGCGACGTCGACGCCCTCAAGGTCGCGCACGAGGCCTACCTCGCCGTCGGCGAGCGCGAGAAGGCGGAGAGCGCCTCCGCCGCCCTGGCCACGCTCGAGGACCAGGCCTCGAGCGCCACCAGGAGCTACAACGAGGGCGGCGCCGCGTACCAGGCGGGCGATCTCGACACCGCGCTCGCCAAGTTCCGGGAAGCGGCGCGGCTCAATCCCGGTCTCCACGACGCGCACCATGCCGTCGCCTCGCTGCTGGCCAAGCGCGGCGACTTCGCCGCCGCCGCCGAGGCCGCGGAAAAGGCGCTCGCCTTGAGGCCCGACGATCCGCGGACCCTGCGCATCGCCTACGAGTCGTATCGCGCCCTGGGCCAGTCCGAGCGCGCCCAGAACGCCCTCGTCGCGCTGGCTGCCGCCGACCCCGAGATGGGAGCCCAGGGGCTTCTCGAGCAGGGCAACGAGCGGTTCCAGGCGGGCGACGTCGAACAGGCCATGCTGCTGCTGTCGAGCGCCGTCGAGATCGATCCCGATCTGCCCAAGGCGCATTACCTGCTGGGGCTGTGCTACCTCAACTCCGGGCGCAGCAGCGAGGCCAGGGAGCATCTCGAGACGTTCCTCGCCCTGGCGCCGGACGACGCCGAGGCGCCGGCCGCGCGGGACATGCTCGGCTACCTCCAGTAGCCCTCGCCGCCAGGACGGCTCGGGCCAGGGGTAGCAGAACTACGGGTAGTAGCCGGGAATGGTGTGCGCCGTCAGGCCGGGCGCGGCGACCGCGACCTCGACCTGGCGGAAGGCGCCCGGGACCGTGCTCGTCGACTGGTACCCGAGCAGGTACTGCGAGCGCAGCTCCGCCTCGATGCGCTCGTAGGCGGAGTTGAGCTCGCGTGCCCTCTGGATGAAGAAGGCGCTCCCGCCGGTGGCCGTCGCCAGGCGGCGCAGCGCCGACTCCGTTTCGAAGTCGCGGGTGCCCACGTCGACGCCGATCGGGTAGACGGCGACCCCGAGGCGCTGGGCGAACTCGACGACCTGCGCCTGATCGAAGCGGCTCTGCGAGTCGTGCCCGTCCGTGAGCACGACGAGGGCCCGCTTGCCCGCCAGCCCTCCGAAGTAATAGAGGCTGAAGGCAAGGCTGTCGTAGAGCGTCGTCTCCCCCTCCGCCTCCAGATCGTCGAGACCGGCGGCCAGCGCCTCGAGATCGCTGGTGAACGGCACCTCGACCGCGGGCTCGTCGGCGAAGGTGATCACCGTCGCCCGGTCGCGCGGCCGCAGGATCCGCGTGAAGAACTCGAGCGCCGCGCGGCGGGTCTCCGCGAGCTCGTCGGTCATCGAGGTCGAGGTGTCGAGCAGGACCCCGACGTGGATCGGGCGGTCGAGCACGCGCTCGAAGCGCCGCACCGTCTGCGGCACGCCGTTCTCGGTGACGGCGAAGTCGCCGCGGGTCAAGCCGTCGACGGGCTTGCGCCGGCGATCGAGGACCGAGGTGAAGAGCTCGACGAACGAGATCCGGAGCTCCTCCATGTCGGACCTGGCGTTGACCGCCACGAGATCCTCGGCGGTGCTGCCGTCGGCCAGCGTCGCGACCGCGCGCACGTAGGTCTGTTCGCCCGTGGCGAGCGCGAGGTCGGCCGCCCAGGGGGGCGCGGTGGCCGAGCCCGCGAGCTCCTCGCCGAGGAAGAAGTCGACCCGCTCCAGGGCCTCGCCGATGGGCAGCGTCGGCTCGGCGCGCGCCGGCAGAGTGCCCTGGTAGCGGTGGCCGGCGACCGGCGAGAGGAGCCGCACGGCGAAGCGGTGCGGGCCCAGGTTGACCCGCAGCCGGTCGCGCGCCAGCTCGCGGCCCGCCGCGTCGTAGGCGACGGCGGCGACGAGGTGCGGCCGGGGGGCCTCGCCGAGGTCGAGCTCGACGCTGAACGGCGGCAGCCGCTTGGCGAGGACGGGTCTGCCGTCGAGCAGGAACTGCACCCGCGCCACGCCCGGACCTTCGACGACGGCTCCGACCCGCAGCGGCCCGACCTGGAGCCCCTCGGGCGGCTCGAGCAGCCGGACCGAGTGCTCGGCGGGCGCCGCCGCGGGCTGGGAGCTCGCGGCGGCAGCGGGAAGCAGGGTGGCGAGCGCGACGACTCCCAGGGCTACCGCCCGCCCCGGGCGGGCGAGCGTCGCGCTGCCTGCGATCGAAGCCGAGCGGGCCATCGTGCAGGGCTCAGGCTAGCACGGCGGGCGCCCGCGGTGCGCACCCGCCGCAACGGGACGGCTAGCGCTCGAAGCGGTCGTCCGGCTCGGCGGCCGGACCGCCGCCTTCGAGCCGCGCCGCGATCTCGATGAGCTCCGTGAGCTCGGCCAGTCGGCTGTCCCACGGGCCGAGGCGCCCGACGTCGCGGGCCGCGGCCGCCAGCTCGCGCAGGCTCGTGCCGCGCGCCCAGTAGGAGCCGCGCAGCCGCTCCGCGAACTCGGCCACGACGGCCGCGACGCGCAGGCCGCGCGGCGCCTCGCTCCAGCTCCGCGCGAGGTCCTGGCGGCCGAGGCCGGCCGCGTCCTCGACGATCCGGCCGCTCTCCCGCGAGCGGTAGCGCAGCCTCAGGGTGGCGAGGTCGCCGCGCTGCGGCGCGCCCTCGCGCAGCTTCACTTCGTAGAGCGCGGTCACCTGATGGCCGGCGCCGATCTCGCCCGCGTCCACGGCGTCGTTGCGGAAGTCGCGGTCGGCGACGTCGCGGTTCTCGTAGCCGAGCAGGCGGTAGCTCTGCACCTGTCCCGGATCGAACTCGACCTGCACCTTGGCGTCGGCGGCGATCGTCTGGAGCGTCCCCGTGAGGTTCTCGACGAACACCCGCCGCGCCGTCTCGACGTCGTCGACGTAGGCGTAGTTGCCGTCGCCACGGTCGGCCAGCTGCTCCATCAGGACGTCGTTGTAGTTGCCCATCCCGAAGCCGACCGCCGTCAGCTCGATGCCGGCCGCGGCTTCTTCGGCGATGCGGCGCAGGATCGTGTCCGGCCCCGTGGCGCCGACGTTGGCAACCCCGTCGGAGCACAGGATGACGCGGTTGATCGCCCCGTCCCGGAAGTGGCGGCGCGCCGTCTCGTAGCCGAGGGCGAGCCCTTCCTCGGCGTTGGTCGAGCCGCCCGGCCGCAGCCGGTCGATTGCCGCCAGCACCCGCTCGTAGTCGCCGGTCGGCGCCAGGAGCACCTGGCCGCGGCTGCCGTAGACCACGAGGCCGACGGCGTCACCCGCATCGAGCTCGTCGACCAGCAGCCCCAGCGAGCGCTTCACGAGGCCGAGCCGGTTCTCGCGGTTCATCGACCCCGACACGTCGACGACGAACGTGAGCACCGCCGGCCGGCGGTGGCTCGCCGCCACCTCCCGCCCCTTCAAGGCGAAGCGCACGAGGTAGGTGCGGGCGGTGGCCGCGAACGGCGACGGCGCGCCCTCGGCGACGACGGCGAAGTCCCGGCGCCGCGGCGGCGGGTCGCCGTAGTCGAAGGAGTTGACGAACTCCTCGACCCTGACGGCGTCGGCGGGCGGCAGGTGGCCGCGCCGCAGGTAGCCCCGAGCCAGCTCGTAGGACGCCGTGTCGACGTCGACGGCGAAGGTCGACAACGGGTCGTCCTCGGTGTCGACGAAGGGGTTCGTGCCGTAGCCCTGGAAGAACATGTCGCCGTAGGGCCGGTCGTTGGGCTCGACGGTGCCGCCGGTGGAAGGCGGCACCCAGCGGCGCGTGGGCGCCTCGTCGAAGCCCGCCTGCGAGCCGGCCCGCCCGCCCGCGGGCTCGACCTCGAAGGCCTCCTGCCCCACCTTCAGGGCGTCGAGCCGCCCGCGGAACTCGCCGTCGCGACCGGGCCTCGGCGCTGCCGCCGCGGCCGTCGCGTCCGGCTGCGGCGCCGTCTGGACCACGGCCGGCGGCGCGAGGGGCACCTCCGGGGAGGCCTCCACGGCGGCGGCCGGCGGGGCGGCGGCCGGCGGCGAGGGAGCGGCGCGCTCGAGCCCCCCCTCCGCGGCCAGCGCCGAAAGCCGGTCTCGCAGCTGCTCGCGGGCGCGGTCCAGCGGGTCGCCGGCACGCTCGCCGATCTCCCGGGTGCCCTGGCCCGCGTCGCCGGCGGCAACGTTCTCCTCCCGGACCTCCTCCGGGGCCGGCGCGGCGGGGATCGGCGGACCGGGCGCGACGACCCTCTTGCCGCCCTCGTCGCCGGGAAGGACCTCGACGGCGTCCACCCGCCCCGTCGGCGCCGCGGTCCCGGGAGCATCGTCGACCCCTCGCGGCTGGTCCGAGCCGGGAACCGGTGCCTCGGCCCGGGGAGCCGCGGGCTCGACCGAACGGGGCTCGGCCGAACGGGGCTCGACCGAACGCTCGACCGGCGCTTCCCGGAGCAGGCGGTATCCGAGGGCGCCGCCGGCCACGACGACGGCGAGCGAGGCCGCGAGCAGCCGCCAGCGCCGCCACCGGCTCGCTCCCCCGGGCGCCGCCTCCTCGCCGGCCCCCAGGGTCTCCGGGATCTCCCTCACGAGGCTCTCGAGCAGACGGGGCGGCGGCCCCGGCGCCTCGACATCACGAAGCCGCTCTTCGACCTCCCGCAAACGACGTTCGGCGTGACTCACTGTGCTTCCTCCAAAGCCGCGGCGAGCAGGCCCAGCGCCTTCCTGAGGCGTTTGCGCACGGTGACCTCGCTGACCGACTGCACGGCGGCGATCTCGCGCACCGGCACCTCGCCCCAGTAGCGGGCGGCGACGGCAAAGGCGAGGTCGTCCGGCAGCGCCAGCACGGCCCTGCGCAGCCGAGACTGCTCTTCTTCGCGGCGTAAAGTGTCCATGGGTGATGGATCGGCGTCGGAGAGCCGCTCCGCCCTTCGCTCGTCGAGCGGCACGACGCGCGCCGGCCGCCGGACGTGGTTGAGAAACGTCGTGTAGGCGATGCGATAGAGCCAGCTCGTGAAGGCGCTGCCGCCGCGGAATCGCGGCAGGGCGGCCCACGCCTTGCGATAGGTCTCCTGGGTCAGATCGGCCGCCAGCTCCGGGTCCCCGGCCAATCTCACCAGCGCGGCGAAGGTCGTCCGGTAGGTGCACTCCACCAGCCGCTCGGCCGCCTCGCGATCCCCCCGCGCCGCGGAGCGCCACAACGCATCCGGCGATCCGGAGCGCGCGGCCGGCGGGCGGCGTGGAGTGAAGTCGGACAAGGCTTCGAGGCTCTCCATACCCTAGTAAGACACACCGGCCCGCCGAAACGGAACCAACGACACGACCAGGCTGGCGCCTGCTACGATCCTCTCCCTTCTTCCGCTCGCTCTCGAGGAGAATCGCCATGTTCCGTTGCCTGACCTCGCAGTGCTCCGGGCGGCCGCTCGCGCTCGTGTCGCCAGCCGGTTTCGCCGTTCTCGCCATGCTCGCCGTCCCGGCTTCGCGAGCAGGACAGCTCGATTTCGACGTGATCTTCGGCGACGGCGCGGACGGGGAGCGGCCGGAGCAGGTGACCTGGGCGCCGGACGGCCGGCGGTTGAGCTACGTGTGGGACGACGGCGACGGAGAGGCGCTGTGGGTGCTCGACGTCGGAAGCGGCGCGGCCACGGCCTATCTCGAGGGTTCGGAGGAAGAGATCGGCGGCCACCGGTGGTCGCCGGCCGGAACCGAGATCCTCGTCGAGGGTGACGGGGCCGTCTCGATCCTGACCCTCGCCGGGTCCGCCGTCGCGCCGCTCTCCGCGAGCGGCGGCGAGGAGGACCCGAAGTTCTCGCCCGACGGTGGGCAGGTCGCGTTCGTCCGCGACCACGACCTGCACGTCGTCGACCGCGCCACCGGCGAGGAGCGGCGGTTGACGACCGGCGGCAAGAAGGGCGAGCTGCTCCACGGCGTGACCGACTGGGTCTACTGGGAAGAGCTCTGGAACCGCGACTCCACCGGCTACTGGTGGAGCCCCGACGGAAGCCTCATCGCGTACTACGAGTTCGACGAGACCCCCGTGCCCGAGATCCCGATCGTCGACTACCTGCCGACCTATCCGGAGGTCGAGTGGCAGCGCTACCCGAAGGCCGGCGGGCCCCTCCCCGTCGTCCGCGTCGGCGTGCTCGATCTCGCGTCCGGCGGCACGGTCTGGCTCGCGACCGGCGACCCGGAGAGCCACTACTTCCCGCGGGTCCACTGGAGCCCCGACGGCTCCCACCTGGTCGTCAGCCAGCTCGACCGCGACCAGAACCGGCTCGACCTGCTGTCGTGCGACGCCGCCGCGGGCGCCTGCGAGACGCTCCTGACGGAGACCTGGCCGACCTGGATCAACCTCCACGACGACTTCCGCTGGTCGGCCGACGGCGGCTTCCTCTGGAGCTCGGAGAAGAGCGGCTTCCGGGCCCTCTACCTGTACGACGCGAGGGGCCGCGAGCGGCGCCGCCTGACCCCCGAGGGCCTGGCCGTCGGGGCGGTGCGCGGCTTCGACGCCGCGGGCGGTTGGGTGATCTTCGACGCCTTCTCGACGGCCGAGCTCGGCGCGCTCCACCGCCGGCTCTTCCGCCAGGACCTGGCGACCGGCGCGCTGACCCCCCTCTCGGCGGAGCCCGGCACCCACGGCGCCAACGTCAGTGACGACACCGGCAACTGGGTCCACACGTGGAGCGACGCGGACTCTCCCGGCGGTGCCACGATCCGCGATCTCGACGGCCGCGAGATCGCCACGCTTCCCCGGCGCGAGCCGGCGGGCTACGACCCCGCCGCCCTGCCCTCCTGGGAGTTCACGACGATTCCCGGGCCGGGAAGCTCGCGCTTGCCGTTGGCGCTTCTCAAACCGGCCGGCTTCGACCCCGCGCGGCGCTACCCCGCGATCATGTACCACTACGGATGCCCCACCTCGCAGGTGGTCACGGACGGCTGGAGCCGGCGCGGGCGCGGCCTGTGGCACAAGATGATGGCCGAGCGCGGCTTCGTGGTGGCGAGCGTCGACAACCTCGCGTCGACCTTCTTCGGCAAGGCCGGCGAGGATCGCGCCTACCGCTCGTTCGGCCCCGGCAACGTCGCCGCACAGCTGGCCGGCGTCGAGTACCTCTCGACGCTGCCCTGGGTGGACGCGGAGCGCATCGGGCTGTGGGGCTGGTCGGGCGGCGGCTACAACACGCTCTACGCCCTGACCCACGCTCCCGGAACCTGGAAGGCCGGGGTGGCCGGGGCGCCGG
>Ga0224497_10001325_pt1 | contig 15857 bp, 15 predicted proteins | sample SF_Jul11_sed_USG_4_FD_167970 | JGI IMG/M metagenome (GOLD analysis project Ga0224497, IMG submission 167970) | Sediment microbial communities from San Francisco Bay, California, United States - SF_Jul11_sed_USGS_13 | ecosystem: Environmental > Aquatic > Marine > Sediment | place: USA... | reverse complement strand
GGCTACATCAACGCGTCGTGGACGTTACGCGCCGATCTCACGGCGGAATTTTTCTGCCGGCTTGTCAGGCACATGGACGCTGCCGGGTATCGCCAGTGCACGCCGCGTCTGCGCGAGCAGGACCTCGACATGCCGGCGCGGCCGTGGATCGTCGATTTCTCGTCCGGCTACATGCAGCGCGTCATGCCTCTCCTGCCCAGGCAGGGCGACCGGGAACCCTGGCTAAATCCGCAGGACTTTCGTCGCGACAAGAAGATGATCCGTCACGGGGCGATAGATGACGGCGTGTTGACGTTCAGCAATCCCGGCGAGTATGCGGGCCGGGATGATTACTCATCAACCGGTAGCGGTGCGCCGTACATCTGATCCGGGGTAAGCACGTCGGGAAAGCGCTTTCTCAATTCGCAGCGCGATGCGTAGCAGAGATGGCAGTGATCGGCGTAGCCGTCCTCGTGGGCAAGCGCATACCGGCGGACGATCTCTGCCGGGCCGCCCGCGAGCAGTGGTCCGACGATCGGATGAGCGTCGGGATCATACTCGCGCATGATGTCCGCGAGCGAGCGCTCGAGGAGGTTGCCGATCGAGATGCCCTGGCAGATGTGCAGGTTGCCGAAAGGGTCCACGTGCACGCGCTCGGGATGCCGCAAGTCCTCCCACGGACATTCGGTGAACTGTTCCCACGGCTTTGCGTCGACAAGGGATGCAAGTTGTTCCGCGGCGCGGCCCCGGTACAGCACGGCCGATTCGCCAGCCGGTAACTGACCGGGGGAACCCGGCACATCACTCGGCCCGGGCGCGGCGACGCAGATGAAATCGACGGGAATGCCGAGCCGCTGTGCGACCCGGCGCGCAATATTGGGCTGGCTTACACCTTTGTCGCTGCCGTGATAGGCGTCGTCGCTGATCGCAAGATCATCGATCGCACCCGCAAACGGCTGCAACCACTGCACCGCCTGGGTGTCAACCGTCGCCCAATAGGCGTTCGTAACGATGCCCGTCTTGAAACCGCGTGCTTTGGCCATACGCACGCCGGTGAGCAGGGTCTGGTAATACAGGAACGCTTCCCCGCCCTCGAAGTAGATCCATTCGACGGTGCCGAGTGCCTCTGCCTCGCCGAGAATGTGCTCGACGGTTTCGACCGTCATCGTTCCGGTCTGCGTCGGCCCGCCCCAGACGAAACAATGGCTGCACTCGTAGTTGCATTCATAGGTCAGTAACAGGTGCAGCCCCGAGAGACGCGGGGACCGGGAGTCGATGGCGGAGTCGGCAGCCATACGAATCACTATAGCGCAATTCCTGAAGAAGTCCGGTTAAGCAAGTCCGATCCGAACGGATCCCAACCGGTACAACGGACCCGATTTCTTAATTAAGAATCTTGTCCGGCAGCCAGCTGGCCAGCTCCGGCATGGCCAGGATCAGAAACGCGACCGCGATGATCATGATCAGGTAAGGCAGTGAGCCCCAGAACACGTCACTCAGACTGACCGAGGTGTCGGGTACGGCGGACTTGACGGTGAATACGAGCAGGCCGACGGGCGGAGTGAGCAGACCCGCTTCGATGATCAAGATGCCATAGATGGCGAATGCGATTTCGTCGAGGCCGGCAGCAAGCGCAATCGGTACAAAAATTGGTACGGTCATCAATATTACGGATATCGAATCAATTATTGCACCGAGCGCCAACCAGACACCGGTCATAATGAGAATAATGCTGAATGTCGATAGACCGGACTCGACAAACAAGTCCTGAATCAGATTCATGCCGCCACTCATTGCGAGCAGTCTGGCGTACATCGAGCCGGCAATAAGGAGAAACATTATTGGCGCCGTTGTCCGTCCGGCGTCGAAGATAGCAGCCAAAAACGCACGGTAGCGCATCCCTTTCGCCCAGCCAATCAGTGCGCTACCCAGCACGCCAAAGCCCGCGGCTTCAGTCGGCGTAAACAATCCGCGCCATATTCCTCCCAGCACGACGACAACCAGGAAAGCGATGCTGATACCGCCAAACAGCTCAGAACCCGACGCACGCATTTTGACCGGCGCGGCGTCATCCGGCTCGCCAGTCGGTGCGATTGCCGGCTTCAGCATTGCGGCAACGACGCAGTAAACGACAAAGGTCAGTCCCAGCAGCAGTCCGGGCCCGACACCGCCGAGAAACAGAGCTCCGACTGAACCCTCCGTCAGAATTGCCCACACGATCAGAAGCACGCTCGGTGGAATCAGCATTCCGAGACATGCGCTTCCCGTGATCACGCCCAGTGCGTAACCATTGTCGTAACCGGCCCGGCGCATTTCCGGATAGGCAATTCGGCTGAATGTTGCGGCAGATGCAATCGCGACGCCGGAAACGGCGGCGAACGCAGTATTGCCGACGACGGTTGCAGCAGCAAGCCGGCCGGGTAGTCTGCGAAGACCCCGGTCACAGATTCTATAGAGATCCGTCGCGGCGCCCGATCGGCTGACGAATTCACCCATCAGAACAAACAGCGGAATTACGGCGAGTGCGTGATTGCGAATCGCTTCGTAGGAGGTCGATCCGAGAATGGACAGCGCGACATCGATATTGCCGGTGATCAGGTAGACGCCGAGCATGCTCGTGAAGCCGAGCGCAATTCCGATATGCACACCGAGCAGAACCAGTAAGATTAGAAACGCCAGCGTGTAAAAAACAATTTCCGGTCCCATCGAATACAATCTCCCGCTTACGACCGATTAAACGGCAGCACGATGACCATGTTCCGAGTCCAGCTGTCCGGTCCAGTCGAGATACAGCAGATAGAGATAAACCAGGGCGGCGAATGCGGTGGTGATAATCAGTAGAAAGCGCACCGGGTAGGTCGGGACGCGCAGGGCACCTTCTCCCTCGTATTCGCCGATCTGCCAGGCATCGACGAACGGTTGCCACGAGCTGTAAGCGGTCGCTAGGAAAAAAAGCACGCCGAGCATGTTGCCAACGGTTCTCAGAATGCGCTGTGCATTTGGCTTGACGGCGTCCGGAATTACCGTTGTCCTGAGCATGTCCCCCCGGTAAATTGCCAGCGGCAACTGCAGGAAAGTAATGGATACGACCGAATTCGCGATAATCTCCGGTGCGCCGAGCAACGGCATGGAAAACAGATACCGTCCGGTGACATCGACGAAAATGATGAGTGCGAGCACCACGACCCAGAAAGCCGACGCCAGATGGCACCATTGTGCGACACGTGCGAGCATCAGGAACGCCGCGCAGTCAGGCCTTGCAACGCGATTTCATCGGCTTGTCGTATGCCCTCTCGGCTGGTCCAGGTTCGCCATTCGCCGCCCACCTGTTGGCCCGCTGAAACAAAGGGCACCCTCCAAACATAGAATTCCGTGGTTCACAATTGTTATTGACAGCGCCGGCACGACATTGACGCAGGTTTCTAACGTTGCCAGCGTACCACGCCCGTAACGCCGTCGACGCCTATCGGTACACCGTCCGGTATCTTGCGCGTCGCATCGAGTACGCCGAGTACCATCGGAATACCGCGCTCTCTCGCCAGTGATGCGAGATGCGATGTGCTGCCGCCCAGTTCTGCAACAACGCCGGCAACCCGGGTCAAAACCTGACTGAGCGCCGGCCCCGCGACCCGGGTGACGAGGACGTCGCCTGGCGCAACCCGCGCCAGTTCACATTCACAATGGATGACACAGGATCGCCCCGACGCCCAGCCGATACCCGATGGCTGTCCGCTGAGTCCCGGATGGCGTGACCAGATTTCATCCGGCACCTGCGCCGGTTCCGTGCGCAGTGGCCGCCCCTGCAGCAATTTGAAACCCGACTCATCGAGCGCCCACTCGATTTCGACTGGTACACCCAGCAGATTCTCTGCTTTCAGCATCAATTGACCGAGTTCGATTGCTTGCCGATCGTCGAGGCAGGTCGCGGCTGAGACGTCCTTCGCGGTGGACTTCGAGGAGCTTGCGCCGCCATGGCGGGCGCAAGCGACGCTGTGCTGTTTCTGCCCCGCAACAGCCTCGAGCAACTCCCCGTCTCGGGTCAGCCGATAATGATCGGGCACGACCTCTCCCTGAGCGATCGACGTACCCAGTCCCCACGTGGCGCTGAGCATCATATTGCCGTCCCCGGTACGGCTCATGCCGCCGCCGGACACCCGCGCTTCGACGAGGGGCTGGAAACACAATGCCATCGCCGTATCCGCCGGGCTGATCGCATGACTCGACATGTACTGCAATGCCCGGGACGACCAGAGCGCGGCCCAGCAGGCCCGCACGGCAGTCAGAAAGTCGTCTTGGGTTTCCAGGCCGAGAAACGTTTCGAACTGACCCGCGAACGTGGATCCTGCGGCATCTTCCATCAACGCGGATGAACGAACCACAGCCGTCGTGGCGGTGTGTCTGTTCAGCTCCTGCCACACTTCACACAAGGGCTTCAGCACCGCCGCCGTGATCGGCTTTTGGAACAGACCGATCCGGACTTCGGAAATGTACGGGCGCACATCCGGACCTTGGAGACTCAGAGCCGCTGCCGCGGCATCCGCAAGCCCCGCCGCCTTTAACTGCGATCGGTACGCTTCGGCATCCAGACAGAATCCGGATTGAATCGGCAAACCGGCGCGACCGAGTAACGCCTGATTCGCCACCTTGGGTCCGAAGCGCGCAGGATCCGTCGCCGCGTCATCGCCGAGTCTTGCAATCAGGTCGTTCGTCTCCATGTCGATCAGGTCTCGTTTTCTGCGTTCACTGCGGGCAAATAATCAATGTCGATCACATCGGATCGACGACCGTTATTTGCTCGACCGGAAAGTTGGAAATGATTTCCGTCCGGTCGTCGTGAACGATCAGCATTTCCTCGATTCGAACACCGAACTCCAGCGGTTTGCCGTGCTGTGTTTCCAGCGCAAACACCATGCCGGGCTTGATTTCGATCGGATGATCGAGCGACCAGATTCGCGATATCACGGGCGGGTCATACTGCGCCAGACCCAGCCCATGGCCCCATAGATTGGCAGCCGCCTGGTCCTCTTCCTCGTATCCCCAGACTTCTTTCGCAGACGGCCATTTCGCCGCGATCTCGCGCGTGGTGGTTCCTGCCTTTACGGCATCGATAGAGTCATACAGCCATTCCAGCGCTTGTGCGTAATAGTCCTTCATCTCCTGGGTCGGGTGCTTGCCGACACAGTAGGTTCGGTAGTAACAGGATTTGTAGCCGTTCCAGGTCAGAGCGGCAAGATCCATAAACGTGATGTCGCCCGGCTTGATGATGCGATCGGAGAAATTGCGCCAGTTCGGCCAGGTGTTCGGACCGGAGGACACGATGACGTCTTCGACATCCTCCATACCGGGAAACGAGTACAGGTAGTCCATGATGTGGGCCGTTACCTGATTTTCGGTGATGCCCGGCCTCAGGAATTTCATCGTCTCCCAGTGGGCGGCGTCGCCAATAGCGCCGACGATACGCATACACTCCTGCTCATCCTCATTCTTGATCGCACGCGCTTCCATCATTGCCGACATGCCGTCCTGCCACGTGATGTTGGCAGCCTCGAATGCGCCGATCATATTGATATCGATGAAGTCGACGCCGAGTCTTTCGCCGGTCACGCCATGGCGTTTCATTTCCTCGAGGATTGCGTTCGTGAATTTCGATACCTGCTCCTGTGCGGCGGGACCTGCAGCGCCCTTGATCCACGCATAGGAGTAGCGAATATTCTCTTCCGGAAGCCATGGACAGTGGCGATTAATCTGTGCGCCGATGTCGCCTTGCTCGAACAGAACCGGCGCGCCGTCGCCGCACAGCAGCGCATACCGCAGACCGGGCTTGAGCCGGCACCAGCCCGGCGTAAGCGTACTCGTCAGGTAGCGGACGTTTTCATCGTACATGCACAACACGGCGCCCAGGCCATGTGCCTTCATTCGGGTCCTTGCGCTTTCCAGTCGGTAGGTACGCAGGCGATCCCAGTTGACCCGCTCCTGCCAGTCCACTCCGGCGATGCCAAAATTAGCCATGCGATTCTCCAATAACGATCTTCGAAAAGGAGGCAGCGATGCTTCGCCACCCCAGGTGCTTTTGCTCAGCAACTTCCGGCACGCAGAGAACGTCCATGCGGCTGGCGCATGCTGCGACGTTCCTTCGATCCTGCCTGACAGGATTCGCTGTGCCGCGATAACTATCCAACCTGATCACTGATGATTCAATATCACTTTCATGCGCTCATCGTCACGCTGTCCAAGCATCGTGAGGGCATGTTCCAGGTCGCCCAGCGGCAGAACATGACTGATCAGCGGGTCGAGCTGTACCGCGCCGCAGCTGACAAGATCGATACACGCCGGGTAATCTTCCCGCCTGGCCGCTCGTGCACAGACGATTGAGAGTTCCTTGAAATACAGCTGATAGAAGGGCAGCGTTGCCTCGTTGGCGGTGTAAATGCCGAATAAAAGAAGTCGCCCGCCGATTCTTGCCATATTGATGGCCTCTGCCAGGACCGGTACTGCACCGGCCGACTCGATCACAATGTCGGCGCCCCGGCCGGCAGTCATGTCGAGGACTTGAGCATTCGTGTTCTCATCGGGTGCAAGCGTGAAATCTGCCCCCAACGTTTCGGCCAGAGCCCGTCGTTCGGGGCTTCGGGTAATGCCGATGACCGGGTGTGCGCCGCGCGCCTTGGCCAGCTGTATATGCAGCTGCCCTGCGACCCCCAACCCCAGGACTACGACCGACTCTCCGGGGAAAATGTCCACAAGGCGCTGCGCGTGCAGGCAGGTTGTCATGACCTGAATAAGGGGCGCGGTTTCGCCACTGATACTATCCGGCAAAGGGAAGACCGCAGCCGGCGGCGCGACCATGAACTCGGCAAATCCGCCGTTGCGATCGCGTCCGAGCAAGAAGCCCGCAGTGCACAAGTTTTCCTGACCGATCTGGCAAAGGTGGCATTGACCGCAGTAGACCACGGGATCAATGATGACTCGAGAACCGATTTCGACATTCCGGGCGTCGCCGACTTTGGCGACTTCGCCGATCATCTCGTGCCCCATTATCCTGGGATAGTCGACAGGTATACTTCCCTGAAAAATTTTCAGATCGGTTCCACAGACGCCTGAGTACGTGATCCGCACAAGTGTTTCGCCTTCGCCGGGAACGGGGTAGGCAATGTCTTCCTGCGATAGCTTGGCGGGCGATTTCAGAACCATGGCTTTCATCGCTTCGTGTGTTCCTTGCGCGGAATTTGATCTGACGCCTTGATGGCAGTAGGCCGTGGCCGCATTGCGCTCGGCCGGGCAGCACTGTAATTCCGAGTTCTCACCATTAGTCGATCACGTATTCGACCGGCCACTCATAGCCGCTCAGCGAGACTTCGTCGATGTACGAACGTATGACCTCGGAACCCGGCATACTCCGTTGATCCGCTTCCTTTGCCATGCGATTCGGGAATTCGGCCAGGGATTTTGCCCAGCTCGTCCGTACATCGTCCGGTAACTGCCTGATTGCGGCTCCTGCGTTTCGAAGATTCATTAGCCCGGCCGTCTGAGCCTGATCCAGTGCGAGTGCTGCCTGCAATTCATAGGCACGTCCAACCTCGAGAACGATGTTTCGCACCTCCTCGGGCAGCTTGAGCATCGTCTGATTGTTAATCGTCATGACAATGGCGCCACCCATGACGCCAAATCCGATGAGCGTGTAGTTGGGTGCCGGCTCAAAGAACTTGAAGCTGTAATAGGCCGACGGAAACATCAGCCACCCCGAGTAAACGCCGGTTTGCAGTGATAAATACCCGTCCGGCAAGGTTGACTGCACGGGAATTACGCCGGCGTATTCGAGCCACGGCAAGTTTGGTCCCGCGCCCGCTATTTTGACGCCTTTCAGATCGTCAATTGTTTCCCATGGATCTGTCGTGCCGAGGTGATAGTTGTCCCATCCGTTGAGCGCCAGAAGCCGCTGCTTGTAAACGTTCTCGAGTTGCGCTTCCAGCCACGGGTGTTTGTCGTACACGGTACGGGCAATCGAGATTACCTGTTCGGAGTTCTGCGGGCCGAACGGAACAAAATAGGAAAAGTTATGCAGGAACAATTTCGCCGGTTCGAAGCACACGCAATAAGCGCCGATATCCAGAATACCGTCCTGAACAGCCTCTAGCGTTTCCGCCACTTTGGCCATCGAGCCGCCATAGCCCTCGACAAACGTGATCTCGTAATCTGTTTCCTCGGCAACGCGACGCCTCACTTCCGGCACGAAAAAGTCCCGAATTTGGGTCGCGTAGACCGCCGGTCCGGCAGGATGGCCGGTACCGATTCTCAGCGTGATCGTCGCCGATTCCGAACACGCGTGCATCGACGAGATCACGAACAAAACTGCCATAAGCACGATCGGCTTCAGTCCATTGGCACCGAGCATACTTCGACTCCTTACAGACACCGGCGCGAGCACGGCAGGTTCAGGCAACTTGACAGCAGCGTATGCACCGCCACAGCCCGGTTGTTTACTCCTGCCAGGTCGGATACGCTGGCTTGCCGACCAGGTAATCCGGATTCGCGCCCTCGCGAGGTACGAATTTCTGCACCCGGGCGTTCAACACTTCGGCGACGTAAAGACTTCCCTCCTGATCCACGCTCATCTGGTGCACCCCCCAGAGCTGCCCGGGATACGGCCCCCAGCTGCCCCAGGTCAGCAGCATCTCTCCGTCGAGGTTGTACTTGTAGATCTTGTAATTCCCGTGGCCATCCGACATCCAGAGATGTTGATCGGCCGTGATGAGGATGTCATAGGTGACGTTGATGTCGCCGAGATACCACTGATCGATGAAGTTGCCGTCTTCATCGAAGATCTGGATGCGGCGATTCGCTCTGTCGCTGACATAAACGCGCCGCTCCGCATCGATGGCGATGCTGTGCACTTCATTGAAGTGGTTCGGGCGCTTTTCATTGCCGCCCGGCTCGCTCGGCTCACCCCAGGCCATGCGATAGTCGCCTTCCTTGCCGAATTTTACGACTCGCGTGTTCTCGTAGCCGTCAGCGACGAAAAAGGTACCTTCGGGCAGCCAGGCGACATCGGTCTGGCGAAAGAAATGGGACTCATCGTTACCCTGCTCGCCGGGCGTCCCCAGGGTCTGCAGCAGCTCTTCGCCATCGTTGCTGAAGATATAGATCGCGTTCGCGGCATCGTCGATAACCCAGACGCGTTTTTCCGGGTCATAGGGGCTGATGCGAATTTTGTGCACGCGCTTGAACATGGAATTCCATTGCGGTCCCCACTCGACGACGTCGCCCGCGCGATTCACGACGAAAATGATGTGCTCCCAGCGGTAATCCCGGCCTTCCTCGCCGATGGTCGGCCAGTGGGGTTCTCCCGGGCTACCCATGGGATCGAGCGAGGGGTTGCGGGCAGGCGCCCGTCTCACCGGAGCGCTCAGCCGGATCGTGCCGCCAGCCTCGTCGTCGATCTCGATGACCTGCGGCGGTATGTTTTCCGGCAGTTTTCGCAACTCGCCCCGCATGGTCACGAAAACCCGGTCCGGGTTTTGTGCGAAGACGCCCTGGAGCGCTCCCCAGGTCCAACCTTCGTGGCCGGGCAAATCGGACAGCTCCTTCGGCCATCCCTTTACGACGTCGTAAGCGCCAATTACTCGCTGGTCACTTTTGTTCGGCAGGTTCCAGCCACTGTCTGGCGCTTGTTCGACAACTTGTGCCAGCCCGACATCTTGCACTTGCGGGGCGTCTTGCGCCTCGCCGACGTCTTCCGCCTGCTCCACGCAGCCTTGCAGAAACACTGCCAACGCTGCCGTCATTACGACTCGGATATTCATAAGACTGTTCCCCTGGATATGATGAACCCTGATTTGTTTTCGTCCCCATTCTGGAAATTGGCCGCGGGTTGCCTGGCGTCACACCGATGATTCTGGAGCGAAACGAAACAACGATTGTGCATTGCGGTCCTGAATCATCTCGACCTCTGCCGCAGTAAGCCCCACATCTCCCACGTAATCAACACATGCCTGATAGACGTCGCCGACTTCGTAAGGATAGTCGCTGCCGAGAACAATCCGATCGGCACCAAAGGCGTCACACGCACAGCGCAGGGCCGGTACATAGGCGTGGGAAACCGTGTCGTACCAGAACCGTTTCGCGGTGACGCTCGGCTTTTCTGCGTCCGCCGGCAGGAACATGCCTTTCTGGTTATCCAGCCGCTGCAGCAGCATCGATATCTCACCACCGAGGTGAGGAACGATGATCCGGATGCGCGGATATCTCGAGGGGATTCCCTTGGCAATCAGATGCGCGGTCAGCGCGGTGTCCTCGATGGTCGCACCGATGGGCCAGGTAAGATTGTAAGCCTTCACCAGCGGAGAGCAGGCACCGATCCCGTGCGGATGAAAAAACAGGATCGAACCGCGGCGATTCATTTCTTCCCAGAACGGATCGAAGGCGGGATCCGTCACTGATCGGCACAGCACGGATGTTCCCATTGTGACGCCCACCATTCCGAGCGTATCGAGCGCCCGGCCGAGTTCTTCGATCGACGCATCCACATGCGGTAACGGCGCTGCCGCATACGCCGCGAAACGGTCCGGATGGCGGCGAACGATATCCGCATACGCATCGTTGATGAATCGAGCTGCCGTTATCGCGTTCTGCCGGTTTTCGAAATACGGTAGCTGGGGGGCGGCAGACAGCACCATCATCTGCACGCCGGCCCGGTCCATCATCTCAAACCGAGCCTCGAGTTCGGCCGCGCTGCCGCTGCCGCCGGGCATCGGTGCCTTGCGCGCGATCGCCGTTCCGGTTTCTCCGCCGCCGAAACGGTCGAGCAGGTCCAGATAGTCAGTGGGGAAATAGTGACCGTGAACGTCGATTCGCAGTTTATCGGGTGCACCGGCCGCAAATGCGGTTTGTCGAACGCCGAGAATCGATGTGCCTGCCAGCATTGTCGCGACACCACCCGTGGTGACTTTAAGGAAGTCGCGACGATCAACAGATTTGGATACACAATTCGACATGATCATTTCCCCTTTTGTATCGTCAGAAACGATTAATCCGCACGGCGACAGAAAATGTCAGACCACAGGCGCTCCGATTCAGGCAGAAACTTTATTCTTAGTCAGGTTGATGGTCTTGCAGCGCTTGGTCGTAGTATAGCCGAGACAGACGGGGTCTAGGTCTCGCGCTGAATGACCATGGCGGTGGTGACGCCACCGCCGCCGCAGATGGCAGCTACGCCAAACTCCTTGTCGCGCTGCTTGAGCGCGTTGTACAGCGTGATCACGATGCGCGCGCCGGAGATGCCGGTCGGGTGGCCGAGGGCGATTGCTCCGCCGTTCACATTCAGCTTGTCGCGGTCCCATTCGAGCATCTTTTCATTGGTAAGAACCTGCACGGCAAACGCCTCGTTGACCTCGTACAGATCCATGTCCGCCAGGGTCATACCTGCCTTGTCGAGTGCAATCGGGATGGAGTAGCCGGGGCCTTCTCCCATCGTCGTGCCGTCGCAGGCCGTGTTGGCAAACGACACAACCTGGAACAGCGGTTTAACGCCCGCGGCGTCGGCCCGCGCGCGGCTCGTGATTACCAGGGCGCAGGCGCCGTCGGACATGCCGCAGGCATTGCCGGCGGTGACAGTGCCGTCCTTCTTGAAAGCGGGGCGTAGCTTCGCCAGCTTCTCTACGCTGGTGCCAGGCCGGGGCGTCTCGTCGGTGTCGAATTGAAACTCGGCGGTCTTGCGGGTGGCCGGGATCGTCACGGGAACGATCTCGTCCTTGAACCGGCCCGCCTCGATGGCGGCGAGCGCCTTCATGTGGCTCTCGACGGCGAAAGCGTCCTGATCCTCTCTGGAGATCGCGTGCTTCTCCACCAGGTTCTCGGCGGTGCCGCCCATTCCCATGCCACAGGTGGGATCGATGGAATCGGACCAGCCGTCCTCCAGCGTGCGATCGCCCATCTTGAAGCCCTCGAAACGCACGTTCTTGAGCAGGTAGGGGATCGTGGACATGGAGTCCATGCCGCCGGTCATGTACACCTCGCCCTGGCCGGTCATTATGCCCTGCGCCGCGAGCATGATGGATTTCATGCCCGATGGGCAGGCCATGTTCAGGGTGTTCGTGGGCACCTCAACCGGGAGGCCCGCATAGATGGCCGCCGAACGGGAGGGATTCGGGCCGTTGCCGGCCTGGCGGCAGGAGCCGTAGATCACCTCGGCCAAGTCCTTGCCCTCGAACCCCGAACGCTCCAGGGCCGCTTTGATGGCGGTGGCGCCCAGGTGGTACGAGGCGATGTCTTTCAACGTGCCGCCGAAACTGCCCATGGGGGTGCGGACCGCGCTGACGGCGACGATGTCTGTGGGTTTGCTCATCTCTTATGCTCTCTCAGGCTATCAGTTGTCCGCCGTCCACGTTCAGCACCTGGCCGGTCACGTGGCGTGAAAGATCCGAGGCGAAGAAGGCGACCACGTCGGCCACCTCATCCGGCTGTCCGAGACGGCCCATGACGATTTCCTTGCGGGACCGCTCCTTGGCGTCCTCGTCCATGGCGGCCACCATGTCGGTCTCTATCAGGCCGGGGGCCACTGCGTTGACATTGATGTTCTTGTTGCCGAGTTCGCGTGCCAGGGTCTTGGTCAGGGCGATGATGCCCCCCTTGGACGCGGTGTAATTGGCCTGGCCGAACTTGCCCCGCAAACCATTGATGGACGTGACGTTGATGATCTTGCCGTATTGCTGTTCCCGAAAGAACGGGACGCACGCACGGGCGTAGTTGAAGTAACCCTTCAGGTTGACTTCGATGACCTTGTCCCATTGCTCCTCGGTCATTTTCCAGATTACGCCGTCCCAGTTGATCCCCGCGTTGCACACCAGGATGTCCAGACCGCCGAAGTATTCCCTGGCTTTCTCCGCCATCGTCTGCGCGTCGTCGAAGCTGGACACGTCCGCCTTGACGGCCAGGCCTTTCGCGCCGAGTTTCTCGAGCTCGGCGACGATTGCCTTGGCTTCCGTGTCGTGCTTACGGTAGTTGATAGCCACGTTCGCACCGAGAGAGCCGAATTTCCGGGCAATCGCGGCGCCGATCCCGAGGCTTCCGCCGGTTACGATTGCGCTTTTATCCTTTAGCAGCATGGCTTTTCTCCGACTGGGTGGGTCGTCCTCAAGACGTAATGCGGTCTTCTACTTTTGGAGACAATGAAAAATAATGGCCGGTCCGCACCGTGATTCTGATCAACAGCTTTGACGGTTTCCAATGCAATGTTTGGAACCGCTGTCTTATTTCTGGAAATCCGATTGCGTGCTTCGTGGATGCCACGCGTACCGATGGAACATCCAGCCTATAATATAAGCAGCCGGGCCATTTCAATGTTGATACCTGAAGTAGCGATCTTGTCGTAATTGCCGCCGAGTTTGGATAGTGGTTTTCCGAAGGCCATGCGGGAAACCGGTCGTTGCTTCGTTGATTCGCACGGGTCCTCAATAGTGGCGAGGTTGGATTCGACTGGATGCGACCCGCCTTCGGTCCCGACTCGTGAGTGGGTGCAAGCTATGAAAATATGGGTCGATGCCGACGCCTGTCCCGCGGTAATCAAGGAGATATTGTTTCGGGCGGCGGAACGCACCGGAACGCTGTTAACGCTCGTGGCCAATCATGCCGTACGCGTACCCGCCTCGAAATTCATAAGGTCCGTTCAAGTGCCGTCGGGATTCGACGTCGCGGACAACGAGATCGTAAAGCGACTCGAAGCCGGTGACCTTGTCATCACGGCCGATATTCCACTCGCGGCGGAGGTGATAGAGAAAGGCGGTCACGCGCTCAACCCTCGTGGAGAGCTGTACGTTGAGGATACTATTCGGGCGCTGCTCACGATGCGGGACTTCATGGACACAATGCGAGCGAGCGGCATCGATACCGGCGGTCCGCCGGCGCTGACGCACAGCGATCGACTGGCATTCGCGAATAGCCTGGACCGATTCCTGGCAAAGATCGACGACAAGTAAAGTATCGTTTATTGAGGCGGGAACCAAATGGATCTGATCCCCTCCCAGGCTAGTTGGACGTCGTCGCGCTGGTCGCGGGGCGGTCGCCGAAAAATTGTTCCATCTCGTCGTCCAGGCGACCGATGCCGAGATTCTGCTCGAGTTCCAGCTCCTCGATCCGGTCGATCATGTCCTTGTCGGCCGTGTCCGTGTCGGCGCCGACGATCGTCGGCGTGATCAGCACGACGGTCTCGGTATTCGTAAGCGTCTTTTGCCGGTTCGAAAATAGCCTGCCGACGACTGGAACGCGGCCGATCACGGGGACCCCGCGCTTGCTTTCATCGATGCGGTGTTTTATCAGTCCGCCCACGAAAATCGTTCGCCCGTCGGGCACGATCATGCGCGTCGTGACCTCGGTGGTCGTTTGTGACGGAATGCCCGTGAGCGGGTCGATGACACCGGTGCTGACTTCGGGGTGAATCTCCATCATGACCTGGCCCTCGTCATCCACATAGGGCGTGACGCGCAGGATGACACCTGACTCGAGGAACTCGACGCTCTCGGTCGTTACCTGATTAATCGTCGTGGTTACCGAGTAACCGCGGCGATCGCCAATGATCACGGAGGATTCCTCGTTTTCGATAGCGAGCAGCTTCGGCGTGGATAAGGTCCGGACACGGCCCTGCGACGTCAGTGCGCTGAGGGTCGCGGTTATATCGGGTGTGGCATAGTCGAAGAACATCCCCGGACTCGTCGGTTCACTGAGGCCCTGGGTGCCGAACGTGCCGGTGCCACCGTTGCTGTCGAACAGCTTGGACCAGTCGAGCCCATAGGAGTCCTCGTCGGTCAGCGTGATTTCGAGAATCTTGGCCTCGATCAGGATCTGCGTCGGCGCACGATCGATCTGGTCCACCAGCGCTGCGATGCGGCGAATGAATTCGGGCGTGTCCTGGACCAGAAAAATATTCTTGTCGTTGAACACCGTGATTTCGCCATACTCCGACAGATACGGCTGCAACAGGGACTGCATGTCTTCCACGCCGACGTACTGCAGCTCGAATGCCTTGACCCGGGTCAGCGCGTCCGGCGCATACTTGCCCGCTTCGTCACGGTCGACAATGTAGTAATTGTCATCATAAAACTCGACGGCGTATCCCGCGGCGTTCGCGATCGAACGAATCGCATCGGGCAGCGTCATGTCGTACAGGCTGAACGACACGGTCTCTTTATTGTCGGTCGACACGAACACATTGACGCGCTGCTCGCGCGAGATCATATCCATGACATCGGCGAGATCGGCATCCTTCATCGTCATGCTTATGCGGTGCTCGACGTCCTGTGCATCGACCGGCGATGCGATCGTCAGGCCGATAATCAGCAGCGCACGAAACACCCGGCTCGAGAAGTTCAGGATTCCTGGAGTCTTATTCATCGCTCTCTACCAAATCCGGTTTGACGAAAACGGTCAGCCGATTGTCGTCGCGTGCAAAGACTGCACGGTCTTCGTAAACGTGCAGCAGTGTGTAGCCTTGAATCTCGTCGCCCGGCCGCAGAATGCGTCCGCGGATGTTGGCGAGCCGGTCGCTGGACGATACCATCGTTGCGTTTAATTCCAGTATGGAAAGCGGGCTGTCATTGGTGAAGCTCTGCTCGACGTCGGCGCGCAACACGACGGACGGCGGCCGCGAGAACGGGTTGTGCGCGAGCGGCGGAGGCTCTGCTGCCGCGGCAAGTCCCATTAGAAACACACACGATCCTATCGTGGTCCAACAGTGTTTACGATGCACGCTCATTCGACGGCCCTGTAGGATGCAAGACTCAGATCCGCGATCAGCATCGGTTCGTCGTCGATATTGTCGCGACGCTTGATTCCGTACTCCTTGACGACGACAAAACCGAGGTCGTTGCGTGTCTCCCAGAGCCAGCGAT
>Ga0224497_10001324_pt1 | contig 15861 bp, 38 predicted proteins | sample SF_Jul11_sed_USG_4_FD_167970 | JGI IMG/M metagenome (GOLD analysis project Ga0224497, IMG submission 167970) | Sediment microbial communities from San Francisco Bay, California, United States - SF_Jul11_sed_USGS_13 | ecosystem: Environmental > Aquatic > Marine > Sediment | place: USA... | reverse complement strand
ACTTCGAAAAACTACTCGAAAATGTACTATCAACTGCTAGTTGAAATGTGGGGTGCAACTGCCAGTTGAATTTTTAACGGAGTTAAACAGGCTGAAAAATCGTTATTTTTCTTGACCTTAGCCCTCAACCGCCGTAGGCGGTTGCAAGACAAGTAATTGATTTCATTGAGTTTTCCAGGGGTTTTATTCCTTGTATTTTTCTGCTGGTTTGGTATTATGTTCTTGCGGCTCAGGGATAGATAGGGGGACGCCTTCTATGTCTGAGATGCTAGAGGTCTGTGAAACCTCATGGGGTCGTTGTGCTGGACCGACGCCCAAAGGTGTCCAGTGGGTTCGACCGCCCAAGAGTGTCGTGGTGTTCGGTGCGCCAGTCCAAATGATAGGGAAAGGGGTCACGCCCAGCCGTTAATTAGGACTGCGATATTAGTAAAAGCGTAAAAAAAGGCCGGGTCGCACTGAGTAGAAAGCGATTCCGGCCTTTTCTTTCGTCAAATCAATGACTTAGCCCTCAACCGCCGTAGGCGGTTGCAAACGAAATTGTTGAAAACATTGAGTTTTTCAGGGGTTTTATTCCTTGTATTTTTCTGCTGGTTTGGTATTATGTTTTTGGGGACGGCTGGTATTAAAGCACGTAGACAAGAGCCCCCATACTGCTCTTGGACTCGGTATGGCGAGCTGCGCGGGAGTTCGATTCTTCCGGTCCCTCCAATTCAACGGAGGATGAAATGAGCGAAAAATCAATTGAAGATGTGGTTGCTTCCTTTGCAGGAAAGCTAGAGGCTTTGGTAGTCCAGCACGGCGGAGAGGCTTGGGAACTAGCATTATTGACTGCTAGGGTTGACGCTGCTAGTCATTTGCTTTGGGGACTAATGTCTCTTATAGCGGGAATAGTATTATATAAGCTATCCCGGTATTCATATAATAAAGCAGAGGCAGACAATAGTGAGGGCTGGGGATTTGCTTGTATTATAAGTGGAGGTTGTGGCGCTTTTGCTGTTATTGCTTGTTTCATTAATTGGGTTAATTTGTGGGTTTGGGTTGGAGTGTTTGAACCTAAATTATGGCTGGCTTACAAAATTTTGGAGTTGTAAATGCCAAAAATTATCTCTTTTCATAAAAAGGTATTTTTTACCTCAGAATTTATGGACAAGGTTGAAAAAGATGTGAAAAGGGTAAGTATGTTTCTTCAATGCGGGATTGACACGCCTAGTCCTTTAGAAACTTTTGCTTTGCAGGTTTTACATGCTAACGGATATTTTGACAAGGAATAAATAATGGAATGGATTATATTAATTATTTATTTGATAGGAATTATTCCTAGTGGGAAATTGTATGCCTATTTACAAAGATATAGTATATTACTTCCAAGTAATATGGAAATATTTTTAATGACTTTTCTCTGGCCTATTGCAATGCCTATGTATGCGTTATGTTTGGTTGGAGAGTTTATAGTTGAATGTATTGACCGTTACTTAAACAAATTCTGTGATTGGATTAGGAAATGAATGATTGTCCTGATTGTTTCCCCGGAAGTCAATATGATCCCTTTCCAGAACCTTGTGAAAAGCATAAGAAAATGAAACAGTTATTGACAGATTACGAAGTCAAAGATTTAATAAAATATAATTCCGGAAAAGATATTTATCATTTCGGAACCCTCTTAGAGGGTGAAGAAATTTCTGGATTGGGAGTTGCAGACTATCGGTTTTTCATGCTTAGATTTGGGGTCCGTCATAAAAATCAGGTTGCCCCTTTTGAACAGATGTTCAAAAACGTCTTAAATGTCGAGGTGTTTTACCTCGGAGAAGTGAGGGCTTTATAAATGGTAGCTATGAGTTTAGCTTTTGCGTCAATGGGTTTAGCTTTTAATAGCTTGGAAGCCGCAGCTTTTTGGCTATTTATAGCCGCAATGTGTTCAATAGGAAAATAAGCAGGTAAAAAATTTTATCTTTTCAATAACTTAGTCCTCAACCGCCGTAGGCGGTTGCTAGTTAGGTCTTTGAATTTATTAGTAAATTCGGGCTGGATATTTCTTGTGTTTTATTGAAGATTTGGTATGATTAATAAACCCAACGGAGGATGAAATGAAATTACATGGCCCTTTCAAATTTTCGTTTAAGCTGTGTTTCACTGATGGTAACAAAATAGCCGAACTGAGTTACGAATTTCCGCAAGGAAAAATCCCGTCGGATAAGGCTATAAAGACCGCTATCAAAAATGCAAGTGAATACGTTAATAGTTCGCTTGGCGGAGAGTTCCGGTTGGCAAACAAAGAAGAAATGTTTGACAATATAATTGCCGATAAATTGGGAGCACCAATTAAAGTGGCTCGGCCTTTTTCTAGTAAGGAATGGGACGCTTTTGACTTTTTTGGGGAAGACTGATGAAAAAAGAATTTGACAAAATGTATAACAAAGTTGAAGATTTTCGGATTGAGGAATGCCGAAAAATTCTTGAAAATAAAACAGAAGACGATCAGGACAAGAGCAAAGAATTTTTAGCTTTGGCTGTTTCTTTTCTGTGTCAGGCCAGAGTTATCTATGAAAAAATGGGTGGTCGCGAATATGCCGCAGAGCAATTCTATTTTGCGGCGGATCAGTGCGTTGATAAGGAAGGGTTATGAATATAGGAACAATAACTATTTGCTTATTCGCTGCTTACATGTTAAGCATTATCGCCATGAAATTCGTTTTTTAGGAATAAAAAATGGAATACAAAATTAAAACATATGTCAAAGGCCATGCAGGATATTTTCAATATTCTGTAAATACAGCAGAACAGGCTTGCGAGCACGCCATTGCAATTGTTTCTGCCGGGGTTTATCGTCGGGTCACACCTAATGGGGATTTTGAGGTTTGGCCCATTTATAAAGTTAAAGTATCTGGTCCCGGACTAGATACAGAATACCCAGACGAATTTGTTAGAACTTAGGAGAGAAAAATGGCTATTAAAATTAGAGTAGTTCTGGATTTTGGAGTGGCAGATATTGTTGAAACCGAATATTTAGAATTTGAAGATTATATTATGTGGATTGCTTGCCTTGGAGGGATTATCATAGGGAAAAATTTTTATCCCATGCATCGAATAAATAAAATTGATGACATTACGAAACGATAAAAACGCAGGAAATCGGCCGGTGTAAACTGGTCGATTTTTTTAATTAAATCAATAACTTAGTCCACGACCGCCTTCGGCGGTTGGGTGATAAGAATCTGAATTAAAAGGGTTTTTCTAAGGTTTTATTTCTTGTTATATCTAGGTTAAATGATAATATAGGGTGTATCAATCAATTGGAGCAAATTCAATGGACCTCACCAAATTGTTTCCCTCAATGACCAAGCTTATCGGTCATTTTGCAACGCGAGAACACAATCCAGTTTTCAGCATTCGTAACGGCGGATATTTCTATCGGCACGGTCGATACGGCAGAAGCACAGACGACGGAACTGGCTCAAATGCAGCTGTCCAGCGTGCAGCCGAAAATCTGCAAAAACAGCTTGCCATGAACCTCGGCATTCCGTTTGTCGCTGAAAATCATCACAGCGGGCGGATCAATGTTTACGGGGTTAGTAACCAAATCAACTCCGTTGATCCTCAGCGGTTTCGGGAATATGTGGAAGAAGTCACCCGATTTGCCAATAGCCCGGAAGGTCAGAAGGTGTTACCAAAGCAAGACGTGGCACTTGACACAGAACCGGATTATTAATTCCCCTATTGATGGTCAGTGCAACCGGTCATAGCACCTGCATCAATCGTCCCCCTTCACGTAATGAGGGCTTGTCAGGGACATACAAGCAATTTGTCCCGCCTAATACCAAATAGGAGTAAATCTTTTGGTGGCGCGTGTTTCGACTAGAGGTTTCGCGCGATATAAATGTCAACTTCAGCACTGGGGTTACACTCCTCTTTAGGCTTTGACCAAGCTAAAACGTAGGAAGGGCTAATCTCCTAGGAAAGATTAGCCCTTTCTTTATGTCTTTTCAATGACTTACATGGCGACCGCCGAAGGCGGTTTGGTGGTAAGTGCTTAAATCAAAAGGGTTTTTTAGTGTTTTTAGTTGTTGCAAAAAATTTTTAATCTGGTATTATACAAACATCAAGACGGGCCGTGTGGGGTCCGCAAGAATAATCCAAGGCAACTTGGAAAAAGGTGTTTGTTCCTACATGGCACCGCCAGCAATGGTTCATCTACGCAAGCTGCAACTTGTCCCGCGAGGGATGTATCTCGTAAGAGGTACGAAACATAGTGTGGTAAATTGGTCCGAAGGGATATGCCTTGGCTAACTGCGAGGGCTAAAGGGAAAAGGGGACTTTTCCGCCAGTTGCTCCAAGCCTAATCTGTGTGAAAGTGAAGCAGTAGTGTTATTGTCTGAGGTTGTGTTAGCCAAAGGCTTTAATGCAGGTTAGTGGCAGAGAATGTCGCAAAGCTCGTGGGAAGTCCGTCAACAGCGGGACCCATACGCGGTGAGTGTTATTTCGTAACTCAAAAGGTTATGAAGGCACTGACCAGCCTCATCGCAGTAGGTTAAAGCAATATTAAAGTTTCGATGAAACTTACAATATGCTTACACTTTAGATGTGTAGTAAAAAATGCCCAAGTGCTGGTCGGTGTAATGTGGAAGACGCCTAATCCCGTGGTCTTCGGATAACGCGGGGTCCCGGAAGTCGCAAGCGGAAGGGATTTGCTGTAAGACTATGCGCCTTGGGGCGGCCACCCCAGACCGTATAAGAAAGCAGCGAAAAGCATTACGCGACAGGTGATACGCTACACCTTAACAAAGCGGCGTTGGTTTAGTAGTTGGGGAAACCTAACTGGATAAGATGGTAACGGCATTAGCAAGATGCTGGTACGCCAATCGAAAGCTAAACCGTTAAACGTGTAATCTCAGCGTTTACAACCTCCCTTTTGGGAGGTTTTTTTGTGCCTTTTCAAGGACTTAGCCCTCAACCGCCTTCGGCGGTTTGATGATAAATATTTGAAATAAAAGGGTTTTTTAAAGTAAAATTAACTGGATTTTATTAGTCAATTTGGTATTATGGATTTGGGAACTATTGGGGGATGAAATGAAAGTTCTGATGATTATCACAATGATTTATTCCAACAATGTTGGGATGCCTCCCCGTGAAACTTTCCGGGGTTTGGTTAGTCAAACCTTATGCCGGATATATCAAGAGGAAACTAAAGCTCTTGCTAAGGCTTCCTTTAAAGATTTGGGAATGGCCCAAGTGGTTCAATGTATTGAGGTGACGCCACTATGAAAATTTTTAAATGGTATAAAACACCGTGGTATCTTCGTCTGTGCGGTCTGCCTGCTAGGCGTAGGCTTGTGCGTGACCCTTACGGGTATTTAGTGGGAGGTGATGGGTATTGTTGGGAGTATGATGGATGAGTGAGCCTAGAAAACTGACAGGTGAACCCGTGCCTTTTGCGTGGGCTTTATTTTGGGAAATGGATGAATTTGGAAATCATTGCATTGTCTCCCCTGATGGTCGTGGCAATTGGGCAATGTATCAATCCCCTGCGATTTCTATTTGCGGCAATTACATTTGTTTTACCAGTTATTATGAAGGGACTTTGCCGCACGAACAAATTCTTGAAGTAAGTGAAGTTCCAAAAATTTATTAAGAGGATTTTTTAAAATGGTCTTTTTTATTTTTGAAGAAATGATTAATCCCAACAATAATGAATTGCATTATCATTGGATTAATCGGTATGATCTACATAATAAGCATGATGATGCAATGAAGTACGCAGCAGATGCAGCGAAACATTGTATTCCCGGTGATCGGCGGGGTGGTTGTAACTATCCTTATACTGGTCGGGTAATAGTTGCGGAAATGACAGCTGCCTTTAAATCCGAAGTGATAGTTAAAGAAGTAATGACTATTGGTATGTAAAATGGAGAGTAAAAAAGCCGGGAAATTTCCCGGCTTTTTTGTTGGTAAATCAATGATTTAACCAGCAACCGCCTACGGCGGTCGGGTGCTAAGTGGTTGATTTAACACGAAAAATCCCCCGGAATTTTCCGGGGGATTCCTCAAGTATTAAGCAGGTTTAAAATGTTCTTTGACTTGATATTTACGCCAGTTATACGCAGTTCCCAATTCCAATAGTTCATCGCGGGAAGTAGTTCGCAACAATTTCTTTAAAATTGGCAATTCATAGTAAATGGCGTCTTCTAAAGCGGTATGCGGTTCGTCTTCTAGTGTAGGTTGTCCAAGTACGAAACGAGCCATAATTTCCGCGTTAGTTTTATATGACATATTTCTAAGCGCGGTTGGGGGATTAAATTCATGGTTCTCTAATACAAATTGCCTATACTTCTTTGTATGCCCCCATTTACTTGCCGCCGTGTGCCATAAACAAAAGTTATTGGCAAACATTGTAGTATCTATTCCGCTTTTCTTACATTTATCCAAGTCAAACGCAAGATTATAGGCGGTTAATGTCGGATTATACATGCCAATTGCCCGTTCTAACCAACGGTTGACGGCGGCAATCGACGCTAACATTCGAGAGCCGTCGCCCAACATTTGCAAATAGTTGTCGTAGCGCCTATCTTTACCTTGTTTTGACCAAATATTCTTTGGATCTTCTTTGGCAATATAGAATAAAGCCTCGTGTCCAAAGTATTCGGCAACTAAAACACCGCATTGGTGCAATATTTCGCCTTTTCTATCTACAACAATTGCACCAAAATCGACAACATGATCTTTTATTGTCGTTTCAGTATCAATTACAAGATAATGGTGCTTTTTAGCCATTTTTAGTTTCCCGCTATTATTAAGAACAAGTATCCGTTAAGTAATGATCCAATAAGACAATTAATAGTTTGTAATTTGTCTCGGATCATTATTGACCGAATACACATTAGGATTAATCCGACAAATAATAATATAGTAATTATTATTCCCGGATTAAAGAGATATCTTGCATAATGTAAGTAAATAGGAACAGCAGCAGCCCCATTTATTACAATTAATGCAAAATAACCAAGTATTGTTGCGGATTTTTGCAAGGTTTGTTTCCTTTCATTTGCAACAGTGATTTATCCCATATCTCAATAGTTTATGACAACCGCTATTTATCCTGAAAAATCATTATTTTTCAACGGTTTAGCCCCTAACCGCCGTAGGCGGTCCCGTGCTAAGTGGTTGAAAAGGTTAAAAAAATCCCCCGGAATTAACCGGGGGATTTTGACGACAACCGAATTAGTCTTCATCGGCGGCGTAAAGTTCCTCAAACCGCTTTTCAAGCCGCTGAAGCGCGGGACGGGTAGCCGCCGCAAAACCATCCATTTCGAAACCGAAACGCTTTTCGATTGCGTCTTGAATTTCGCCCTTGGTCGGACCATCATCCTTTTTGACCGTCCGGGGCTTTTCCGGCTTGACGTAAACGCCCTTGTGCGACAGCTTGCCGATAACCGACTTGCGAGCGCGGCCCATAAGGTCCGCAACCTTGTCGGCATCGCCATGCTCTTTATAAAGCGCAAGACACTGGTCTTCCGCCTCCTGCGTCCAATCGCCAGTGACACGCGGGTTAGTAGCTTCAACCATTTGAAATCCTTTCTAAAATGGTTTGTTTCGGATACCTAGATAATAGTGATTTACACCAAACAAGCAAGGAAAATATTGCAAATAATTATCCTTATTAATCCCTATTTTTCAATAGCTTAACCTGGGACCGCCGAAGGCGGTCGAGGGCTAAGTGGTTGAAAAGATTAAAAAAATGGCCCTCTTTCGAGGGCCAAGTTTTGGGAGGATAAGGTTTTTATTTTTGGGAGGTTGCCGCTGCGATGCGCGATTGTTCCGCGCAATAATCAAACATCCGCTGCACGGTGGCGTTGGCTTTAAGATACGCACGCCAATTCAGCCAATCGTGAAAATGATTTGCGGCGTAATGCTCGGTCGCCAATCGGAAGCCTTCTTCAATATCGTCGGTCGGAAGTTTATGGAAAACCCGTTGATGCGTCCAACCGCGATCTGAATTGCCGACTTTTTCGAAAGACTGGCATGACCCGACCAAATAAACCGGCTTTTCGATTTGGAGGTACATATAGGACGCGGAACCGTGTCCAATTTCTGCAATTGATCCGCTGTGCATATTGCCGTCTTCCTTAGTTGCATAGGCAATAATGCAGTCAGCATAACAGGCATCCGCCTTGCATCCGTGATCCCACATCTTTTCCAAATACGAAAAATCCTGATTTTCGTAGTCAAAAGAATCTTGTGGGCTGGATAGTGTATTGGCAATATCAATCCAATGTGAATTGACATTATAACCAATGGTACGCATCCGCTTAAAAGCAGGCGCGGCCCATGTCTTCCCAGCGGTATAGATAACAATATCTTCTTTTGCGAGCATTTGGCAATCCCCTATCTGTTTAGACCAGTATATAGATTTTTGTGTGGAAGACAACAAATATTCGTATCTATTTTGATAATGATTCCAATGGTTTAGCCCGGGACCGCCGTAGGCGGTTGCTGATTAAGTGATTGATTTAATTAAATAAAAAGCCCGGAAATTCCGGACTAATCATCGGCACAGCCTTCACATTCCCAATTATCATTTTCTGCCATTTCCCCTTGTTCATACCACCAACCACAAGTATTGCAAAGAAAAATTCTTTCATCTATTGATGCGTAATCTCCCGCAGATAAATCATTTATATCTCTATCTTCTCCAAATATATCATAAATAGCATCGTCAATAGATTTACAAGTTCCTTGCAAATAATTGATTATTTGTTCAATTTCTTCTGTTGTAAATTCAACCATTTTTCTTTCCGTATATTTGCTGAGTTAAAAGTTCATTATTTAATCTGTTATACTTATCCACGAGTCGGCCAGAATATTCTAAATCCCAAGGGTCACGGAAAGTATATGTTAGTTGTACCTTGAAAATTTCCCATTTTAATTTCCAAAATTTAAACATTTTTCCAACCTTTTAGTTATAAATTGATGATATTCTATATCATTTCCGTCAAACCATAAAGCATAGCCTAATTCTTTGTCTAAATGTTCAATCCAGAATTTAACAATTAGACAATGCTTATGTTGTGTTTTGTCTTTTTGTCTCCAATATCCTGGGCAATCACAAAGATATCCTCTTGAATATTTAACTTTGTAGACGGAATGTGGTTCTTTGTTTCCGTCTACAAAGTTAGCAATTTCGTATATTCCCGGTTTTATTTCCCGGACGGTATAGGTGTTTGGTGCTTCCATATTTCATCCTGAATGTCGAGGCGAGTATTAATTTCTCGATCTACCCAATCCCAAATACCGTCCCCATTTTCTTTTGCCTTGAGTTTTTCGTAGGGAATAACCACGCGCTCGATAAATTCTGCTTTGACAACTTCTAGCATTCCAAGGATATCTTGACAAGTATCGTAAGATAATCCTTTTTTCTCCAAGTATTCAGAAATAGTCATGGAAATCATATAGTTTAATTGACCTCCATTTTCTGCGTAAGTAGATATTAGTTGAGCTGCTGCTATTCTATTGTCAATTCCATAAAAATCAAGCACCTCAAAGCGTTCTTTGTCTGTGATATATGGCATTGTTTCAATCCTTGAAAATTAATCCAGATAATAATCTAACAGATTCAATCAATAATACAAGAGAAATTTAGGCTGGATTATGTAATAACTTCAATGACTTATTCAATAACCGCCTTCGGCGGTTGCCAGTTAAGTGGTTGAAAAGACAGAAGAAAAACCCGCTAATTTGCGGGCTTTTCAAACATTGCGAGAATATTTTCAGCGATAGCTTTTTGATCTTGTTCTAAATTATTTTTTAAATCTAAAGTAAAAGTGTTTACAACTTGATCTGTTGAGCGTTCTATAGTTGCGGCTATATGCTTTAAATCTTTTGCTAACTCTCGTAGACCTAAGTAATAAGCACTTTGTTGCAGTTGTCTAGTTAACCTGACAATAGAATCCATATCCGCCCGATGTTCGTGAATAGCGTTTAGAGTGTTTTCCATTGTTTAATCTCCAATAATCAAACTATAAGGAACAGGTTTGCCTTGGCTATCTTCAATTATATTACCGTTTAACTCTCCTGCCATGTAGTCTCCAAATTTTCCCACATAACGAATAGGCTTAACGATTTTTTCACCTATCCGCTTGTAACTAATGGGCTTTTTCCCTCTTGGTGCTGGCATTACTTAAACTCCAATTCTAGTTCTGGTTCCTCATCCCACAGTAAAGCGTCTTTTACTGTTTCCATTGGGTAGATTCCGCTTTCTATTTCTTCATATTCTTTATTATCATTTAAACAAAATAAGCTTGCTGCAAACATATTTCCTGAAATTTTAATAATCCGAAAGAAAGCACAATCATTCAAGGTAAAATAGTCATTTCCCGGACGGAAGACTAATTCATCTTCTTCAAATTCATTATCCATTACTGCGGCCTAAAATTTAATTCTTCATTACTATTATAAACAGTAATATCGTAATGTCCGTCATCAGTTTTTTCAAAATATAATGTTCCATGTTCAAGAATTGCCCCTTTATTATCAACTAAATATTGAGCAATTGCTTGACAAATTTCATTTTCTGTTAGTGTGTAATTAGCCTGTTTCATGATTAGTCCCTTTCGTCCAGACAATCTGTCCCGCGCAATTTCCAAAGTTTATCAACGTCATAATGCGGGTCAAATATTGATCTATCTAAATAAAGAAATTGTTCTCTTGTTTCATGCTCCATTGCAGTTAAAGTAGCTTTAAATGCAGTTTGAACAATCTCGCTTTTAGTTGCGTGAGTTGACAAAAACCATTTTCTTGATTTCCATTTCATTTGTTTGCCCGTGACATTGCATTTACTGTCACAGGTAATTTGTAAATAAGGACGATTATCATCAAAGAAAACCCGATAATCCCAATCTTGAAAATTAATCCGGTTCAAGATTGCTTGAATTTGAAAACCTGTTAACATGACAACCCTCAATCGTTAGTGTGCATTGTTCCAAGTAATCCGGCGATTAGTTCCCAAGGCTTCATTTTAGTTAGTTCTTTTTGTTCTTCTGCTGTTTCCCAAGGACAACGGCCTTGTTTTTCTCTATTAATACCACAAGGCCAAACCATTGGCTTACCTAATATTGTTTTGTGTTCTTTACCCTTTTCTTCTTTTACTGGCTCTTTTAGGTTTAATACTTCATTCCCGTAACAATTAATAGTACAAATTGGACATTTCCCTACCGGGTCCGGTAATTCTTTTCTAGGCATAAATAATCCTTTCTTATTTTGTCGATTATTATAACACGAAAAATCTGTTTATAGCAAACGCAAATTGGAATAAAAAACCCTTTTAAATCAGATATTTAAAAAGCAACCGCCAAAGGCGGTTGCCAGTTACGTGGTTGAAAAGACAAAGAAAAACCCGGCTATTTGCCGGGTTCTTCTATAATAATCTTGAGAGGAGCAACATCAACTGCAAGGTTGGTAAATGCTTCTTTATGCTTTTTCTTTATTTCTTCTTTAAAATTGATCTCTGTTGTTATTCGCATATAAGCATCTTCAACCATTTCTTTTTGGGTTTGAGTAAATCCTCCGATTTTTTTGTCTAAGGGCCAAGGTTTTTCGGCCCTCTTGTAAATAATAGGGATTCCAAAACGTGCATTGGATTGATTATGCCCCCAGCCATAAAAAATTTGGTGCCTGTTTTCACCCGTGATTTTACACTCGTATTTTTTGGTTCCAAATTCAATGATGAATTTGTGGCCTTTGTGTTCTCCCCTAAAAACAGGATACATCGGGGTTAAATCCATTTTAACCATTATTCTTCTCCCAAGGGCACCACGGTTCATGCTTGTCTTCTCGTTGATTGATTATACAAGCAATCAACACAAATAACAAGAAAATATCAATTCCCAGCATTGTTTCCCCACTCAATTAATTCCTGTTTAACTTTCTGCATTGATTTATTACTTAAACAGGTAATTGTAAATTCTTTCCCTCCTAAGTAAAATGACACATGAGGTTTTATAAAAATATAAAAATCGCCTTTTACCCAAACAGGATTTTTAGGCGGTAATCCTTTGATTTTACGAATAAAATTTTGAATAACCCTATAATGTTTTCTTCTGCCTAGATGATAACCCCTAAAAGCCCTAACAGAACTTAAAAGAGCCGGATTACCAAACATTTTCCCAAAATATGGTACCGGTTTCATCATGGTACATCTCCCAAGTTTCAAATTATCATAACATATCAGACTTTTTAAAACGAATAATAATTGCAACAAATTATTCAACAGAATCAATAGTTTAGTTAACAACCGCCAAAGGCGGTTGTAGCCTAAGTTATTGATTAGTCACAAAAAATTCCCCGCAATTGCGGGGGATTAATTGGTACGAGCGGGGGGAGTCGAACCCCCACGGCACAAGGCCCACGGATTTTAAGTCCGATGCGTCTACCGTTCCGCCACGCTCGCTTAAATATTACCCCAGAATGCCTGAACAAATCCAAACACAACAAGAGCAACTAACACTACTATTGCTGTATATCTGTCTTTTGTTGGTTCATCTATTATAATATTCCTTTTACTGTTTTCCCGGTTCTCTGGGTTTTGCAAAGAGAAAATGCAAAAACCAAATACTTAATGCTGCACCAATTCCTAATTGAAATAATATGTAAATACAAGCAATTCCATAACAAGCATCAAATGAATTGCTAGTTGGGATAGACCAGAAATATTTAAACATCTTTATGTTTCCTTTTTCTAGTATACTTGGTTTTTACTGCGTGAATACGTGGTTTATTCACAGGTAAAACCGCTCTACGCTTGATTTTCTTTTTTACCTTTCTCATTAGTGCCCCCACTAGGTCGTCCAAATCGAACCATCTAAATCTCCGGACCTGATTTCCCTCTTTTACGAACATCAGTCAATTTCCTACTATTCGTTTTTATACTAACATTGAAAACCTACTATTGTCAAATTTAAAATCTACTTTGTACTATATTTAAATGTAAAATTGCATTTAATTTTGTTGCACTGCTTCGCAAGGACAAAAAATAACACAAATTTGCCAAAAAGACAATGAATATTTATCTTAATTTCTCTAATAGATTCAATAGCTTAGGCCTCAACCGCCTTCGGCGGTCCTTTGTTAAGTTTTTGAATTTAATAAGGAATTTAGTGTAAATATGTATTGCCATAAAATGTAAATATGGTATGATGTTTGTGTTGGAACGTTTTAAAAGTTCTGACTAGTAAAGGACTAAGGGAAGCTCTGTGGAGGGAAACCTGTGAAGCATCTTCCCGCTTTTACCGGAGGTTTGAAATGTCGAGATTTGTTTCAATCACGGTTGCGGTTGATCGGATTGATGACCACAGCCCAGCGAGTTGGAAAGTTTGGCTAAACGAAGTTGCTTGCTACGTTCCGAAATCGCAGAGTAAGCGACTTCCTTTTCCCAACCAAATCACCATGCCCAAGTGGATGTACGAGCGAATGGTATTGGCAGGGAAACAAAAAGCCGCGTAGTTTGGAGGAATACACATCGGGAAGCCTTTAGTAGGCTCCAGACCAACAGCAGTTAACCTCCCGGAAAGAGGCGTTCGAAGAAATTCGACGCCTTTTTCTGTGCCTAATCAATGCTTTGCAAGGCAACCGCCGAAGGCGGTTTGATTCTAAATTCCTGAATTTAAAGCCTTTTTGAGTTAAAATTTTGCTTGCCTAGAATTCAAATTTTTCGTATTATATATTCATCAGCTTAGAGCTGATTATTTGAAAGCCCGATTGTCACACATGAGGGCGGAACCGGAACGCCAAAATCAAGGACGTCGCGACGAATCCTAGTGAGGCTTAGAAGGTTCCAGTAAACAAGGCGAGTTCCGACGCCTAGGGAAATATCTCAGGAAAGAAAAGGCCCCGTCCGGACGGGGCCTTTTCTCGTGCCTAGTCAATAACTTATGACTCAACCGCCTTCGGCGGTCGGTAGTTAAGTGCTTGAGAAGATTGTAGAAATGGCCCCAAAATGGGGCCATTTCTTAAACAAATCCGAGTTTTAAAACCCATGATGGATGACCATGTTGGCAAACTCCATCCATCTCGACAACGCATCCGTCGGTGGTTTCAAATACGCCCTCGTCCATCATTAGCCAAAGTTCATCTATATTTGGCGTTGGTTCCGTTGGTTCAGGCCATTCTTGAGACATTGTAACCTCCCCTGCGAAAGATAAACATGAGATAGAAACGCCCGCAATCCATCCATTTGACGCGATGCGTAACTTCTTCAAATCCCCCAAATTTTGGACGCATCCAAGGAATATTGGAAGACTTAACGCTTAGGACAACTTTCATAATTCACCTCCTGTCAATGTATTGTCTCAGATAAGTTTCTAGTTATCCAGATATATTTCCTTTGAAAAAGCTAACAAAATCAGCAGGTTAGACCAGGACCGCCTTCGGCGGTCGCTGATTAAACCGTTGATTTGGTTAAAAAAATGACCCTCTTTCGAGGGCCATTTTAGTGAGGTCAACGTTTGCGACTATAGCCGCTCTGCTGCTCTGGGTAGGCCGACTTCGGTTTGGTCAATTCGCCCGTCTGTTTGATCGGTCGATTAAGCCCCAGCACCGTGCGAGCCTCGCCAAGAGTGTCGCAACGATTGACCACGAAGCCCTTTTGTCCGGGCTTTTTAGACTTGTCCTCAATCTGATAATTGAGAGCTTGTCCGTTCCGGCGATCAGAAATCTTGGCAATCTGAAAATCGGAATTTTGGTCCACAATCGAGCGCATCATTTACCTCCGTGTTGGTGTTTAAAGAATATAACAGAACAGATATTATTTTGCTATAAAAATTTGTATTGAAAAAGCTAAATCTTTCAATAACATAGAGCATAACCGCCTTCGGCGGTTGAATCATAAGTAACTGTTTTTAGTAAAAAATTTAGCGCAAATTTTTGTTGTAATATTTTTTTATTGTGATACAATTTTCTTGGTCAAACAGAGGAGGTTAATCATGCCGTATCATTGGGAGCTTTCACTAAATCGTGAAGAACTCATTGATTTGCTTGTCAATTTAAATTTGGGCGCTGGATTTATTCGAGATTACGCACCCGACTCTGATGCAGCACAGATGGTTGCTAATGAGCTGAAAAGATTGAATAAATTGATTGACGATAGGTCAGTCATTATAGAGGACTAACTATACGGAATTACTAGAAAAAAATTCGATATCGAACTTCAATTTAAAGTAGTAGAACTACTACTGGCGCGCAAGAGCACTTGCGCGCATTTGCGCGTCTTGACACAGAAGTGTTAACCCCAAATAGATAGCATGGATTTGTCGGTTAGTCAACGAATATTTAACCCATATTTTATAATAAAATCAATAGCTTAGACCACAACCGCCTTCGGCGGTTGCCAGTTAACCCCTTGAAAAGGTTAAAAAAATGGCCCGGAATTTCCGGGCCAAGTGTTCCCTTTTAGGATTAATCCGTTTGGACAGGAATATCCAAATGGACGTTATCGTTAGGAAAAAGGGTTAACTCGTGTTCGATCTCACGGCCATCCCAAGTAACCTCTGTGATTAACACTTTTGAGAATTTCATCCCGCTGTCACACTCTTTGTGGTTAAGCCGAATGGATGTGACCCTGTGAATTCCCATATCCATAAGTAGTACCTCCTAGTTGATGACCTCACCCCTATAGTGGAACATATCTGTGCTGATGGGTCAACGAATATTTAACCTATATTTTATAACAAAATCAATAGCTTAGAAGTCAACCGCCTTCGGCGGTTGGGAATTAAGTGTTTGAAAAGGTTGTAGAAAAGGCCCCAAATTTGGGGCCTTTTCTTTTTAGTTGGAGAGAATTTTTCTCCCCATCCCGTCCTTGTGGACGGCACCCCCTTT
>Ga0224497_10001322_pt1 | contig 15864 bp, 20 predicted proteins | sample SF_Jul11_sed_USG_4_FD_167970 | JGI IMG/M metagenome (GOLD analysis project Ga0224497, IMG submission 167970) | Sediment microbial communities from San Francisco Bay, California, United States - SF_Jul11_sed_USGS_13 | ecosystem: Environmental > Aquatic > Marine > Sediment | place: USA... | reverse complement strand
GATATTTTGATAAGCATTTTCATCAATTTCTATTGGCAACAAAAAAGCGCCATCTACAGCATTCCTATAAAAAATTCTCGCAAAAGAAAGAGCGAGAACGGCCTTTATTCCTGAATGTGAAAGAGCAATTGGAGCATGTTCTCGAGAAGAGCCGCATCCAAAGTTTTTTCCAGCTAAAATAAAATCGCCTTCTTTTACCTTAGAATGAAATGAAGGATCTAATCCCTCCATAGCATGAGAAGCCAATTCAGCATAGTCATGAATTTTAAGATATTGTCCAGGGATTATTACATCAGTATCGATGTTGTCCTTTTCATATTTGATTACGTTTCCTTTCAATCCAAATCCCTCGGATCAGTTATTTTTCCAGTTACAGCAGATGCAGCGGCTACAAGTGGAGATGAAAGATAAGTTTGAGAGTCCACATGTCCCATTCTTCCAGGAAAGTTTCTGTTGGTGGTACTGATACATATTTCATCTTTTGCTAAAACGCCCATATGTGCTCCACAACAAGCCCCACAAGTTGGCGGGCCAACCATCACTCCTGCATCTAAAAATATCTTCAGCAAACCATTTTCCATAGCACGTTTGTAAATAGAAATAGCAGCCGGTAAAACTTCAGTTCTGATTTTCACTTTTCTTCCTTTGAGTATTTTTGCAGCAGCTTCAAGGTCTTCATATTTTGCACCAGTACAAGAACCAATGTATGATTTGTCCAAATCTACATTTGGAGCATCTCGTACAACAACAGTGTTTGCTGGCGAAAATGGCTTTGCCACAATTGGCTCCATCTCTGAACTTTCATATTCAAATACTTTTGCATATTCTGCATCAGAATCCCCATTTACTAAAGTAATGTTAACAGCACCTCTAGTTGTGAGATAGTCTACTATTTTTTGGTCTGGCTCCACAATACCATTTTTTGCCCCCGCTTCTGTTGTCATATTACAAAGGGTAAGCCTACTTTCGACAGACATTTCCTTGATTCCACTTCCACCAAATTGCATGGTTTGATATGCTCCTCCATCAGTTCCAATATCTCCAATTATTTTTAAGATTAGATCTTTTGCCATAACATGATCTGGGAGTTTGCCGTTTAGCTTAAAGTATAAAGTTTCAGGGACTTTGAACCAAATTTTTCCATTCAATAAAACATATGCAATATCAGTATGTCCTAAACCACATGAAAACGCTCCTAAAGCTCCTGTAGTATTTGTATGTGAATCACCGCCAACATAAACCTCCCCAGGCAAAACTAATGCTTCCTCATGAGACAAAGTATGGCAAATGCCATATTGCCCCATCCCGTATTTGAAGTGTTTTTTGATACCATATGTCTTTGTGAAATTTTGTAATTTTACAATATTCTCAGCTGAAATTTTCTCAGCTGATGGAACAAAATGATCTTCAGCTACCCACACCTTAGAGGAATCCCATAATTTGTCTACATTTACTCCTTGTTTTTTTAATTTATCAAATACCTTAATTACACCAGGTCCTGAAACATCATGAACCATCACCTTATCGATATCAGCAAATATTACATCGTCAGGAGAAACTTTTTCTCTATTTGATGCCCGCGCAAGGATTTTTTCTACAATATTCATAATCGAAAAAGTCTTCTTTACAGATTAAAAGCTTTACAGAAGTATCAATCTATTTGAGATTTAATTTTTAAATCGTATAAACTAAATTTTTTATGGCCACATTTTTTACAAACCCAGTTAATAAAAGGCATTAGTTGACCCTCAAACACTTTATGGTGAGAGTCTTTTTCCAGAGGTATTTTGCATTTAGGGCAAATCATGGTTTTGATTAATTTCTTAAACAACTATCGTGTATTGATTTGCCAAATCCTTTTTGACAGATTCTATGTATGCTCGTCTGGTAGTTGGAATTGATCTCCATTTAGCATAGATCACATCATCTAATATTTGATAAATTTGAGAAATTTCAGTTCCTAAGGCTATTTCTTTTTTGGCAATTTCAACTAATTCGTGAATTCGTAGTTCGCGCCTCCAGGTTTGAGCGTATTCTGCCATCATATTTTTTAAGAATTAATGATCTAAAAAGATCACTATCAAATCATTACATCATTAATTTATCAAAAAGGGGGCAAATTTTAGAAATTAAACATAGACAAAGCATTCAAGAATGAATATTTTCAAGGTTTAGAGATACCCATGATTGTTAATTCTGATAATTTGATATTTTATTCAGGATTTAAGGGATGAAAAGGAAAAATATGTTATTTCACAAGAATAAAAAAGAAACACTACTGATACAAATTATGGCTCTAACAGTTTTGACTTTACTATCGGAAAGAAAATTTGGCAAGTTTGATGTTTTTGAGGCTTTATTAGAAACATTAGTGAAAAATGATTTAGAATTACAAGAAAATGACGTACTAGTAATTTCAACAAAATATATCTCAAATTCTCAAGGAAGGATAGTAAATTTCAATCAAATCAAAGTTTCATCTAATGGATCTGAAATTTCAAAAAAATTTCAGATGAAACCTGAAATAGCCGAAATAATTTTGAGGGAGACTGATAAGATATTTGGAGGCATTGCAGGTTTTGTAATTACATCGTCAGAAAACATTATGGCTCCAAATGGAGGTATTGACAAATCAAATGCAAAAAAGGACGAAGTCATTCTCTACCCAAAAGATCCATTTCTAGTAGCAGAACAATTAAGACGAAAGATATTTTTAAAATTTTCAATACATGTTGGAGTCATTCTAGTTGATAGTCGCTTGATGCCAGGACGAGTGGGCACTTCTGGAGTTGCAATTTCTTGTGCTGGAATAGAACCTGTTTTAGATTTGCGTGCAAAAAAAGACCTAGATGGAAATCCCCTTAAAGTTACGTTTCAAGCTGTTGTTGACAATATTGCCACTATAGCCAATCATAAAATGGGAGAAGGTGCAGAATTGAAACCTTTTGCAATCATAAGAGATTCAGGAGCCCAGTTAACAGGTAGAAAAATCAATCCCTCTGAAATGGCTGTATCTCCAGACCAGTGTGTATATGTCAGAGGATTGGCAAATGTGTAATATTCAATAAATATCCCTTGTGCTTTAAATAGAAGTTTTCTTTGGTTCATTTAATGGAGTACTTGACGAGTTATCCAAAAACAGTGTCATTTCTTGATGGCTTGAGGCATAAAATCATGGTCGATAATAGAGAAGGTTTAGAACAACTTCACATTGTAGTTAAGAAAAATTTTGAAGAATTATTACAAATTTTTACCTCAGAGGGATTTACAAAAGTAAAATTTGAACATAAACAGCCAGATCAAATAGGGAATGGTCTAAATCTTAAATTGAAAAAACCTTGGGAGATGCATGTAAGAATGGTGGATTTGAAAAAAGGATTAATAGGAATTCATGCAGAAGTAGAAGTTTCTCGAGATTATCTACAACATTTGTTTTCTCAACGAACCCCTGTGGTATATGAAATTGAAGAGATTTTGAAAAAATATCAAATAGATTACAATATTTGGCATGATAAAATTAAAAAGAATGTTCAAATCATTTTTGATAATTATAAAGTTAAGCTTGCCACTCCAAGTCTTCCTGTGTTTGCGTGGAAACCTATGTTGTTTGTAATTAGCACCATTAGTTTGTTTTATCTATGGAAATACGTCAATACAATATAGATATTCAAAGAGAAAAAGTATCTAAATACCCAAAGTTTCTTCCTTAGTCATTTCAAGAAAGACCTTATCGCCTACGGCTAAACCCATTTCTTTGTATTCGTGCATTTCAAGTTTTAATTGGGTAATTCCACTTTGCATTCCAAATCCTCCTCCGCCAGATAACATTTTGTTTAAATCTTTCATCATGTCATTCATGTTAGAAAATCCCATGACTTTAGGTGAGTTAAAGGGATTTTGAGGTGAAGAAGTACCTTCTTTAAAATCTTTAATGGATGATAGTGAAACTACCACATAAGGCGCCCCATCTGGTGCACCGTCAATACTTTTTACTACATATTCTTTCTTCATGAATTATGTAAAATTTCATTCCTTATAATTTTAGTTTTTATTGGATTTTTTTACTATTTGATAAAATTTTGAAGCTTTAATTACAAATTTCATAAATAAGAATAAGTGTCCGAAATTAATTTGGAAACAAATCTCAGATATCATGGAATTTCTCCCTGGGAGATCGAAGTAATGTACGGCTATCTTAATGCAAGATTCTCCATATCCCAAGAGGAAATTATACCAGAAGATGAGGATTTTGTGAGTTTTCTGGAGTGGGATATTCCCCTTGCATTTAATGATGAATTTTTCAAATGGTTTGAATTCAAGCGATGGGAGCAAATAAAAGCTGTTTTTAAAGAAATGAAGAGACGACGCGGTTCAGGAAATGCAATAAAAATTATTATTAATTTTTTTGGCAATCCAAAAATTTCCTTTGTTTTAGATACAGAAGAAAAACAATGGTATGATAATGCAATAGACAAGATAGACTTTGTTCTAGAATTACTACCGTATCACCTGAATCCTGATAAATTACCATCTGATGTTACAGAATTAATTTACAAATTTGATCCAAAATCAATAAGGTGGCGTCTTAATTTTGCAAATTCAAAAGAAAAAAAATATACGTTTCGAGGTGATGTTTGGATTTCTATCAATTAAGATCTTGTTGTATTGGCTCTAGCAGTTCATAAAGTTCTTTGTATTTTAATTCTAAAAAGTCCAAGGCATCAGTAAGTTTTTTTGACTTTCCATATTTGAAACGGACTAGTTCACGATGATGCCAATAAGTTTTTTTGTCTTCCGCAGAAATAGTTGTAAAAAAATCAGTTCCTTTTAAATTATCAGAAAGTTTTACATCATGAGGAAAAAGAAATTCTACGATAAACCACTCATCCCCATCAGGATAATCTGAACCTGTTTCAATATCAAAAAATATATGCAATAAATCTGATTGCATTAGACCATCATCATTAATTGAAGGATGTTTAATTCCTGATTTTTTAAAATCAAGACTCAGTAATTGAGGTTCAAAGAATCCCTTGATAATTGATTTTCTGAAAATTGCATTTGCTTCATTTATGTTCAAGAGCAAAATTATCTACAAACAAACTAGACTATAACTTCTTAGGTTATAGAATCTTAAACTTTGAGAGATTCAAGGATTGCTGAAACATCAGTGGTAGGAAAGCCATCTTTAGAGATATTTTGTTTTGCTGGAGGATTTTCAATATAATTTGGTATTTTGTCTGTCAGTCGTATAGCAAAGGGGGAAATTGTCTCATTTTTGTAAAATATTCCAGTGGGAATTTTATTGCCCCACTCTAAAGATTTAATCAACGCTTGAGCTAATTTTTCATTTATTTCTGCTTCATCTGCATAATGCACCACTGGATCAAACCCAGTATCTTCCAATTTGTAAATTCTAGAATGTCGCTCAATGGATTCTTTGGCTAAATCTTCACCAGCATACCAATCTCGTGTATTGATATCATTGTAAGTAGGACAAGGTTGTAAAACATCTAGAAATGAAAGTCCCTTATGCTTAACTGCTTGAACGATCAAATCTTTGAGATGCCTGACATCATAAGAATAAGCTCTTGCCACAAATGTAAATCCACTTGCAACTGCTAATCCTATTGGATTTACATTATAATTTGTATTTGGAGAAGGCAGTGATTTTGTTTTTTCACCCAGTTTCAATGTTGGAGAAGCTTGTCCTTTAGTCAAGCCATAAACGCCATTATCAAATATTATGTACGTCATGTCAATATTTCGTCGTCCAGCGGCAACAAAATGACCAGCCCCTATTCCTAATCCATCTCCATCACCCCCTACTGCAACTACAGTCATTTCTGGATTTGCAAGTTTTCCTCCTTGTGCAAATGTTAAAACTCTTCCATGAAGTGTATGTATCCCATAAGTGTTAATAAAATGAGAAGTTTTTCCAGAACACCCAATGCCAGAAAAGATAGTAGCTTTATCTCGTTCAATTCCCATTTCAGCTAGTGCCATCTGCAAGGCATTTACTATTCCAAAATCTCCACAGCCTGGACACCAATCATTATGCACAGAAGTTTTGTAATCAGCTAGCTTAAGAGCCATGATCTAAAATCTCCCTCTTGTTTGCCTTATTTTCAAGAATTTTTTTTAAAGATTCATAAATTTCGGTGCTAGTCATCCCTCTTCCGGTGTATTTTAGAATAAAATAATCAATTTCCTTTGTTACATTTTGTTTGAAAATTTTCCCAAGTTGACCAGAATGATTTGCTTCAATATCTATGATGGTTTTTACATTTTTTAGCAATAATTTTACAGTTTCAGCTGGGAAAGGATGAAGTAATTTCATTTGAACAAAACCTACCTCAATTCCTTCTTTTTTGAGCATTTCTAAGGCATCTAAAATTGGACCCTTGGTTGAGCCCCAGGAGATTATAGTGTAATCATGAACCCCATGAGAGATTACTTGTTCGTCTTCGGGAACTTGTTTTAAAATTAATTCTAATCTAGACATTCTTTTATCCATCATTTTTATTCTCATTTGAGGGTCTTCAGTGATATGCCCAAATTCGTCGGATTCATCTCCAGTATTCCAAAAGATTCCATTATCTAATCCTAATCTCGAACGAGGGGAAATTCCATCATTTGTGAAAGCAAATCGCCTGTATTCACCCTCTACTGCATCTAATAGTTTTCCTCTATTAATTTTGATTTTTTGTGTATCAAATTTTTTACATGTTAAAACTGAGCTTGAAAGAAATTTGTCCATCATGTGAATTACAGGTACTTGATATACATCTGCATAATTGAAACATCTTGCCGTATCGTAGAAACTTTCTTCAATGTCACCTGATGCATATACAACTTTTGGAAAATCCCCAAAACTTCCTGCTACTGCAAATGATAAATCATCTTGTCCATGTCTTGTAGGAAGGCCTGTGGATGGACCACTTCGTTGGTACACAGTTAAAACAATTGGCACCTCATTCATTCCTGCCCATCCTATTGCCTCTGCCATCAGTGCAAATCCAGGCCCGGAGGTAGATGTGGATGATCTTGTTCCAGTCAACGCAGAACCGATCATCATTCCAATAGCAGAAATTTCATCCTCGGTTTGAATTACGATGGTTGAACCAGGTCTATCATTATTAACCTCTAAGAGTTCGTGTGATTCTAGAAAAACACTTTCATCAGAAGCAGGAGTGATTGGATAATATGACTGAAACCTACATCCACTTACCATCTTCCCAATGGATGTTCCTTGATGACCTTGAACAAGAATTGTGTCAGATTGTTTTTCGATTCCAGGAAGAGTAAATGAAAAATCGGTAAATTTTGAACTGGCATAATTATAGGAGTAGTTAGCAGCTTGTTTGTTTATTTCTGCAATTTTTGGCTTTTTGGAAAATATAGAATCAATTGATTTTAGTAAAGAATCGGCTGGCATCTTTATCAAACCCAAGGAAAGAGACACACCAATAACATTAAACATTCGAACCATACCTTTCATTCTTGGATTTTCTGTTTGTTCGGCGAGATCTTTTAGTATATTTTTAAAGGAAACAGGATATAGGCGGACACCTTTTTCCTTTGCTATCTCAAGAACACCATCTATTGTAAATGGTTTATCTCTTGATTCCAATTCTTGATGGAGTCGTTCTTTAAAATAATTATCAAGAGTACCCACCGATTCAGTTGTGATTTTATTCAAATCCGAATCATAAATTATTCCGCCACCTGCCATTACCTCATCATAATGTCGAAAGATTGTTTCAGCATCAAAGGAGATCATTAAACTTACATCATTAACGTTGGAATGAATTAATTTGTCAGAAATTCTAACTGTAAAATAACTATGATCACCTTTAATGTTGGAGTGAAATTCTCGTTTACCAAACACTTGATAACCTAATTCAGCACAAACCTTTGAAAAAACATTAGCTCCGGATTCCACCCCACTTCCTTGCGGTCCCCCAATTAACCAAGAAAAATCAACAGAACCCATAGATTATCACCTAGTTATTCTTAATATTAATAATATGGTGAAATAATTTAACTAACCACCTGTAGCTGCATCAAACAGTGCACATTCACATTTATCACGTTCTCCACAATAAGGACAAACACAGACACATTTTTCAATAGAATTTCCACACTCTATACAAATTGCAAATTCTTCTTCATCTTCCTTTGAACCCATAGAAGGTCTAGAAAGAAATCGTATAAATGGTTTGAGATAGGTTTCATTGATGATGGAAAAAAAGAAAGTATTTCTGACTAGAAATCTTCATGATTTTGCATTAAAAGAATTAGAAAAAATTTATCAAATTGAAGTTCACACTGGAAAAGTTCCCATCCCAAGAAGAAAATTGGAGTCTAGGATTAAAGAAATTGATGGACTCATTTGTTTTCCATACGATATAATCGATAGGAAATTACTTGACATTGCAAGAAATCTCAAAGTAATTAGCACATTCAGTGTTGGTTTTGACCATATTGACATAGAATTTGCAAAAAAAAATAAGATTCGTGTAGGATATACACCTGAAGTTCTTACAGATGCAACTGCAGATCTTGCATTTTCTTTAATGATAGATGTAATGAGAAGAGTTTCTGAAGGAGACAGAATCATTAGGAAAGGATCTTGGAAGGAGATCTATGGAGCATATGATTATACAGGTACTGACCTGCAGGGTAAAACCTTGGGTATTTTCGGATTAGGTAGAATTGGTAGCACTCTAGCTAGACGCGCTAAATCATTTGATATGAATATAATATATCATAATAGAAAACCTATTTCTAAAACTAGAGAGAAAACCTTGGGTGTCAATTATGTCTCTTTTGAAAAACTAATCAGACAAAGTGATGTGGTTTCAATTCATGTTCCACATACAAGCAAGACAGATAGATTATTTGATATGAGAATTTTTAAGAGTATGAAGAAAACAGCATTCTTAATTAATACTGCCCGTGGAAAAATAATAAATCAAAAAGATCTAGTGGAAGCCCTGAAGAAAAGAACAATTGCAGGCGCTGCATTAGATGTATTTGAATCAGAGCCTATTGGAAAAAATAATCCCTTTGTCAAAATTCCAAATGTAACTCTGACACCACATATTGGAAGCTCTACCAAAGAAACAAGAGTCAAAATGGCTGAAATTACTGTGAAGAATCTTAAATTGGGAATGAATAGTAAAAAACCAATTTATTCTGTAGGGTTTTAAGAAATGAGCGTGATTTTAACCCTAATTGGTTATGAAAAGAATACTGCAGTTTTTATATAAACAATATTACATAATAGTAAGTTGAAAAAATTCAAACATACCAATGAAGAATTAGAATTAGCAAAACAACAAACTGAAAACGAAAAGAAGAAAAAAGAATTACAAAAATGATATTTTTCTCTTGTCTTTTCAGACAAGATTTTTTTTAAATTTGAATTATAGAACCATGTTTATGAATTAAATTATCATATAATTTTTTCCTAGCAATCTTGAGTTTGTTGTTTTCATCATACATTTTAGTAAAAAACGCTGCAAAAACACGATCGCCCTTTGCATCAAAAAATCTCACACTAAAACTAGTTCGGTCAGGTTTTTCTTCTTGAAAAAATTCAACTGTTTTTATCATTTCTGAGTTAAGGTGTATGTGAGCAGGATCATCATTAGTCCCAATTGTTATCCACTTTTCTCGTTGTTTAATATTAAGAGAATTACTTTTTATTTCGCTTGTTGCAGATGAATTCTTTACGATCAATAAAATATCATCAATTTTTATCAAATCAGATAATATTGGGAATAACATAATTCAATTAAAAAGTAAAATTATTTCAATTTTTAAAATTTTTCATGTCAATTTGAATAAAATCATCCTGATTCCCATGAATACAATCCGTTCCAACTGCTTTTAATTTTGAAAAACCTATTTTTCCATCAGGTATTTTGCCTTGGTTTTGAAGAATCTGCATTTTTCCTGAAACAATTTGTTTATGTTTCTGGCAAGTAACTCCAACCATATATTCATCGGCGCCAACTATTACAGAAACAATAAATTCTGGTGGATTAACACAAGGTTTTCCATGTTCTGTGATTGAACACTTGTCAGGCAACATATTAGATATTAATTTTTTATTAGATATTAAGATTGATTGAAACATATGAAATTTAATATCAAGGGATGTAAAATAAAATGGATGATCAATGGCTCATAATTTTGATTTAGTAATTATTGGTGGAGGTATTTTGGGTACGTCTTTATCGTTTTTTCTATCTAATCTAAATGAATCAAAACAAATTGCAGTAATTGAGCAGGCCCCTGATGTCGCTTTTCACACAAGTGGTAGAAATACGGGTAAGGTTCATGCCCCATATCTATACAATCCAGGAAAAAAAAAGATGTTTGCAAAAGCAGCATATCATGGTTATGATATGTGGAAAAAATACTCGGAAATCAAAAATTTGCCCTTTAAAGAAGATGGAGTGATTGAGGTATCGCGAGATCAAAAGGGAACTAAAATTTTAGAAAAATATCTAATATGGGGTATAGAAAATGGACTAAAAGAGGAAGAAATCAAAATATTAACTAAATCAGAATTAAAAAAAATAGAACCTGAAATCAAATGCCATGCAGCTCTTCAGGTACACAGGGATGCTTCCACGGATTATTCAATTTTGACAAGATCAATAATGAAGGACAGTAAACAAAAAGGAATAAAATTTCTTTTAGATACCAAAGTTACTGATATTAGAAATAAAGATGGAAAATGGAAAATAACTTTAAATCATGAACATGAAATTTTTTCAAATTTTATTATTAATGCAGCTGGAGGAGAATCAATTGATATTGCTCATAAAGTAAATGTTGCAAAGAATCTTACTGATGTTCATTTTAGAGGAGAGTACTGGAAAGCCCCAAAAGAATACAACAACTTAACCAAGACAAGTGTATATTCAGTACCTGAGTTTCCAGATTATCCTTTTTTGGATCCACATTGGATAATTAGAGTTAATGGTACGTGTGAAATTGGACCAAATGCAGTTCCAGTGTTTAGCCCTTATGGTTACAAAAGATCAGAAAACATCAAAGAGTTTATCCCAAAAATACTGGAAATGCTTGGATCAGGAGCCAGAAAAGCAATATTTGATAAACAGTTTCAAGAGCTTGCGATCAATGAAATTCAATCATCAATGTCCAAATCAGCAATGATAGATAGAGTAAAACGATTTCTTCCAAAGATTGATACAGATAAAATAACTGAGAAAGGAACAGCAGGAATTAGATCTTCTGTGATTGATGAAAATGGAAGGTTTGTACCAGATGTAGTTTTGATAGACGATTCTATGTCTTTTCATATTTTAAATTATAATTCACCAGGTGCAACTGGGGCATTACCGTTTTCTGTACATATCATCAATAGATTAATTGAAAATGGATACCTTAGAAATGAAAAGGAAGACAGTGAATGTGGACCATGGAGATTTAGCGATATAGTTGAAAAAATTTCGGTTTAATAATAGAGTAAAAAAAATTTACAATAATAAATAAAAAACCCTAAAACTATGAGGCACATTTAACTGGAGATTTTAATTCACATATGGAAATCCCGTTAGAAAATTTTATTACATCACCCAAAAACCAAAAAATTGGATAAAATATGGCACGATGTAAAAAATGCGGTATTGAAATGGAAAATCAAAGAGAAGGGTTTTGTTCTTTGTCTTGTTATAATTTAGATCTTCAAGAGCAGATAAATTCAATTGGAAAAACAACCATCTTTCCAAAGAAAAAAAATATCTAATCGGTTTTGTAACATATTCCATTTAGGATAAATTCCATTTATCAAAAAACAGAGAAAAGAATTGTATAATTAAATAGCCAAAAATATTCAAAAGAAAGATAATTTTCTTGAATAGAGTAGCAAAATTTTAATCATAATTGTATTTTGAGACCATAGTTGAATAATATTTGCCTTTTAATTTTATCTTTGATTTTGGTAGTCGGGTTTGCCAATCAAGAAATATTTGCGAGTCCATTTTTTTCAAATGGTCATTTTACTGAAAATGGTATAGAATGGTGTCAAGAAAATCTACCGTTGTATGAAATTTTGGGAGATAAATTTTTTGAGCATCATAAACATTCATTGGAATCAAGAGTTTGTGCAAGCCTATACCAAGATTATTTTTGGACTTATGACGGGCCTGACCGCGTTGAAAAATTAATTGAAAGAAGTAGACATTATTCTCAACTGGAAATATTAGAAAGTTATCAAGAATCTGAAACTGGAATAATAGATACCATGCCAGCCGGGAATAAAGACCAAACATTACTTCGAGGGACAACAGAGAGTGGAGATATTACAATTCAAGTTATATCAAGTTCACCTATTGTAAATCAATCAATGGAAATTAATCTATCATTTCTGGATAAAAATAATAAATTAATGTCAAATGTCAATTATGGGATTAAAATTAAACAACTGGATCAGGAAATTTTTGACAGTAAAAATATCTTCTCTGAGAAGGGGTTGTCATCTTTGATTACGCGTCCATTAAATTCAGAGGACCCTGTTGGGGTAGAAATAACAATTAATGGAATTGGAACTTCTGAAGACCCTGAAGAATGGACAGGGCCTAGAGGAGAAATGATTCTGTTTACTGTTATACCCGAATTTGAAACTATAGCAATGATGGTGTTGGCCACAACTATCCTGGCAGTAATAATTATCCAAAAAGCAAAAAAAACAATCCCGTTTAATCTAAATTATAATTAAAACTAAAGTTAAATTGACTGTTTATTCTGGGTTAAATTCATCACAGCCAGAAGTACAAGGTTTGTTCATTACTCCCTCGCATTTTCCAAATGAGTCATGCATAATTCTATGGTGCCCACAGACACTACATTTTTCTCTAAAGTGCATAATTAGGTCTTCCATGGATATTTTAGATTCTTTTATTTCTTTTTGTATTTTATTTGTCAATAGTGATTTCGGAATTTATTAAAACTTAAGGTTATTGTCTCCCAGATTCTAATTCATCGATGGTGCCACCTTGTCCATACAAAATAGGTAGTGTATAGCTTTTTGTAATTGCTTTATGGTTTCGCAATTTTGAAACTATTTTATCTATTCCATCAGGATCTTCGCTGCGGATTTTTAGGAAAACATCATATTTCCCCCAGATTCCATTTACTTCAGTTACTCCAGGGATTTTTTTTAATTCTAATATTAAATCCGATTCTGCTCCGGCATTACAGTTTAGTAGAACATATGCTTGCATGATTTACATCTCCTTTTAGATAAATAAACATTCCATATTGAAATACTTTCAATTAAAAAACAAAAATTTCAATTTTTAAAAACTTTCAATAAAATAGCTATTGATTTTTTAATCAATTAAATTAAAAATAAAATTAAAAGCGCCGGGAGGGAGATTTGAACTCCCGTTCCCTTGCGAGAACGCGCTTTATGGTTAAATATTTCCAGGCGCGCGCCCTACCAGGCTAGGCGACCCCGGCATTTGTCATTAGACAAAACTATTCGGCAAAAATTGATTATATATTGTGTTACTTGGGATTTAATGACTATTTCCAAATAGTGATGGTCGTAGATTTTTCAACTTTGTTTTCTTCAGGATCAAATCCTTCAGAATTGATTTTGTATAATCCTTCAAGTATAGGATCGCCATCGTTTTTTATTTGGTCCCAATTAAATTCAATTTCATCTTTTGGTAAAAGTGAATATGTTTGAGACTTCGTGTCTTGAAAACTTTGTGGAGAATACATCAACATTCCAGATAATCCTGTTATCCGAAGCCCATAAGAAGAATCAGAAAAAGTCAACGGAACAGTTCCGGAATTTATGATAGATATTTTAATTTCCTCTCCTTTTTTAAAATCAAATTTTTCAGTTACTATAGAGATTGATGAACCTTCCACAAATACAAGCTGGTTTGTATTTTTTACATCGATAAGATAGACTCCAAATACAAGTCCCGCAATCACTCCCACAGTAGTAAATGCAATTAATGTTTTTGAAAACAAGTACAATTGATTTTTTTATTTAATTTTTATTCTTTTGGAGTAGGTTTTGTTCTCCACTTTCTAGGATATGTTTCTGGAGCCATTATTATCCTCTTTGTTTCAAATGCATATCCTTTTGTTGCGTCTTTGATTTCCTGTTCAGACATGGTAGACTCGGCCAGGGCTACTGCTTCCCCTTTTTGGGTGTAGACTGCCACCACATCACCTTTTTGGAGATTTGGACTAATCTGTAAAATTCCAGGAATCGCAAGTTGAGCCCCATGACACATTGCATCCACTGCAGAATCACGTATAACAACAGATTTAATTTCACTTAAAGCCAATTCAATAGGTTTTATTATCTTCATTAGTTTACTTTCGTCTTTTTTTTCTTCCCAAATTGAAAAAGCATTTGCCAGTTCATGCAATGTTACTAAACCATCAGACTCTCTAAATTGATCAACTCTAGTTCTCCTTAGCTCAATCATTGTTGCACCCGATCCCAATAATTCTCCTATATCATAATAGAGTTTTCTAACATAGGTTCCAGATTCACAAAGGATTCGGGTTAAAAGAAGTCGCTCTTTTTGTTCAAGTACTTCTAATTCATAGATAGTTCTTATTCGTGTTTGTCTGACCACTGCAGAGCGTTGAGGAGGTTTTTGAAAAATAGGTCCAGTAAACAATTTAATTGTTTTTTCTAATTTTTCTTTAGAGGGAAGAGAGTGGATTCTGCCAAGAGCATGATATTCTTTGGGGCCATAAAGTAAAACTCCCAAAGCTTTTGTTGCCTCTCCAAGACCAAGCGGAAGAACTCCAGATACTTGGGGATCAAGTGTACCGCTATGACCAATTTTGGGAATTTTGAGTATCCGTTTTGTCCATGCTACTGTTTCATGACTAGTAGGTCCTGGAGGTTTATCCAAGATTATCAAACCATAATTTAGTAATTGTTCAATTTTTCGTTTGTTAAAATATGTTCCAAATGAATCATCTGTTATATCCTGATCAATCTCCACCAGATTTTCTAATTGTTTTAAGGTCAAAGAAGAAGCCTCACAGTTTCTTTTGATAATTCAATTACCTGGTCTGCACTAAGGTTATCAGTGTTTATTATTTTATCAAAAACAGATACATCTTCTCCAAAATTAAAATCGTATAATTTTTTGTATAACATTTTGTTTTTGTCATAACGTTTTTTTGTAACCTCAAATGCCTCAACAGAGCTCATATTGTCACGCGTTTGCATCCTTTTTGTACTACTATCATGTGAGCCATCTAACCAAATCTTTATTCCATCATCAACCAACCAAGGTAGTGTATAACTAGTAATTACCATACCACCATTTTTAAATAGTTCAATCAGTTTTTTATCTACCTTTTTATCAAATTCCGAATTGGATTCTCTTTGTTCAAGAAATTTCATTCCTTCTTTAGTATCCCACCAATCATCCCCATCAACTTCAAAACCTTGTTCTTTTGCCAGTTCTTTGAGAACATCACCTCCACTAAGATAGGTTAAATTGAATTCATTTGCCAGCCCTTTTGCAACAGTTGTTTTCCCAACTGCAGGAGGACCAGAAATTACGATTGATTTTGTCAAACTCCCATGGTGGTTTTTGTTAGTTTCATTATAATTCCACTAAATGCTATAGATGAAAGGAAATACCAAGCCCATAAGTACAGAGCATTTTCTTGTCCAAAGCAAATATGTTCAGGATTAGCTGCTTGCGCTGTAGTACATGTTAACGTGAAAAAATCACCAGGAATAACATTAAGAGGAATTGGTGACATTGCCACAGTATATGAAAAAAGTTGTGGCAATACCAAATAAAAAATCAAAATTAATGGAACAAA
>Ga0224497_10001321_pt1 | contig 15866 bp, 16 predicted proteins | sample SF_Jul11_sed_USG_4_FD_167970 | JGI IMG/M metagenome (GOLD analysis project Ga0224497, IMG submission 167970) | Sediment microbial communities from San Francisco Bay, California, United States - SF_Jul11_sed_USGS_13 | ecosystem: Environmental > Aquatic > Marine > Sediment | place: USA... | reverse complement strand
GGGCGGCGCAATAACATCGGCAACGGCACGTCGCGCGCACTGTGGACAACATTTGCGAGTTCCGCTCGTTCACAATCGCCGAGCGGAACGATGCACTGCGTGGGATCGATGTCGGCCGCCGCCCAAGCGCGCGATGACTGATCCTCGGCGCGCAACATGGGCGTCACTTCGCTACTCAGATCGATGCAGCGGATGCCGTCAATCACACTTTCTTGCACCGCTAAGGCCTGAACCATCGATAGATACCCTGGCTGTCACTCTCGCGTCGCAATCGGCCACAGTGCATCAAATAGTTCAGATGCGCGAGCGCCTCGTTCATGGCGAACGCCACTTGATGTCCGTCCAAGTTTGCTGGAAACAGATGGTACAGCAGTTCACCGGCGGTAATACCGCTGCCGACCGCCGATGTGATTTTTTCGAGGCGCTCGTGGTGGTGATGTTCGAGTTCCTGCAATCGAATATGCACTCCGGTAAATGGCTTACGATGTGACGGCAACACCAACGTGTCGCGGCGTAGGATCGGCCGGAAGCGATCCATTGTCTGCAAGAAACCCTGTAACGGGTCGGCGTCGGGTTCCCATGGCCAAACGCTCACATTGGGGGTAATTTCCGGCAGGATTTGATCGCCTGAAATCATCACGCCCGACTCCGCGCAATACAAACACACGTGCTCGGGCGAATGCCCGTAGCCGACCAACACCCGCCACTCCTTGCCGTCGATTATTATCAGCTGATTATCGTGCAGACGCTCATAACAATCGGGCACCGATACACCCGTACGGTAAAGGATAAACCCCTCCAGCAAAATGCCGGCGCGCTCCTCGCCGAGGCCGTGTCGGCGGTAAAAATCGGCCAGCTGCGGGACGTTATCGGAATTCAGATCGTTAACCGCAAGATTGGCCCATAACCACTCCGCCTGTGTCATCTGCGGCCGTACTCCCCAGCGTTCGCTCATCCATCGGCTATTACCCATGTGGTCTGGGTGAAAATGCGTGACGATCAGTTGCTTGACGGGGCGGTCGCCCAGCTTCGTCTCCCAGACTTGCGACCACTGTTCGCGCACGTCGTCGCGCTTATAACCGCAGTCGACAATGGCCCAACCGTCGCCGTCCTTCAGCAACCACAAATTGATGGCACGTAACCGAAACGGCAGCGGCGTGCTCAACCAATAGATTCCGGGATACACCTCGGTAACGCCACCAGCCTGCGGATAATCCGCGAACGGATAGTCCACTGCCGAAATGGGCCGATCCACCGTAACTTTTGGTGGTGGTTTAGTCACCGCGGGACCTGCAATATGTTGCAGAATTCACGGCGTTTCCGGGTATGGGCGGTTCGAATCAATAGCAGCGACACGGGATCACGGCTATTGTACGGGCTAGTCACTTCCATTATAAGACTTACTATACGAGAATCAGTTCGGTGTTATCGCCGTAATGACGAGGATCACCATGCGCGCTGTAGTCGTCAATGAAATTAACAACCGAAACGCGGTCCTGGTAACCGACACGGACGCCCCCATCCTGGGTCCGGAACACGTCCTCATCGACGCAGTCAGCGCCTCGTTCAATTTCCCCGACGTACTGCAAATCGACGGCAAATACCAAATTATCCCGCCGCTGCCGTTTATCCCCGGTAAGGAGGCGGCTGGCGTGGTCACCAATGTCGGGCCCGCAGTCACGGAGTTTGACGTAGGCGACCGCGTATTGGTGGAAGTCGAATACGGCGCGTTCGCGGAACAAGTAGCCGCGCCGGTGCAGCGCGTCTATCGACTCCCCGACGAACTAGACATGTCTACAGCGGCTGCGATGGGGCTGGTCTACCAAACCGCCTATATCGCATTAACCGATCGCGCGGGCCTGCGCAAGGGCGACACCGTGTTGGTGACGGGCGCGACCGGTGGCGTCGGCCTTGCTGCCGTACAGATCGCCAAAGCGATGGGTGCGACGGTGCTGGCCGCAATAGGCAACCCAGCCAAGGCCGATGCCGCACGCGCCGCCGGTGCGGATCACGTCGTTAATTTGTTCGAAGAACCGCTGGCCGATCGCTTGCGGGAACAGGTTAATGTGGCGACAAACAGCCGTGGGGTGGACATCGTTTTGGATGTCGTCGGCGGCGATGTATTCGATGCGGCCTTACGTTGCATTGCGTTCGGCGGACGTATCGTAGTGTTGGGATTTACGGCCGGGCGCATTCCAAGCCTCAAAACAAATTACGTGTTGCTGAAGAACATTGCCGTCGTCGGCATGACCGTTAACGGCTATTTCCAACACCGACCCGATACGGTGCGCGTGGCACAAGATGCGATATTTGCGCTGTGGAAGGACGGACAGCTGCAACCAGTCATTCATACCGAACTTGCGCTCGACGACTTTGCAGACGGCTTTAAAATGCTGGATGAGCGAGAGGCCATCGGCAAAATTGTGCTCGCGATTCGCTAACACTCCGGAGGATCCCACTCGATGAATACACATTCGGCAGACATCAACATCGGCAGCGCCGATGAAGCCAGCGGCGATTACCGCGAAATGTTGATCAGACTTATGACCCGCCAATTGTACGCTGAGACCGCGACTGCGGAAGTATTCGGGCGTTCTATCGGCGCGGCACCGACTTGGCGTGAGAAGCACATGGCGGCGGAATTTGCGTTGGAAGAGGCGCAGCACAGTCAGATGCTGTGTGATTTGCTCACCGATCTCGGTGAAGACCACGAACAGATAATCGCCAACCGTCCTGCTGCTGCGTCGTTTTGGAATCTCGATCTCGATGACTGGTTGCATATCGCTGTATTCAATTTCACTGTGGATCGCGCCGGCAGCCAGCAGATTATGGAATACCGGCAATCGAGTTACACGCCGTGGGCCGATAAGATGGGAGTGGTGCTGGCGGACGAGGAAGAACACTACGAAAACGGCGTCGATAATCTGCGCGCGTTCGCCGCCGATCCGGAGCAGCTCGCGCGATTCCAGTCGGTCTATAACAGTATGCTTCCGGTTGCGGTAAAACGCGCCTTCGGCCGCCCGCACGGCGCCGACAACGATTTTTGTCTGAGCACCGGACTAAAACGCCACTCCACAGAAGCCGTCATCAATCGCTATCTCGAGGAAATGCGCGGCTACATGGCGCCGGTAGGACTAGCATTTCCGCCGCTATCGATGTTTGCCGCGGAACGCGTTGAACTCGCCGCATCGACGAAAACGATACTGGAGTCGTTACAGGCGTGATCGACCGCACGATCAAAACCATGAAGCTGTACTCGCAGGTGGAGCGCGTATTCAACGAGCTGCGAGCCCGCGGCATCGATGACGAGTCGCCGCTGCGAGTCGAGGAGCTGACCCCGTTCGATCAATATCACTATCACGGTACGTCGGCGGTCGAGGCCGCGGCCGAACGCTTACGAATTGTCCCCGGTCAACACATCCTGGAGATTGGCTCCGGTATCGGTGGGCCCGCACGTTATCTCGCCGACTCCACCGGTGCACACGTGACTGCGCTCGAATTACAGGCCGACTTGAACAGAACCGCGGCCACCTTGACGCAACGCTGCGGGCTCGAGCACCGCGTCGAGCACCGCTGTGGCGATGTGTTAAAAGAAGACTTTGGCGATCGACAATTTGACGCGATCGTCAGTTGGTTGGCGTTTCTTCACATTCCGGACCGGCAACGCCTGCTTAATCGATGTCTGCAAACGCTTAAACCGGACGGCGGAATTTATGTCGAAGATTTTACATGCAAAGCCGCATTTACCGCTGATGAAACCCGCATCCTGCAGGAAAAAGTTTACTGCCACTACGTGCCGTCTGAGAACGAATATGTAGATCAGCTCCGCACGGCGGGATTCACTGAGGTCGAATGCACCGACATGACTGCATCGTGGCGCGAATTCGTGACCGCACGCCGTGGTGGGTATCGAGACGACGATACGCGTCTTCGCGAAGTGCACGGGGATAGCGTAGTGGACGGACTGAACGACTTCTACGACGCCGTAGTCGGGTTATTCCAGGGCGGCCACCTTGGGGGCGCCCGTATTATTGGGTGGAAGCCCCGATGACCGGCATATAACGCGGGAGACACACGCATGGCGACAACGGCGTCGGGCATGGACAAGTTTTCAAAAGGCCTTGGCAAAGTGGCGGCCAATTACGCTGCGCTGACTCCGAGCTGTCACCTGATTACGGCGGCGCGTAATTTTCCCGAGCGCACTGCCGTCGTTTACGGCGCACAGAAATTCACCTATCGCGAGTTCGATGCACGTTGCCGGCGGCTCGCCTCAGCACTTAAACAGTCGGGTATCGGCCGTGGCGATGTGGTGGCGTTGATCGCGCCGAATATACCCGCGGCGCTCGAAGCGCATTTCGCCGCACCGATGGCCGGCGGTGTCATCAACCCGCTGAATATTCGCCTCGACGCGGAGGCCATCGCATTCATTCTGAACCACGGCGAAGCCAAAGTGCTGCTGACGGATCGCGAGTTTGCGCCGGTCATCAAGAAAGTCCTGCCGTTGTTAGAACAAAAACCCATGGTGGTGGACATCGACGATCCGGCGGCCGACGGCGGCGAGTCATTGGGCGAAATCTCCTACGAGGACTTCCTGCAACAGGGGGATCCCGCCTACGCATGGGAGCTTCCACAAGACGAATGGGATCCGTTCGCGCTGAGCTACACCTCGGGCACCACCGGCGATCCAAAGGGTGTGGTGTATCACCACCGCGGCGCCTATATCGCGACGTTTGGTCAAATCACCGTGTGGCCGCTCGGCGCCCACCCCGTGTATCTGTGGACATTACCGATGTTTCACTCGTTAGGGTGGTGCTTTCCCTGGTCCATTACGGCACTTGGCGGCACTCACGTGCTGCTGCGCAAATTGGACCCGGCCCGCGTGTTCAAATTCATTGCGGAGCAACGTGTCACCCATCTTTGTGCCGCACCCACGGTGCTCAATATCTTAATTCATGCGCCGGCCGATGCGCGCACGGAATTTACCCACAAGGTAAACGTAATGACCGCCGGTTCTGCGCCGCCCCCTGCGGTGTTGGCGGCAATGCAAGGGATGGGGTTCGACGTGACTCACGCCTATGGGCTAACGGAATGTTTTGGCTGTGTAACGATTTGCCACTGGCAGGACGAATGGGCCGGTCTCGATGGCGATACGGTTGCGCGACATAAGGCCCGGCAAGGGTTGAAGTACCCGCAATTCGACGATCTTATGGTGGCCCGACCCGACACCCTAGAACCCGTTCCCCACGATGGTGAAACGGTCGGTGAGATCATGGTGCACGGCAGTACGGTTATGCGCGGCTATCTTAAGAATTCCGCTGCAACGGATAAAGCGTTTCAAGGGGGCTGGTTTCATTCCGGAGACCTGGCGGTGGTCCATGACGACGGTTATGTACAAGTCAAGGATCGCTTCAAGGACATTATTATCTCTGGAGGCGAAAACATTTCTTCGATAGAAGTGGAAAGTGTGCTGTATCGGCATCCGGCAATTCTGGAGGCGGCCGTCGTGGCGCGCGACGACGAACACTGGGGCGAAACGCCGTGCGCATTCGTTACCCTCCAACCAGACGCTAGTGTGGACGCCGCCGAGATTATCGACTTTTGCCGTGAGAACATGGCGCACTTCAAATGCCCGAAAACCGTGGTGTTTGGCGAGCTGCCGAAAACGGCTACCGGCAAAATTCAGAAATTTCAGTTGCGCGAGCGCACTCGGCAACTGCAGCCGACGCCGCCCAAATCATAATGCGGAATGCCCGGATATTGAGGCTTCGCCAATGACGGCGAGCAGCGCGATTTGTTCCGTATCGCGCACCCTCGATATCGTCGCCGATCCATGGACGTTTCTGGTATTACGCGAAGCGTGGTTCGGGGTACGCCGATTCGAGGAATTCCGGCGTCTGCTGGGCATGCCACGTGGTACGTTATCGGCCCGGCTTGCCCATCTGTGTGGCAACGACATGCTGTGCCGGCGACGTTACCAAACCAACCCGGACCGTTCCGAATACCGATTGACACCAAAATCCGCCGACTTATACCCCAGCATGTTGGTACTGATGCATTGGGGTGATCGTTGGCGTGCGGAATCGTCCGGACCGCCATTACTGTTGCGCCACAACGTCTGCGCACACCAATGCCATGCCGACGTAGTGTGCAGCGAATGCCGCGAGCCCGTACCGATCGTAAGTGTGCGCTACGGGCCGGGTCCCGGCGCGGGTTTTGAATCGGTCGCCCCGCTGCCGCGCATGCGGCGCTCCTCAAAGCCGGAGAATTTTCTACGTCATCGCGATTGTTCGGTCGCACGGACCATGCAAATTGTCGGCGACCGCTGGACCTATCTAATCATGCGGGAGGCGTATTTTGGCGAGCATCGATTCCATCGCGTACAACACAACTTGGGTATTTCCGCCAATACCCTCAGTAACCGCTTACACCGATTGTGCAAAGAGGGCATATTTGAACGGCGCTCTTATTCGCTCAACCCGAAGCGCTTTGAATATCGTTTCACCGAAAAAGGCCGTGAGCTTTACGCGGCGATGATTGCGTTGATGCGCTGGGGCGATCGGTGGCTGGCCGGTGACGCGGGAGCGCCGTTACGACTACGGCACAGAAAATGTGGGCACGACTTTCACGCCCTGGTGGTTTGTTCCGAATGCCGCGCCCCAATTCAAATGGGCGAGATGAGTTACAAGCATCGGTCGGGTGTTCAATCCCGTGACGATGAGTCGACCGCCAAGGCCGGCGATAACGCCGAACAACTTGCGGCCGGCGAAGCTTGAGCCCAAGCGGCGCGAATCGTCACCCGGACGCGGCCGGCCGGCGTGCCAACATTTGGGTTAACGTCAACGTAAGGATCTTAATGTCGTGCTGATTAAACAGGTCGTAGCGCGCTTCAATCACGCCACGATCGGGTTTAGACCGCGATGGCCGGTTGCTAAGCACGGTAATTTCGCATCGCACGGTATCGTCGGGCCGCAACGGTTTAAACCAGCGCAGCCCCTCCAAGCCGATTCCGGCCATTGCGCATCGATCGAACAAGCGGGTGCGCAGCGCCAACGCCCAGGTCAACGCCGCGGTCTGAAACCCACCGGCTACCAGCCCACCATAGATAGATTCCGAAGCCGTGTCTGGGTCGGTGTGGTAGTACTGGGGGTCATAGCATTCCGCGAACGAGATCAACTCCTGCTCGCTCACTCGCCAGCGTGGCGTATGGATAACCTCGCCCGGAACAAAATCTTCCAAATAACGCGATGCCGGAGAAGCGCCTTTTAGATTAGACATAATGCCAATTCATCGACTTAATTATTCACATAATATAGCGATTTTTCAGTATGTTAACAAACATTCTTCAGAATTATTCGCAGCTCCTACGCAAAGCCGCACCATCCATTTAAGGAGAATATTCCACGTGAGCACCAGAACTTCCACACCGAATCCGATCCAGTACGATGGTTTTCAAGTCGCATTGCAGCCGTCAGCTCGTCGCGCCGATATCGTATTAAACCGCGCGCCGCTGAATGTCGTCACGATAAACCAACGCGAACAGCTACGCGCCGCGTTTGAGAAACTCGACAACAACGATGACGTACAAGTCATCGTACTGCGCGCCGTAGGTGAGCACTTTTCAAGCGGTGGATATATCAAAGGTTTCATCGAAATGTCGCCCGAATATTTGTCGCACCTTGCGGATAATATTGCCGCCCCGGAACGCTGCCGCAAACCGGTTATCGCGGCGATACACGGTTATTGTTTCGGCGTCGCGTTCGAATTATCGTTGGCCTGCGATTTTCGCATCGTCACTACATCGAGCCTGTTGGCGTTGCCCGAACAACGCATTGGCATGATTCCCGGTTCTGGTGGTTCGGCACGACTGCTGCATATGATCGGCATCGGTCGCACCAAGGATCTGGTCATGCGGGCACGACGAATCACCGGTAACGAGGCGCATGCTTGGGGAATTGCGATCGACTGTGTCGCCGATGACAGCCTTATGGCTGCGACAGATTCGTTAGTCAATGAACTCACGGCGTTCTCGCCGCTTGCACAGCGTGCTCTAAAAGATCTGCTCAATTCCTCGCAGAACACGAGCGTTCAAGCCGGTATAGAACTCGAAGGCCAAGCGTTCGGCCAGCTGCGTTCGTCCAACGATTTCCAGGAAGGGGTGGTTTCTTTCCACGAAAAGCGCAAACCCGAATTCACCGGCAGCTAATAATGCCCAATCAATCGATTACGATCGCACAAGCGATCGCCCGTTATCTGCGACAACTCGGAGTCGCCCGCATTTTCGGCATCCCCGGCGGCGGTAGCAGTTTGGATCTGATTGATGCGGCCCAGTCGCTAGGCATTCAATTCGTACTCGCCCGCACTGAATCCGCAGCCGTCATAATGGCAGCGTGTAGCGCGGAATTGTCAGGTGTAATCGGCGTGGCGCTGACCGGCGTCGGACCCGGACTCGCGAACGCCGTCAACGGCATCGCCTACGCGTCTCTGGATCGGGCGCCGGTGCTGATAATCGCAGACGGCATCGCGTCTCAATCCTTGCGCTTTGTGACTCACCAGCGATTCGACCAACTTGACTTGGTCGTGCCGATCACCAAATCGCGCGCGCGAATCGATGCGGGCAACTTCGCGGTCGAATTGCCGCGGATTATCTCCGCTGCGATGGCGCCGCCATTGGGGCCCGTATTGTTGGAACTCGATGGCGTCACCGCGGCGCAAACCGCGGGGGCATTAGGACCTGTCGAAACCGCTACGCTTCCCGACGTCGATTCCGATGCGATCGAACAAGGGCAACGCTTGCTACACAATTCGCGGCGACCCGTCATCATCGCCGGCCTTGAGTGCACGTCGCCAGCCGGAGTCTTGGCAGTACGAGGCCTACACGCACAGCTAGACTGCCCGGTATTTACCACCTACAAAGCCAAAGGCGTCGTTGCCGATTTCGATCCACGCTGCATCGGTTTATTCACCGGCGGCAGCGCCGAGTCCAAATGTATTGCCGGCGCCGATTTGATCGTAATGCTCGGCCTCGATCCGGTCGAATTGATCCCGCAGGATTGGCGCTACGACGCCCCGATCCTTGAACTCGCGCACATTCCTTATTCTATTCACTACGTTAAGGCCGCGCTCCGATTTACCGGCGACTGGGAACCTGCAATCGAGCACTGGTGCAATACAAAATTTGATAACGATTGGACGGCAGCCGAACTCAGCGAATACAAAAATGGGATGCGTGCGCGTATCCGCAATTACACATCGACGCGAGCGGCTGCAAAATTAACGGCGCCGGAGGTGATCGATACGGCGCTTGAGATTTTCGGCGGCGATGTGCGAGTCACGATCGACGCCGGCGCCCATATGTTTTCGGCGATTGCATTGTGGCCGGCCGCAAACACCGGCGACGTGCTAATCTCGAACGGGCTGGCCAGCATGGCGTTTGCGTTGCCAGCCGCCATCGCAGCCGCCCTTCACGACCCGTCCCGTGCCGTCGTGACATTCATCGGGGACGGCGGGCTTTTGATGTGCCTCGGCGAATTGGCCACGGCCGCCGAACTCGAAGTTAACCTCACCATCGTGGTATTCAATGACAGTGCGTTATCGTTGATCGACATTAAACAACAACAACGCGGCTTCCCCACTACCGGTGTACGTTGGAATGAAATTGACTTGGCCGCTTGTGCGGCCGGTTTCGACATCATGACAATGCGAGCTCGATCTTTGCACCAATACCGCGACGCGCTGCGACGTGCGGCCAAGATATCCGGTCCGGTGTTGCTCGATGTGCGAATCGACCCTACTGGCTACCGCCAACAACTGCGCGCGCTGCGCGGCTGACGTATTATGCTATTGATTGTACCGACACGGATGCAGTAAGCTCGGCCGGCTATTTGTCAATAACAATGCTAATGGAAGAATCACCGTGACCACCAACGAAGGCTCAAGCGGCGAACGGCGCGGCCGTACCCGAGATCTGATTGACCGCCTTTTGGAGGAGCGGCGCGAGCTGCTGTCGCTATTAGTGGACAGTTCCTCATCGAATTCATCAGTGGAAGCCGAAAACGCCGGCCAGTTGAAGCAATTCTGCGAGACCCTGGTGGACTATATAGCGGCAGGACATTTCGGCCTTTACCAACGTCTTTCCGAAGGCACGGAACGGCGCAACCGTGTCGTCGAAATCGCCCACCAAGTCTATCCGGAAATAGAATCAATCACCCATTTCGCCGTCACATTCAGCGACGAGTGCGACGCCAATCGGTACCAACGCACCGAACAGATCATGAGCAATTTTTCGAAGCTGGCGGAACGACTATCCACCCGTTTTGAACTCGAAGACAAAGTCATACACAGCATGCTCAACTAAGTACGCCACCGTCAATTAAAGATGCCTCTGATCAATTCATGACCGGCCGACTTGAGTCCAAAATCACCCGCTTCGGCGTTGCGAATCTTGGCAATAGCTGGCTGTTACCTGCGATCCGCGCCTAGTATCGGGCGATTTTGACTCTCAATCCGGCTCGCCTAGAATTAATCAGAGGTTCCTGAACACTTACTCATATACGCACGGCGGTAGCCGGCTTCGGTACCACGATCTGTCTCCCGATAACCGAGGTAGGCACAGATCGCAATATTCTCGGTCATGAGTTCATGGGTGGGGAATGGAGTGCTCATAGGTAGGATCCATACATCGTTTGATCACATCGAAAGCGCCCGCATCGGCAGCTCATATTTCCACCCTAGTCGTGCCGTTCATCAAGCGGTCAGTGCTGTACGCCGGCGCAGCATCAGATACAAGCCCCAAATACTGGTGGCCGCCAACAGATGCTTGACGGCATGACCGCTGACGAATTCCTCGCTCAGCGCAAAAATCTCAGTATCGAACAGCTCTGCTACCTTGGCGGCCATGTACCCGCACAAAGCGTATAGCAAATAAAGCCGATGCGAATATCGGCTGGCGCCAATAAACGGGACGATTACCAAGCATATCAACGGGAAAAATTGTACCCATGCGTAAAGACGCAAATCGTCGGTATGTTGCCAGTGCCAGACACTGCTCACGCCCAACACACAGGCCGGGATCAGCAACCAGCGTTGTAGGCGCGGATTAATCCACTCCACCAACAACGCGACAAACAACCCCATAAAAACCACCGTCATCGGCAACCGATCCCATACCAATCTGCTGTTGCCCGGTCGCCAATGATAGTATCCCGATCCCAACCCCACGGCGATAATACCCGCAAACAACACACACCACGCAGCACGCGACTCCATCGGAGCAAGTGTGAAGGCGGCGAAAAGCCCGACGATGCCTACCGCAAGAAACGCAAGATTCGACAATACGTTCCAGGCATTGGGTATACCCCAGATTGAACGGGTGTCCGCAAAGCGATGATAATTCGGGTCTTGCGGGATTGGGTCAAGAAAGAGCAGCAGCAACAACGAAGCGCACACAATGGCGGCGATTAGTAATTCGTTGCGGTAGCGCGACAACCACATACACCAATGATTAGGTCTTGTGATCCTTCGGCAACACCAACATCGTCGGGATCGTAACGTGGGCCGGTCGTGTCAATGCAAACACGACGGCATCGGCCACATCGTCTGGCACCAGCGGCCGCTCGACTTGCATCGGCTCCTTGGGATGCACCGGGAAATCGCGATGTAATTCCGTCATAACGAGCCCGGGCTGAATACACGTCACATGAATCGGCCGCCGTGCCAACTCGATCCGTAGCGCTTCCGATAATGCTTCGATCGCGTATTTGGTGCCGGCGTAGGCGCCCGTAAATATCCGGACCTTGGTACCCAAGACACTCGAGATATTGAGCAAATGGCCGCTGCCCATTTTATCGAATTGTTTCACCGCCGTATAGGCGACGCGAAAGGCCGCTTCGACATTGATGCGCACCATTTCGCACACTTTTTCGACATCGATCCTATCGATCGGGCCATTATGAATGACACCTGCATTATTAACGACAATATCGCAACGGCCGTATTCGCCGACCGCCAAATCCATTAGCGACTGCGCAAGCCGCGGTTCACAAATGTCGCCGGCCAAATGCGCTGCCCCATCGAGTTGCGCTGCGGTCACAGCGAGTTTGTCTGCGTTACGGCCAGTGATCACAACCCGTGTGCCGGCATCGTGCAACCGTTTCGCGATCGCCAATCCAATCCCACTGGTAGCACCGGTAATAACTGCTACCCTATCGCGTAACGTCGTCATAAAACCAAATTTTCCAGGCAGGGTCAGCTCATCGCCAGTTTTTGCTCCTGCAAAACTGGCATACATTACGTCCATGTAAATAACAAACGACGGGGGCATAAAGCCCCCGTCGAACTGCCTCTATTATTGTTTGTTTACTCCGATACGTCCGCGAACTTTCCATCAACAACCTTCAACACGCGAATACCACCGGAACCGTCACCTACTTCATTCATGGTAGTGGAACCGGATACGCCCGGGTATCCTTTCACTTCTGACCAGCACTGACGAATCTTATCGCGGTCGGACTCGAGATCGTCTTTCTTATTGGTCACGCCGTATTTTTCCATGCACCCCTTGGTGATGTACAGCGTGTCGTAACCACGCGGCGCACTGTATGGAAATTGCTTGCCACCGTTGCGGGCATGCACTTTTTTTACAAAATCCTGTACCATCATGCTTGGATCGTCCATCCATGCCGCGGTCGACATATAACTTCCCTCGGTAGACTTACCACCCAATTCGATAAACCCGGGTGCACCCGCGCAGGCACCGCCTACGACCGGTTGCTCCATGCCTTGGCGGCGCATCTCCTTTACGATGCCCGCCGCCTGCTGGTAACACGCGCCGAGCGCGACACCGTCAGGGTTCATCGATTTCGCCTTGGTGATCTGCGCCGAAAAATCCGTATCTTCGGTACGATAGGTCATGGTATCGAGAACTTCGATATCCTCGTTCTTAAACAAGAACGGCAACACTTTCGAGCCTTCGGCTTTGGATACGGCGTCTTCCAGGTCGTGGATGATTACTACCTTGTTAATACCGTACGCCTTTTTCCATGCGCTGACGACAGGGCCAAGTTGCTTGTCGCTGGTCAAACTGTTGCGGAACCCCCAAGCGCTGAGTTTGGACAATCCGGGTTTGGCCGAACAGTACGAGATCACTGGTACCTTCAAACGATCGAGTAGTGGATAGATCACCTCAACCACCGAGCTAAAACACGGTCCGATCACGGCGAGAACATTGTCGCGAGTTGCAAGCTTATTGATGATGTTGATGCCTTCCGATTCCTTGGCGGCATAATCGTATTCGACAAGCTTGATCGGCACGCCACCGATGCCTCCCGCCGCATTAATTTCCTCGGTGGCGAGTTGGACACCAATTTGCGCATTTTCGCCCCAGGCATTGCCCTTACCGGTAAGCGGATACATCACACCGATTTTCACAGAACGGCCCGATAGCTCGGCACTGGCAGGTGACGCTGCTACGAACAGCGCAGCAAAGACGGCCGTAGCCGTCAGTAATGACATTACACGATTACCCATTCCTTACTCCTCCGATTTTGGCCCCATTCATAAAATTAACGCTTCCGGGCAGGGGTTGACCCGATTGCCCCCAGTCTACTGAAACTCGGGCGAAGCGTCGACCGACGCAGCCTGATCGCTGCCACGCTGTCCCAAATAAGTCCGCCGTATCTGTGGGTCGTCCAACAGTTCCCCGCCCGTGCCTTGTAACACCACGCGGCCGCGTTCCAAGACGTAGCCCCGGTCCGCCAGCTGCAACGCTCGCCGCGCATTTTGTTCGACAAGAAAAATCGTTTTTCCACTCTCCTTAAGATTGCGCAACGTCCGGAAAATCTCCGTCACCACCATGGGCGCCAGCCCCAACGATGGCTCATCCAATAATAATATTTTCGGTCGCGACATCAAAGCTCGGGCAATCGCCAACATTTGCTGTTCGCCGCCGCTCAATAAGCCCGCCAGTTGATCGTGTCGTTCTCCCAACGCGGGAAACTGCAAATACGTAGCCTGCACGTCCTGTTCAACATCCTTATCACTGCGGATATGGGCGCCCATTTTCAGGTTTTCGTATACCGTCATGCGTTTCAACATGGCCCGGCCTTCGGCCACCTGGCTGATACCCAAATTGACAATTTTGTGGGGCGCAAGCCGGTGAATGTCCCGATTTTGGAAACGGATGATGCCCTGCGTCGACCGTACTAGCCCAGACACGGTCTTGAGCAATGTAGTTTTACCCGCGCCGTTGGCACCGATCAGCGATACGATTTCGCCCTGCTCCACGCTCACGTCCACGCCATGCAACACTTCGCTCTTATCATAACCGGCATGCACGCCTTGAATCGCAAGCCAGCTCATAAGATTTCGTCCTCGCCGAGATATGCCTCGATCACGGCCAGGTCGCTTTGAATTTCCGAGGGCAGGCCTTCGGCAATTTTCTCGCCGAAACTCAGCACGGTAATACGATCCGATATGCCCATAATGAGGTTCATGTCGTGCTCCACCAACACGATGGTGACACCACGCGCGCGAATGCGCGTAATGTGCTGATCCAGATCCTCGGTTTCTTGTGGATTCATGCCGGCCGCGGGCTCGTCCAACAATAGCAGTCGCGGATCGGTGGCTAATGCGCGCGCTATTTCCAAGCGGCGCCGCTCACCGTATGCCAAATCAGAAGCGTCGGCGTCACGCTTCCCTGCGAGGCCGAAAAAATCCAGCAATTCGACCGCCCGCTCGCGCATGCGTCGCTCCTCGGGGGCTGCTGCGAACGGTCGCTGCAATATCGTCTTGCGAAACACGCTCCATAATGATGCGTAGGCTTTCGCATGCTCGCCCACCATGACATTCTCTAACACCGTCATGTGTTCGAATAATCGGATATTTTGAAAAGTACGGGCGATACCAAGCTCAGCGCGACGATAGGATTTCAGTGTATCGATTCGTTTACCTTCAAACCGAATATCCCCCTTGTCTGGCGTTAACGTGCCACTCAGAATATTAAACAATGTTGTCTTACCGGCGCCGTTGGGGCCGATGATGGCGTGAATGTGCCCGCGTTGAACATCCACATCGACATCGTTCAACGCATTGAAACCGCCAAATCGTTTACTGAGGCCATTGACTGTAAGACATACGCCGGTGGTAGCATCAGACATCCGATCCGTCCCTACGCCAAAATGCCAGGCGGCGTATGCCACGTCGAGTCAACATCCCCTGAGGTCGCAAGATCATCATACCGATCAGGATTAAACCGTACGCAATCAGGCGTTTTTCGTTTTCAAAATCCAACAAGTCGTACATCCAATCATAAACGGCGTCACCGTAAGGCATGGCATCGGTCACCGCGACTGGAATCAACTCCATGAGGTCTCGCAGTTCCCGCAAACCTTCCGGTAGCAGCGATAAAAAACAGGCACCCAGGATCGGCCCCCAATACGTAGTGGTGCCACCGACCACGGCAAACATAAGAATTTCGACACCCAGTAATATATTAAAGGTCCGGGAGTCCACATAGGTCAGGTAATGCGCAAACATCGCTCCCGCGACACCTGCAATCATCGCCCCTAAACCAAACGCCAGCAATTTGATGCGCACCACATCGATGCCCATCACCTCCGCAGCTTCCTCGTCCTCGTGAATCGATACCATCGCTCGCCCTAGACTTGAGCGCTCCAACCGCGACAGAAAAATTAATAGCAGCCCGATCGTGCCGTACACATAGAAAATCGTCTGCTCCTGGTAAGGAATGCCCTGAAAACCATCGTGAGCACCCGTATAGCTCCAGGTCAACGCGATCACCTGTACGATCTGCGCAAAACCCAAGGTCAGTAACAACAAATAAATGCCGCGGATGCGTAACGCAGGGAAAC
>Ga0224497_10001319_pt1 | contig 15886 bp, 13 predicted proteins | sample SF_Jul11_sed_USG_4_FD_167970 | JGI IMG/M metagenome (GOLD analysis project Ga0224497, IMG submission 167970) | Sediment microbial communities from San Francisco Bay, California, United States - SF_Jul11_sed_USGS_13 | ecosystem: Environmental > Aquatic > Marine > Sediment | place: USA... | reverse complement strand
GGAAGAAGGCAATGGCGAGCCCCACGCCAACGGCCACGAGTAAGTCTTCCCACACCGTGAGCAGGAACACGGTCCAGAAGGTAATTTTGGCCGGTGTGGGGATGCGATGCAGAATGGGGAAGACACGGAAGTCTAAGATGTCGTAACCAACCTTAAAGAGAATCGCGGCGAGACAGCCCATGGGAATATAGGAGGCTAAGGGGGCTAATCCCAAGACGAGGGCCAGGAGCACACACCCATGGACGATGGTTGAGAGAATTGTCCGTGCCCCACATTGAATATTCGCGATGCTCCGCATCGTCGCGGTCGCGGTGGTGAGCCCTCCAATCAAACCCGCCGTCATATTGGCCATGCCCTGTCCCCAGATTTCCTGGTCGCTGTTATGACGCTCATCATTGCTCATTTGATCAATGACGACGCAGGTCAGCAGGGAGTCGTAGATGGCCAGGCCAGCCAGGGCGGCGGCCGGGGGAAGCATGTCATAGGCCTGACTAATGGGAGGGAGATACAGATCTGGCAGGCCGGTCGGCACGGCAGGAATGTAGCGAATATCCAGGCCTAACACGTTGGCCACGGTCGTCCCGACGACAAGGCCAATGAGTGGGCTTGGTAGCCACACGACTGTGGTGATCTTGGGCCAGATAAGAATGGTGCCAAGGGTGATGAGGGAAATCATCAGGGCATCAAGATGGGCATTCACGAGTGAGCTCGGAATGGACAGTAGCGCTTCACGAACTGAGGATAAGGTCGGAAGGCCTACGAAGGGGTTCAACTCGATGATGATGACGATGGCGCCGATGCCACACATAAAGCCTGATATGACCGAATAGGGTGTGAGGTAAATAAACTTCCCCACGCGCATGGCCGCGAGGATCAGCATGATCACCCCGCTGAAGAACACGCATCCAAAGGCAAAGGCAAGATCTGGTTGGCCATTTGCCAGCATGTGGTCGTGCATGACGACCGCGAGCTGGACGGTTTTTGGTCCAGTCGGTCCGCTTACGCCGACATTCGACCCGCCAAACAATCCTCCGATAAACCCGCCAGCAATGGCGCCCCACATGCCCGTAATGGCACCAAGCCCAGACGCCACCCCAAACCCTAGTGCCAGGGGGAGGGCAATAAACGCAACCGTAATCCCCGCCAGCGTGTCCTGGGCAATATTGCTTCCCATGATCCGTATACGCGGCCATGGATTCATTTCTTCAAGGAAATTTTTAACTTTATCTCCAATGAAATTCATCGAGGTCTTGTTCTTTCCAGTTTGTAAATGGAGGGGAGGTGGACGAACTGTTTAGTGGATGAATGGCATTGAAGTTTATCCTTCAAAAAAGTCGGTAAAATATCGGATGAGATCACTAATGGTGACAATTCCGACAATTTTTCCTGCTTCCGTCACCACGAGATGACGAACCCCATTCGCTTTCATCATCGCCTGCGCCTCACGAACAGGTTGATCGCTTTCTATCATCAGCATCTTGGATCTCATGATGGCTCTCACGGTGGTGGTCTGCATATTGAGGCCTTTCGCCACCCCTTCTCTCGCCAGTCGTTTGTCCGAAACGATTCCCACGTAATCGTCTCCTTCGGTCACGAGCAAGGCACTCACCCCCTGATCAATAAACGATTGGCTGAGTTCTTTGAGCGTGGCATCCACCGGAATGCTTTTGACATTCCTGGCCATGTACTCACTAATGGTTGATGGCGTTTTTTCAGTATTGTCCGGTTCAGCCATGGCCTGTTCTCCCTATGGTGACTATTGTAAGGGTGAGGAAGGAGGTACGGGACAAGTTCAGATGCATCCTCCCATGCTAGCCGGTTTGAAGGGAGGAAATCTCTCTGACTGACTGCTTATGGGTGGTTCTTGTGCGAGAGCCTATAACAAATTGGCTTCTTGGATTCAACTCGTCCGTGCAACGCTCGTTAAAAAGGCCATAAGAATTTATGCTTCAATGACCAAGAAGCACAAACGGCATAGCCCTGAATTTAAGGCCAACGTGGCTTTGGAAACCATTCAAAGCGTCAAGACCGTCCAGTAACTCGGGAAGGACTTTCAGATCCATCCGACCCAGATCACCATCCGGAAGAAACAGCTGACCGGGCAGGTCGCTGAATTTCTACGAGGGAGGCGAGGGGAGCTTCGGCGTCGGTCGACGAGGAATTACGGCAGGCCTATGAAAAGATTTGGCCGGTTGGACGTCGAGGTCGATTTGCTAAGAAAGCTTGCCCTCTCCACGGTGTGGATGGATTGGTGAGTTACCATTGTGGTCGGATTGGTGATTGCCTTCCTTCTGTTTGTCCGGGACATGAGTGAGATGTGGAGCCTGAATGGAGTTAGGTTCTTTGGTGAAGAGGAAGAGATGGTTGTTCTCTGCTCAAATAGCTTAGGCTTTCGTTCTTGCGAAATGAACCTACAAGGAGGAAGTTAGTCAAACTTGATGGTGAGCCAACCAAGGACCCGCGAGCCGATGATGTCACCCAGTGGGTGTTCTTTGTGGCGGTCATTGAGCGCATTGAAGACTGAAATGGCGGCTTCCGCTTTGTCCTTCCAGAAACTATAACCGGCCCGGAAATTTAATAATGTGTAGGCCCCCACCCTCGTATCAGGAGCCGTCGCACCAAGCGGGGCTAAAGTCGTATAGGCAGAGGCTAAAGGATAGGTCGTCGCACTCACAAAATGCACCAGCGCTTGCCCAGATAAACCAAAATCGCTTTGAAGCCGAAGGCCGCCATTGAATTTAAAACGGGGACCCGCCCGCTCATTGATGCCACTTATGGTTTGATCGATTTCTTGAAATGCCCCATTCACAAATCCTGACAACCAGGGTGTTGCCCAAAATTCGAATCCCAGTTCACCCCCATAGATATCTGCTTCGCCGTTATTGGTGGCTGTGACAGGATCCTGTGGGGCAGGACCCGTTTGCACAAATTGAATCAGATCGGAAATGTGATTATAAAAAGCCGCACTTCGTACTCGCAGACGGTGCCGCCAAAACCATCCTTGATATTCTAATTCGTAGGACACTATTTGTTCTGGATCTAAATTGTCCGACCCTAGAGTCGTAAAAAAAACGGGTGGTGAAAAATTTAATCGATTCTGAATATTTAAATAAGTTTCGATAAGGGTTGGGGGGCGATATCCAAGGGAAACACCCACTCTGAAGGTCTGATCTGGAAGAAATTTCCAGACTAGAGCTCCACGGGGGCTAAATGTGGGATTAATAAAGGTATCCATGTCGTACCGAGTTCCTATTGAGAATGAAAGAGTCGGCAGAGGAGTCCAAGAATCCTGAAGATACAAGCCCAACCGGTTCTCGTTTTCAAATGAATCGATAAGATCACTTGTGATCGTAATCAATCGATAGTTTGCTCCCATCAACAAAGAATGTTGGGAAAACCAATTCATGCTATATTGCGTCATCAGATCATATGAGTTTTGACTTGTATCACTTTCAGTATCTCCATTGTGATTGAGAATTTGTAAAAGCCCATTCAATTGAGGTTGAGTCAGAGAATTGGCGGTGGTATAGCGTCCATTCCAAAATCCCTGAATTTGGAAGTTGGTCGCATGGAAACCCAGATGGACATAACCTTGGGTCAGTTCACTGTCATCTCGAGTTACTTGACTGGTATTCCCATCAAATTTATTGGAAAAATTTCCCCCGCCGGATGCCGTAAATTTGGCATCTCCTGGCAGAGCGTATTCGGTGCGGAGATTAGCCTGATAGTTACGAAAGGCAAGCCCGTCCCGATTCCGCCATTGTTGATTTTGATCATAGGCTAGCGAAACTCTATAGCCAAGTTTTCCCTCTGACCCACCCATCAGGGCTGCCGCACCCAATGTTCCGAATTCACCACCTACCAATTGGACAGCATTCTGACCTTGTTCTCGAGGAGATTTGGTAATGATATTCACCACTCCATCAAAGGCGTTAAAGCCATGAATTGCCGAGGCAGGACCCTTGAGTACTTCAATCCGTAGAATTTCTGATAGGATTACGGGAATCAGCCGCCAATACACCAGTCCGGCAGCGTCATCATATACCGATCTCCCGTCTACTTGGACCAATAATTTATTGGCTACCAGTTGATTATCTCCTCGCACACTGACGTTATACTCCGCGCCCGTCGTCTGCATGACTTCCATGCCCGGGATCTGTCGCAAGAGGGTGGGAATGTCGGTCGCTCCCGAATGCCGAATATCTTCAGCGGTAATGACATAGATAGTGGAGGGAGCTTCTGAAATGGGTTGCTCATAGCGGGAAGCAATTGAGACAGTTTCCTCTCTCAAGAACGCCAAATCATCGGCCACCAGACCGGCTACCGCTGCTGATTCCTCCGATAGCCCGACTTGAGGCCAAAGGACAACGAGGGAGAATAACACCTGGCCGATCATGCTGACTTGGCATCCACGATACTGTGTCTGTTTAATCCCTGGTAAGCTCTTGTAGGAAACAGACAGCATCAGGATAACCTCAGGTCTCAGGGGTTTGTGGGCTTATCTGCGCTCCTTGTTTTGTACGAAGGGTGCCAAGAGAACGGACCTTTGCCTCTGTCGTAAAGCAGATTGCGGAAATTAGGAGATAGCCAAAAAATGAAATTTTCAGGCTTTCCCAAAAGGGCAGAAATACTTATCGCAGAGTTTTTTGCCATTTCTTGAAAAGAACCGTGAATAGTTGGGGAACCAAAAATCCTGCTCCAACCACGCCTGGCTAAGAAATTGTTGCCATGGTACTCCTTTCAGCTTAATAAGCAACTACCCTTCAAAAAGACGGCATCAAACAGGCCGAGACTCCTCTACTTGTATGACCCTTTAGCTGTCCTAGCAGACGCTCGTTCAGGACATTGTCCAGGGCAGGCTCATACCCCCGACAAGAGAAGGCAACTAAAGATCACTTTTTAGGTTGCGGGGGTGCGGACAAGGTGACCAAATTTTGATTATTCTGGCAGGAGAAGAACGTGAGGAAATGCAAGATTTGCTAACGATTGAGAAGAGGCCGAGAAGTTTAGCAAATCGTTGCCTTCGGCCACTCGGCCATCTCTTCGCGATCTTGTGTTCTGGTGAAAAACGTTAGTGATACGCGAAAGGGGCGTATCTCAAGGGGTAGACCAAACACATGGAAATAGAATTTAACCGGTTGAATTTCAGCTGTGGAGGGAGTTCGACCAACCTCAATTCAGTAAGAGAAAAAATATAGCTCCCTCCCAATTATGAGGAAGCCAATTTCGCCAGCTCTGTATCGACGAATGTCAGAATTTTTTCGGCATCCTCGACTAAGCCATCCGTAATGTTTAATCCAAGAGCCAGATCTTCTTCATCCAAGGTGTCGGCCAACCCGTTATTTTGTAATAAACTGACATCCCAAAATAATATCCCGGCGGTTGCCTTTTTCCCCTCGATGGTGGCGGCCACGTTAATGTTATCCCCATGTTCAGTTGGGGTACTGACAAAGGTAGGTTCTGAACTTTGTTGTTTAGCTCGTCGGACGAGTTCCATAAATGTTTTTAATCTTTGTAAACTGGCAGGGTCTGTCGCCATATTAACTTTCCCCTTTAGCGCGAAGTTTCAATTAGGCAATCTCCAATTTCATTTTCCCCAATTCGACGGGGAAGGTCTGGGAAGGATGTATCGAAGGTGTAATTCCTAGAGCCAATATTATGAATTATGCGGTTCCTTGGTGGCCCGAGGTCGAAGGATCTGGCTGGTTCCGTTTCTGGGCGCGGTTGGCGATATTCTCCATCAGACCGGTGAGCTTTTGATATTGTGGATGGTCGGGAGACAAGGGCTTTCCGTTCTCATCGCACATCAGTTCTTGCATGCCTTCTAGCATTGCGGCCATTTCTGGGAGTATTTCGTTATCTGTTTTTTTTCGGCCCATTGGTTGTTTCCTTTCCTGTTGATTTGGAGATGGATGAATTAGCTCATGTTTTACATTAAGATTTATTCTCCTGATCGAGAATGCTTTCGATCACGGTTTTCAGGTTTTCAGCCGTTAAGTTCGCCACGCGAATGTTTCCATCCAAGACCACAGTTGGCGTATGCGTGACTTTGATCCGTTCTCCCCACGTGCGGCCTTTGGCTAATGCTTTGAATGGCTTTCCACTGGCGAGTCCTGCTTCAAATTCCGTGGGATCCAGCCCGATCTCTTTCAGAAGGAGAGAGCGCATGGTTTTATCGAATACCTGAATGTCTTTGTCGTGAATGGATTGAAAGAGGAGTTGTTTCATTTCAGGACCTTTGCCCATGGTGACGGCCTGATTGTACATTTCAAAGGCCGTCGGAAGTTTGCCGGGTATGACGGGAAATCCAACCATTCTAATCTCTAACTTGTCGCCAAATTCCTTTTTCAGCTTGGTCCCCACCACACGTTCGAACATGTGGCAATGTGAGCAGTAAAAGTCAGCGAATTCAAACAGAATGACCTTCCCGGCTTCATGCTGTGAGGTCTCTTCCTCCATCAGTTCGTATTCGCCCTGTATCTTGCTCAAAGCCACATTTGCCCATCCCAGCAGGCTGACCAAGAGTAGTCCTCCAATGATGCGGGCAATTTGTGTCTGTCCTGATTTCATACGTGATCCTTTCTTGATTTCGATCCTATCCCTGGGCTTTTTCTCTCGAATCGCCGAAGCCTGTTCGGGTAACATGCTACGTTCCTGGAGGCACTCTCACTTTAGCCCATCATATCAGACTGAACCTATGGTCCTTCAAGGTTTTTAGGGAAGAGATTCCGTCGGGCACGTCAGAGAGTTGAAGCGGTGGCTACCGGAAAAGGTGTCTTAAAGGTTTTTGGGAAGAGCGATAACGCGATATTGATATTTATTTCTTGAGGAGGAATTTGCAGTGAATGTGGTGAATGTAGATGACTTTCAGCAGTTTTCCAGTGAAAAAATGAAGAAACAGAATGTCTTTCAATCATCCAGGTTTTTTTGTGATGTGTATGGGTTTGAGCCTGGCCAGGAACAAAAAGGCCATGTGCATGCCGACCAGGACAAAGTCTATTTGGTGTTAGAGGGGCAGGGTACGTTCAGGGTCGGGAGTGAAAGCCGGATACTGGGAGAAGGGGAGGGGACGATGGCTCCGGCCGGGGAAGAGCATGGCGTGGTGAATCATACGACCAGCCGGCTTCGGGTGCTGGTCTTTATGGCTCCCAATCCTGGCTAGAGACTAAAAGAGGTGACTTGGTGGGGCTGTGGGATATTCCGAAGGGAACAAGGGCCTGAATGAATACTTTCACTCAGGCCCTTGAATGTACGACGAAGAAAGCTTAGTTGGCTGGATCCATGGAATTATAGATCGAAGGATTCTCCTCTCCGGTGACGGAAAGAATGCCAACTGCGCCTTTGGCGACCCGGAAAATGCTGTGATCCAGTAACAGGTACGCCCCAGGCACATCCACTTTAAATTCCACAATGGTGGCTCCAGCTGCCGGAATCAATGTGGTTTGCACGTTTTTATTGATGGTCCCACCAATGGCCCCTTCCACATAGACCTTGTCAAAAATCTCGCCGATGATGTGGAAGGAGGAAGTACTATTCGGTCCGATGTTTCCGACATACAGCCGAATGGTGTCCCCGGCCTTGGCTTGAAGCTGTCCATCCCCGATTAAGGCCCCGGCTTTTCCGTTAAACACTACGTGATCAGGATGTTCCGCTAAGCCTTTCTCCATGGAAAGTTCCATGATGCCTTTTTCGGCGCTGGGCATCGTAAAAAACTCGCTTTGAAGCACGGCATATTCCTTATCTACAGGAGGCAGACCTTCAGCAGGATCCACAAGAATCAACCCGTACATTCCATTCGCAATGTGAGCCGGGATATTCGGGACAGGCGAGGCGCAATGGTAGATATACAAGCCTGGATTTAAGGCTTTGAAGGCAAACATCCCTTCCTTGCCGGGAATGGCCAGGTTGGAACCTGCGCCTCCACCGGGACCATTGACTGCATGCAAATCCATATTATGCGGAAATTTGCTATCCGCATGATTTTTGAGGTGGATCTCCACGGTATCACCCACTCGAACCCGGATCATGGGTCCCGGGACCGTGCCATTAAAACTCCAAAACTTGTATTGAACCCCATCGGCTAACGTTCCCACATACTCTTTGGCCTCGACATTGACCACAACATGCGCGGCTTCCTTACGGGCAATGGCAGTGGGAACTTGTGGCAACGTCGTCAATTGAGCCTGAATGGTATCCATGGCATGGATGGGGGTTCCCATAAAGCCCGCTAGCATGGTAGCCAAGGCCAGAAAACCGGCAGGTCCGACCTTTTTATGAAGCCCTAAAAATTGGTTCACTGATACGATCCTCCTTGTGCATGATTGAAAAGAAGGGAAGTTATTTTCCCCTTATGTCAGAAGATCATAGGCCTTTCATGAAAAAAAACAATGATATAGATCATTAAATGCGAAAAAAATCTGCGGATGACCGGAGTGAACCAGTTAACCGGTAGGCGTTGTAAGGGTGTTTGGGATAAAATTAGGAGAAGGCATGTGGAGCCATGTGCTGCAGGCGAGGGAGATCTTGAATGATCAGTTGTTTGCCGGAACCCGAAATAAGCTGGTCTTTTTTGAATCGGCTAAGAATGCGACTCGTGGTTTCTTTTGTCAGGCCGGCCATGTCAGCGAGGTCTTGATGGGTGAGTCGAACACCGATACGGATGCCCTTCGCCTCTTGAATGCCGGAGCGTTGCGTGAGGTTGATGAGAATCGCGGCCACTCGCTGTTCCGCCCGGTCCAGGGCAAAGGCTTTGGCATTGTCTTGGGATTCGCGGAGGCGCAGGCTGAGGTAGTTGATGATGTTGACGGCCGCTTCCGGATTTCTTTGGATCACGTCCAGCATGGTCTTCCGATGGATTTTGATGATCGTCCCCTCTCCCATGGATTGGGCGCATCCAGGATGGTCTTCTCCGGCAAGGGCAGAGGCTTCACAACAAAACAAATCTCCGGGCATGAGGACCTTGAGGGTGACTTCACGTCCCTCAGGTGAGGATTTCACGCATTTCACATTGCCTTGTTTGACAATGTGAAACCAGTCGGCTTGGTCGCCTTCCCGAAAGATGAATTGTCCTTTTTGGATAGGGACTTCGATCGCGTGACTCGCCAATTCCCTTCGATCGGCTTCAGAAAGGCAGGCAAACAGCGGAAGTGAGTCAAAATTCGATGATTGAGGCATGGATCGTCATACTTGAACTAATTGTTTAACTTTTTCCGCAATGGCCCGTGCGCTGATTCCATAATGATCCAGTAGTTGATCAGGCTTCCCACTATGCGGGATTTGGTGAATGCCCATTTTTGTGAGCCGCACTCCATCTCCAGCCAGTGCGCTGAGGACCGCATCGCCGATCCCACCATGTAGGTAATGGTCCTCTACCGTGATGAATCGGTTGTTTGCGGCCTTGGCGGCTTGTTGCAGTGTGGCGACATCGATTGGGGCTACGCTGTAGAGATCGATGATTCTCACTGTAATTCCGGCGGTTTGCAGTTGATCATAGGCTTTCAGTGCTTCAAAGACCGTAACCCCCGCAGCCACGATGGTCAACTGATCCTTGGCACTTTGACGGAGGACTTTGGATCCTCCAATTGTAAAGAACTCCTCCGCCCCGTAAAGAATGGGAGTTTTGGGACGGCTCGTTCGCATGTAGACCATGCCCTTGTGGTTGGCCATCGTTTCCACCAGCCGATAGGCGCACATGGCATCGGATGGGTAAAGGACAGCGACTCCTGGCTGGGCTGCCATCATCGCAAGATCTTCCAGGCCCATTTGCGAAGGGCCATCTTCACCGATACTGACTCCGACGTGTGAGCCCATGAGTTTAATATTGGATTGACTGATGGCTGCCATGCGGATGAAGTCGTAGGCGCGAGTGAGGAAACAGGCGAAGGTTGCCGCAAAGGGAATTTTCCCGCAGGCGGCCAAGCCCGCTGCGGCGCCCACCATGTTTTGTTCGGCAATAAAGTTTTCAAAAAAACGATCAGGAAACCGTTTCCCGAATTTATCCGTATAGGTCGAGTTTTTGACGTCGGCATCCAACCCGACCACCAGCGGATTGACGGCTCCCAGTTGTGCCAATGCCTCACCAAACGCCTCTCGAGTGGCGACCATATCGGTTGCCTCATACTTTGGGGCTGGTAGGGGTTGGATGGCGCTCTTTGCACGTTGAACGGTTTTGGGAAGGGCAATAGAGAAAGTGTAAGCTGGTGAAGGTAGAGACTGACTCAATACGGTGATGACTTCTTCAGCTTGTTGCGGATTCAGGGGTTTGCCATGCCAATTGGGGTGATCTTCGGCGAAAGGAATACCCTTACCTTTAAAGGTTTTGGCGAGAATCATTGTTGGCTTCGTGCTGGTCTGAGTGGCTTCGGCAAAGGCCTTGAGGAGTTCAGCGTGGTTGTGCCCCTCCACACAGATGGTATGCCAGCCAAATCCCTCCCATCGGGCCTGGTAGGTCGTCAGGTTATGTTCCAGCATGGTGGGGTCCGATTGCCCAAGCCGATTAATATCCACGACCCCACACAAATTATCTAATTGAAAATGTCGGGCGATATCGGCGGCTTCCCATACGGAACCTTCAACAGATTCCCCATCCCCTAACACCACATACGTTCGAGCAGACGTCTTGTCCAGGTATTTATTGTTCAAGGCAATGCCGACGCACACCGACAGTCCTTGCCCTAGAGATCCGGTGGCCATATCGACAAAAGGAAGGCGGGGAGTGGGATGCCCTTCGAGGTCGGAATCGAGCGTCCGGAGTTCAAGTAATTGCTTTGGGTCGAACAGGCCGGCTTCCGCCCAGGCGGCATAGAGTAACGGGGCGGCATGACCTTTGGATAAGACAAATCGATCGTTATCCGGATTGCGAGGGTTTTTGGGATCAAATCGCATAATCGAGAAAAATAAGGTGGCGACAATATCCGCCGCGGAACAGCAACTAGTTGGATGTCCGCTTCCCGCTTTGGTGGTGGCGCGGATGCTATGGATACGAAGTTGGTCGGCTTTTTGACGCAGGAGTTCAGGAAGCTGGTCAGAAGCAAGCGTGGTCACAGAAAGCTCCTTACTCAAGGATGTGCTTGTGAGATTGAAAGACGGGCAGAAAGGTAGCAGACCCCTATATCTCAGTCAATTTGCAGGGCTGTTTCTTGATCGAGGCTCAGCGTCCGATGTAGGGTATGCGGGCTTCATTGCTTACAGACTATCTATCACATGTTCAACTGATTCAGGAGGTGAACGATCATGGCTTGGAGTGATGCCGCAACTCAAACAACCGTCATCCTGTGTTCTGCTTTCCTGGTGGGAGCGATGATGGTGGGCTGTTCTTCAACACCCGAACCTCAACCTGAACCGTCAAAACAGGACATTCGGCAGGATTCCGATCGGTTTTTCAAAAAGATGGGCCAGGAAGAAGGCCAGCAATCTCCCTCACCTTAAGGAACGTGTTGAACCTCCGGCGTTCCCTCATCCGTCAAACGTGAAGCGTGAGGCGCAAGGTGTCAGGAGTGAAAAGTAAGGGATAAGGAGTAGGTCGAAAAGAGCCCATGACTGAATTTGCTGAATATATCTTTGTTCTTTGCTCCTCGCCCCTCACGCCTTACGCCTCACTCCTCCGGTTGTCGTATCAGTTGAGATTTTATGGGTATTTGATCTAGAACAGTGGAGCGAATTTGGTATAAACCTGGCAGGCTTGCTCCCTTGGCGAAGACCAGTCCCCGTTCCCTCTTCCCCAATATTAATCGCCCGACTTCCTGTCCGTTGCGGTTCATGCCAGAAATAGTGGCAGTGGGCGAAGCTATTCCATTGTCTGTTGAGGCGAGAGAGGAATCGGGGTGGAATATTTCTGCTGGTGCGTCCACGATCCGACTGACAAAAAGTTTCACAACTTCTTGATCTAACTCTGCTGAAGGATTGTCCTCTAAGATCCACTCATCGTGTTGATTGATGAGGATATAGTGGTCCTGTGTGGTGTGGACCGTCAGCATGGCAATATCGGCGCTTTCCATGCCAAAGAGTCGTTTGTCTTGAAAATAAAACATGCCTTGTGTGATGGGTTTCAGGATACCCGGGGGGATCTCATAGAGGGGGCCGGAGGCGGACGTGATCGCATAGGCTTTTTCTGTATCTCCAAATTGGTACAGTTCCAGATGGTGGGTGCGCGATCCTTCTACAACTTGAATGGTGGCTTGAATTTGTGCCGGTTGCTCCAGAATCCGTTTCTTCTCTTTCTCGCCGTCAATGAATCCTGTGGCGGCCAGGCCGCCTAAATCCATGAGGAGTGTGCCCACGGCTATTTTATCTGCGGGTCCTTTGACCGGACTCTTAAACATCCAATTCGGCGTTAAGCTATGGGCTCCTGCCATGCGCGTCATGATCATGGTGGTGGATCCGAGCTGAATGCGAAGCTCTAGGACTCGATCCCGCTCAAAAAATATCAGGTCTTTGAGTCGAAAATTCGTGAGAGACTTTTGGGCAAAAGTCATCACATCCAACGTGGTCAGGACGACTTGATTGTCAGGTTTTGTTTGGACGTACAAGGAGGGAGCAAAGGGCCCAGCATCGCCTAGAGCCAATTCCTGCGTCTCAGTCGGAGTGGTCAGGGTGAGGGTAAGGTAAGGGGGCTCTAATCCGTACGCGGACAAATTGCTTGGACCATCCTCAATATGGCGTTTAATTTTTCCGATCGTCAGGGCTCGTAAGATCCGGCGAATTTCACGGGCATCGGCCGGGGACCGCATGGGTTCGGTCATCATCCACCGCCATTGGTCATCACGTTCGAGACGGATGGTGTCCGTGGGAGTGGCCCAGGTGATCTGCGTGATAGCCCGGTCATCAAACGGCAAAAGCTGTCGTTCTTCGGTTTCCTGTTTTTCCAGTTGCCGGGATTGTGGGATATCAATGAGGAGGATATAGCCTCCCAAGCCAAGTACGACCAGAGCCAGGATGAGTGTCACTCGAATGGGGTTGATCATGTTAGAGACTTCGCCGCCTTTTCCAAACAGATAGACCGAGAAACAAGGTGAGGAGTGGAAGGAACAGGACCTGAAAAAACACGAGCGCTTGTTCCTGCGAGGGATTCGGTATGAATGGATGAAAAGCCGGATCTTTTGGTGTCAGAGAAACCAAGGCGTCCTCTTGAGCGAGCCATGCGACCGCTTTTAAGAAAAAGTCCGTGTTTCCCGGATAGGTCAGATAACCATTGGTCGCAAATGCGGCATTGCCCACAATGATGACGGCGGATTGGGCCGGTGGGGTCTGGTCGATAGGTTTGCGGGTTAAGAGGCCAGCGACGGTAAACGGGCCTTTGGCGTCTTGACCCGCAGTAAATTCCGGTTGAGGGCTCATCAGGTCCGTTTCTTCCCAACTTTCCGGAGACGTTTGCGCTAAGGCAACATACTCCCAAGCCTTTCCTTGGGCTGCGTCGAAGGTGACTGAGCGGGACACGGGAAACAGGATAGGAGTCGTGAAGTCTTCAGTGATGTCATGTGTGGTAAAGGTGCGAACGAGTAATGCGGTAGGACTTCCACGTCCCAAGCGATCTTGCTCATCAGCCAGGATGCCTGATCCCAATTGGATTCCCCACGGTGTGAGGAGGGGGTCTAAGGAGGTGCCACTGCCCGGATCGTCCATCACAAGCACCCGTCCTCCTTTTTTCAGAAATTGATTCATCCGGTGTTCGTCCTCAGACGATAGGGATTGCGTGGAGGAGGCGATGATGAGGACTGACGCATCGTTGGAAGCCGTGTCTTGCCAATCCACCGTCTCGACGGCATAGCCTTGTTTGGTCAGGGCATCGCCCGCACGAGATAATCCTGACGATTCGGTATCCGAAAGGCTTTTTTCGCCATGGCCCGTGACAAAGGCAATGCGCTTTTTCGTGTCCTGTGTGACGCGGAGCAGCGCATTGGTCATGTCGGCTTCCGAGGATCGTTGGAGATAGACTTTTTGGGAACCGCTTTCTACGACGACGGTATCGATTCGCGAGACTTGGTACTCTTTTGCCTTGTCTGGTTGGCGTTCAGGATCGATGAATGCCAGCGTAATGAGGGGGGTTTCCTTGGCATACGTGGTCAACAGATCTTGGTAGGCGCCATAACCCGGGCTCCCTTCATGCGTGAAGACGGTCATTCGCACTTCTCTTGGTAGAGTCCGAATGACTTGATAGGTCTGCCGGCTTAAGGTGAAATTTTGCGTTTCTGAGAAATCCCATTCGGGCGCATGCTTTGCTGCGAGGAAATTGAGTAAGGCCACGACGACGCCTGCAAGCAGTACCGAAAACAGGCTGTGTGCACCGAGTCGGGTAGACCGAGTTCGAGTTAACGCGGTGAGGCTTCGAAAATGGAAAGCGAAATAGCCCAGGAGGCAGAGTGTGCCCATGCCGAGCAGGATTGACGAGAGCCTCCCTCCATCAGGATAGACCAAGGGGAGACCCAGTCCTATCAAGGCTAAGAGGGTTCCCGCTATTCCGAGAATTGAGGACGCACGCGTTACTTCCATCGGTAGGCGTCGACGGCTTGGTGGGCGGCAAACCACATAAAGGCTATGCCTGAGAGGTAATAGAGAATATCTTTAAGATTGAATAGCCCACGAATCAATCGTTCATAATGTTCGGTAAAAGAGAGATAGGACAGGATGTGTCCGATCGTGGTGTCGCCAACAATTGATCCCAACCCCCCGAGCATCCAGAGACCTACGATGCAGCCAAAGCTCAAAAAAGCCGCAATAATTTGGTTCTCGGTCAATGCCGAGGCAAAGAGACCAATGGATAGTAGGAGGGCTCCCTGGAGGAACAGGGCGACATAGCCAAGATAAATAGGTCGCCAATCAAATGTCGCATAGGCGGAAAGGGTTATCGGGATGAGGCCGGTGAGTGATAACAGGCCGGTATAGACGATCATGACGCTCATGAATTTTCCAGAAACGATTTCATTCACACCAATGGGGGACGTGAGAAGGAGCTCGAAGGTTCGAAGTTTACGTTCTTCGGCGAACAGTCGCATGGTGAGTAATGGCAGAATAATCATGAGGATGAGATTGATGCTTCGAAAGAGGGGTCTGAAAAGCATGTCATTGAGATTGAGTTGTGCGTAAGTGTTTTGTATTTGCATCAGGCGGATGGCCTGGTTACTCGCATTGGCCGCCGCGGAATAGGCCAAGAGGCCAACGATAGCCAAAAAGATCGCGGCGATGACATAGACCACTGGAGACACAAAAGCACTTCGCAATTCTTTGGCAACAATCGTGTGAACGGGAGTCATGATGAGAGTAATCCGGGTTTACGCGGTTAGTGTGGCCCATTCGGCGCGCCGATGGATGGACCGCTGGGGGTGATGGTTTGTGTGAGAACTTTAAACGCATCCTCAAGGGTGAGAGGTTGAGTTTTTAATTCCAGAAGGCCCACATTCCGAGAGACGACCAATTGGGTCAGTTCCTCTCGGATGTCCCGGCCCATCTGCGTGTCCAGGACATAGGTGAGAGGAGTTGCCCCTTGAGAGACTCGAATGACTCCGGGAATATGGTGGAGTGCTTCCAACAGGTCTGGGTCAGAGTGTTTCACCGTCAGGCTGAGGGTTTCCGATTCTCGAAGTTTGGCCCCCAATTGTTCTGGAGTGTCCACGGCCACGATCCGGCCCTGGTGGATAATGATGACTCGTTGGCAAATAGCCGTTGCTTCGGCCAGCAGATGTGTACTCAGGATAATGGTATGGGAGCCCGCCAAGCTTTTGATGAGTTCCCGAATCTCGATAATTTGATTCGGGTCTAACCCTGTCGTTGGTTCGTCCAAAATCAACACGGGAGGATTGTGCAAGAGAGCTTGGGCCAAGCCCACCCGTTGTCGATATCCACGGGATAAATGTCCAATGACTCGGCCCCGAACATCAGCCAAGCACGTCTG
>Ga0224497_10001318_pt1 | contig 15890 bp, 10 predicted proteins | sample SF_Jul11_sed_USG_4_FD_167970 | JGI IMG/M metagenome (GOLD analysis project Ga0224497, IMG submission 167970) | Sediment microbial communities from San Francisco Bay, California, United States - SF_Jul11_sed_USGS_13 | ecosystem: Environmental > Aquatic > Marine > Sediment | place: USA... | reverse complement strand
CGATTACACCGTAGTGTTGACGACGCTGGCAGGTCTTCGCGAACCCGTCGACAAGTACTTCGACGACGTTCTGGTCATGGTGGAGGATGAGGCGATTCGAAATAACCGGCTGGCGCTGCTCGGCGAGCTGCGGGCATTGTTTCTCCATGTAGCCGATATTTCGCGGCTGTCGATCGCCTAGATTCGTTTTGCGAATAAACACGTGATCATGCTGACGCTTCGCTCGCTAGTCTTCACGGCGTTTCTGTTTGTCGCTGCGCTGCTCGGGGGGCTCGTCGTGCTGCTGCTGTTCTGGGCGCCGTCTCGTACACATTGGGCGGTAACGGTCGGGTGGTGTCGCCTTGCCGTGTGGGCGGCCAGGTTTTTTTGTCGTCTCGAGGTTGTCGTGGAGGGCAAAGAAAACCTGCCGGATACACCCAGCGTGCTGTTGATCAAACACACAACGGCACTCGAGGCTTTCGTCCAGGTTGTCGTGTTTCCGCGCGCGACCTGGGTCGTCAAACGGGAATTGCTCTGGCTGCCGTTGTTCGGCTGGGCCATTGCGCTCGTGTTACGCCCGATCGCGATCGATCGTGGCAGCAGGGGTGCGGCGGTCAGACAAGTCATTGCGCAGGGCAAAGCCAAACTCGCCGACGGCATCTGGGTCACAGTGTTTCCTGAGGGTACGCGTGTGCCGCCAGGCGAGACCCGGCGTTACGGCATCAGCGGCGCTGCCCTGGCTCAGGAAGCCGGTTGTCCGATCGTGCCTGTGGCCCACAACGCGGGCGATTTCTGGCCACGGCGCAGCTTTTACAAGCGCCCGGGCACGGTCCGCTTCTGCATCGGCCCGCCGATCGATCCCGCGGATCGCGCGCCAAAGGAAACCAATCTGATCGCCCAGAACTGGATCGAGGCCAAAATGCACGACATCAGCCGCTGCTATCAGCCGCGACCGACTTTAGCCGAACACGGCAACGTATCGCCGCCTGCGAGCACCCGGTGACACCAATCTTGTGGCGACACACTTTGGTTTTTGCGAGAAGAACAGTAGATCCCCTGTTATCACCAGATCTTGACACGCTCCTCCGGCGGCAGATACAGCGCATCGCTCTCGGATACATCGAAGGCTTCGTAAAACTCCGGGACATTCCGGACCGCGCCGTTGGCACGAAACTTCGAGGGTGAGTGCGGATCCGTAGCGATTCTCCGTCGCTGCTCTTCATCGCGATACTTGTTCCGCCACACCTGCCCGTAGCCCAGGAACACGCGCTGCACGCCGGTAAATCCGTCAATAACCGGCGGCTCTTTGCCCTCCAGTGATAGCTTGTAAGCCAGCAGACCGATACTGATACCGCCGAGGTCGCCGATGTTCTCGCCCAGCGTGTATTCGCCATTCACGTTGAGATCGTCAAATACCTTGAAGCCCGAGTACTGGTCGACGAGCTTGCGCGTGCGCGCCTCGAACTCCGCACGATCTTCTTTACTCCACCAGTTACGCAGCATGCCGTCGCCGTCGAACGTGCTGCCCTTGTCGTCGAAGCCGTGGCCGATTTCGTGTCCGATCACGGCGCCGATCGCGCCGAAGTTGACCGCATCGTCCGCCTCGAGATCGAAGAATGGCGGCTGCAAGATCGCGGCCGGAAATACGATCTCGTTCAGTCCCGGGCTGTAATAGGCGTTGACTGTCTGCGGCGTCATGCCCCATTCATTTCGGTCTACGGGACCTCCCTGGCGATTGAGCTGGCGCTCATACTCGGCGATATTCGCACGTTCGATATTGCCGAACAGGTCATCTGCATCGATGACCACGGCCGAATAGTCACGCCACTGATCCGGATAACCGATCTTGGGTCTGAACTTTGATAACTTGTCCAGCGCCTCGGTCTTGGTCGCCTCGGTCATCCAGTCGAGGTTCTTGATGCTGGCTTCGTAGGCCTTGATCAGGTTACCCACGAGCACGAGCATTCGTTCTTTCGCAGCGGGCGGGAAATGTGCTTTGACATAGACCTTGCCAACGAGCTCGCCCAGCGAGCCATCTACGGTGTTAACCGCGCGTCGCCAGAGCGGCCGTTGCTCTTCGATCCCTGAAAGGGTTCTTGAGTAGAACTCGAAGTTCTGCCGATCGAGCGCTTCGTCAAGACGTTCTGCGGTCGTGTTCAGCGCGCTCCATTTGAGGTAGGTTTTCCATGCGTCGAGATCCGTATCGACGATAATGGCATCGAGCGCTCGCATGTGATCCTTCATCATGACCACGAGGCCGTCGATCTCGCCGATCCCGACCTCCTCGATGTAACCTTCCCAGTTGAAGCTCGGCATCAGTTCAGCTAACTCATCGAGCGGAATTTTCGAATAGTTCTGGGCGAAATCGCGGGCCTGTTCTTTCGTCATGTGCGCCGCGGCCATGCGGGTCTCGAGCGCCATGATCGTTGCGGCGGCTTCGGCGCCCCCATCGAAGCCCGCAAGCTCGAACATTTTCTCTATATGGGCGACGTACTTGTCCCGAATATCAGCTGACGCTTCGTCGGAATTAAAGTAATACTCGCGATCGGGCAGCCCCAGACCACCCTGCCAGCTGTACATCATGTAGTACCCCGGATCCTTCATGTCGGCATACTGGGCCACGACAAACGGTGCGTCATAACCGCGCTTGATCGCGGATCCGAAATACACGGCAAGGTCTGCATAGCTTTCGATCGCGTCGATCCTGCCGAGCTCCGGATTCAGCGGTGCGACACCTTTCGCATTGCGTGTTTTCGTGTCCATGTACGAGCGGTACAGATCACCAATCTTCTGTTCGTCCGTGCCTTTCGCGAAATCGCCGCTCGCGGCACTCTCGATAATAGCCTTGACGTTTTCTTCGGCTTCGTCACGCAGAATGCCGAAGCCCCCATAATAGGACTTGTCCGCCGGTATTTCGGTCGTTGCGAGCCATTTGCCGTTGACATACGAGAAGAAGTCGTCGCCAGGCGCAACGCTTTTGTCCATATGTTCAACAGAGATGCCCGAACGCAGCACCGGCGCTTCGCGGATCGATTCCTGGCCGCATCCGCCGACTGTAAGTAACACCGCCACACCGAGTAAGAATCTCATCGAGCTGTCCTTTGATGGCTCCATTTGCGGAAAACAGATTGCACGATCCGCAGTTATTGAATCAGTAACGATCGCCGGGTGCCTCGCCGAGATCCGCTAGCTCGGCAGACTGCCCTTCGGTCAGCGCGTAGATCCTGTCGATCTGGCAGCCGCCCAGAGTATCCCATCTCGCCCGGATGAAACTGTGATCCCGGCGCACGTCGGGGATGACTCGGTGGTCACGAATTTCGTGACAGATGCGGCGAAACTCGACCAGATAGTCCTGGCGACGTGTTTTATAGAGCAAGAAGCGGTCACTGATCAACTCCCACCGGTCGCGAGCATCGGTGCGTATTCGATCCGTTTCCTCCAACTCACTGACGGCCACGTAATCCGCGACACCGCGCTCGTCTCGTTCGGTCGTTTGCGGTGCGCAAGCCAGCAACGCGGCGGCCATGGCACAGAGCATTATGCCTTTCATTATGTTCCACCGTCAGGCGTTGTCACCGGGTCCGTTTCGACCGTGATCGTCGGCAAAAGTTTTTGCGCCCCTCGTGCGCTCATGCTTGTACATGCGTTCGATGAGTGCCGTGGATTTCGGATGGTCCTCGATCCAGCGTTCGATGTCCGCACGCATGGCCGGAGGTGTCGTGTCCCGCGCTATGCGCACCGTATCGGCCATGCCACCACCGTAACCCTCGGGCTGCAGCCACAGCCCTGACATGGCTGCAAATGCGATGTCCGTGTAGTTAATCGCGTCACCTCCAAGAATCGATCGCCGACCATCAGCCAGCCGCGTGTCGATGTCGGTCAAGAGATTTTCAATGTGTTGCACGGCGCGGGCGTAATTCTCGTGAGTAGTCGAAAAAGCGCGGCGGATCAGCAACGCAAGCAATGGAAATAGAAGCCGGAGAAGCTGCCGCTGCCACCAGGGAACGAGTGGATTGTCGACGCCCCATGCATGCAGTGTCAGGTGCCTGTCCCCGAGAATGTGGTGATAGACCCAGACCTGCAGATTCACCCCGTAGCGATCCAGACGCTTTTCGAGTTCGAGACGCTCTGGCAGCGGCTCGAGGAAGCTCGCCCGCTCGTCCGCAGCACCGTATGTGCCCCACAGATAGCGCAGGATTTCCGGCGAATTGCCGATGACCGACTGCACCAGGCCCGTGCGGATCCTGAGTTGTGGCACCGTTCGCCCAAGGAAGAATGCACCCAGCGTGCCGCCGCTCACTCGCTCGGCATAGTCGAGCCCCAGGCGATCCATACACCAGCGAATCTTCTCTACGAAATGGCTCGCCGAAATCGTGTCGAGAATGATCGGCGGCGTTCGTTCGGGTGCGACGATGCCGCTCAGCACGATAAGCCAGCGTATCCCGAGCAGCATCGCTACCAGGGCGATGGTCGTCGCAACGCCAAGCCCCCGCCAGGCGACGAAGATCGGCAGGATGCTCAGCAACGTCGGGTAAATGAGCAGGCGTTTTCTGATCATGTGGGCATCGCACGTGGTGCTGATGACGAAACCCCGGGTCGCTAATATCCCGTTCCGGTCGACCAGCAGCCACGCTTCATCTCAAATATCCAGATTCGACACCGTGAGCGCGTTGTTCTCGATGAACTCCCGGCGCGGTTCGACCTGGTCGCCCATGAGCGTTGTGAAAATCTCGTCGGCCTTGACGGCATCTTCGATTTTAACCTGCATGAGTCTGCGCGTTGCCGGGTTGACCGTGGTGTCCCACAACTGATCCGGATTCATTTCGCCAAGTCCTTTGTAGCGCTGGATCGACTGGCCACGGCGCGCTTCGTTCATGAGCCAGTCGATTGCCTCGGAAAATTCCGTAATCAAAGACTGTCGATCGCCGCGCTTTACGAACGCGCCTTCACCGAGCAGATCGTTCAGCTTGCCCGCCAGGCTTATGATATGGCGATACTCATTGGTATCGAAGAATTCGCGCGGCAGATACCGTGTGGCGCCCATGCCGTGCTGCACTCTCGTGATACCGATGCGAACGCCTTCACCATCCTCATTACCGCGATCGAGTTCGGCCGTATAGGTACCGCCGTTGCCGTTGGCTGCGCGATCACCCGAGGTTTTCGGCAGGACCGCCGACAATTGCTCGGCCCAGGCGCTTAGCTTGTCCAGATCAAGAGCGAGTTCGTGCGTAATCTCGGGTAGTTGGCTGATCGCACGCAATACAACCTGATCGTAGCGGCGCGCCAATCGCGAAATGATATTTTCGACGGCGATATATTCTTTCGCGAGCGCCTCGAGCGCGGCACCGGAAAGCGGCGGTGCCTTCTCGTTAACGTACAAAGCGGCATCGTCGAGGGCAGCGTTGAGCAGATAGTGATTGAGTTCGATATCGTCCTTTACATACACCTCTTGCTTACCGCGCTTGATTTTGTATAGCGGTGGCTGAGCAATGTATACATGGCCGCGCTCGATAAGTTCGGGCATCTGCCGGTAGAAAAACGTGAGCAAGAGCGTACGTATATGCGATCCGTCGACATCCGCATCGGTCATGATGATGATGCGGTGATAGCGCAGCTTGTCGGGATCGAAATCGTCGCGGCCGATGCCGCAACCCAGTGCCGTGATCAGCGTGCCAACCTCGACCGAGGCCAGCATCTTGTCGAAGCGTGCCTTCTCGACATTCAGAATCTTGCCCTTCAACGGCAGGATGGCCTGCGTCCGGCGATCGCGGCCCTGTTTGGCCGAACCACCTGCCGAGTCGCCCTCGACAAGGAACAGTTCGGACAGCACGGGATCCTTCTCCTGACAATCGGCGAGCTTGCCAGGCAAACCGGCGATATCGAGGGCGCCTTTGCGACGAGTCATTTCGCGTGCCTTGCGGGCCGCTTCCCGCGCTCTCGCGGCGTCGATGATCTTGGAGACGATTGCCTTCGCTTCCGCGGGCTGTTCAAGCAAATAATCTTCGAGAAAGCCCGCCATCGACTGCTCGACGATGGATTTAATTTCAGAGGAAACTAATTTTTCCTTGGTCTGCGATGAGAACTTGGGATCGTGCGCCTTGACCGACAGCACGGCCGTCAGACCTTCACGTGCATCATCGCCGGTCGGCGTCGGCTTGTCCTTCTTGCTACCGAGTTCTTTCTCGATATAGGCATTGAGCGTGCGTGTCAGTGCCGAGCGAAAACCGGCCAGATGGGTACCGCCATCGCGCTGTGGAATGTTGTTGGTGTAGCAGAACATGGTTTCCTGATAGCCGTCATTCCACTGCAGTGCCGCCTCGACGCCAACGCCGTCCCGCATCGTGGAAAAATGAAACACGCTCTGGTGGATTGGCGTCTTGTTGCGGTTGAGGTGCTCGACGAATGCTCGGATTCCACCCTTGTATTCGAACAGGTCCTCGCGCTCATCACGCTCGTCGACCAGGCGAATGCGCACACCGGAATTCAAGAACGACAGCTCACGCAGGCGCCGAGCCAGGATCTCGTAGTGAAACTCGATGTTCGTGAAGGTTCGGGAGCTTGGCTTGAATCGAATCGTGGTACCGGTACGCTCGGAATCTCCGGCGATAGCCAGTGCCGTCTTCGGCTCACCGTGCTCATACTCCTGCTGGTAGGTGTGCCCATCGCGGTGAATCGTTAGCAGCAGATGTTCGGACAAGGCGTTCACGACCGAAACGCCAACGCCGTGGAGGCCCCCGGAAACCTTGTAGGAGTCGTCGTCGAATTTGCCGCCCGCGTGCAGCACCGTCATGATCACTTCGGCGGCCGAACGCCCTTCCTCGGGATGCATGTCGACCGGAATACCGCGGCCATCGTCGCTGATCGTGACCGATTCGTCCGCGTGAATCGTCACCGTGATAGCGCTGCAATGGCCGGCGAGCGCCTCGTCGATCGAGTTGTCGACGACTTCGAAAACCATATGGTGCAGGCCCGTGCCGTCATCGGTGTCGCCGATGTACATGCCCGGTCGTTTTCGGACTGCCTCGAGGCCTTTTAAGACCTTGATATTACTGGAAGTATATTCTGATTTGCCGACCATTCCCTGTCCTCGGAGGAAAACCGATCCATTGTAGCAGAATTACCTCCCAATGTACCCCCAAAGCATTATTTTCTAAGGTGTTTTCGGGATTTTAGTGGCGTCGGGCAAACGCGTGCCGATCGGCCGTCCGAGCCGGCTGGCAAATGCGGCTCGGCGCCCCTCAGGGGCTACGCTTGAGGACGCCACGTTCCACGTGGAACAGTGCCGGCGTCGCCGGAAAACCCGGGATCTCGGGTTCCAGACTCGTTGCGACCACCTGACAGCCCAAAGCCACGACTCGCTCCATGAGCCGGCCCAGTGAGTCCGCATCAAGCTCTGCTGCCGGATCATCGAGCAGCAGCAGCAGCGGCCGCTGCAGGGCCGCCTGGGCCGTCTCCGTCGCGGCCAGCACCATGGCCGCGGCCAGCAACTTCTGCTGCCCTCTGGAAACCAACTTGCGGGCCCGGCGATCGTCGTGGATGATTTTGAGATCCGCCCGCTGCGGCCCGGCCTGAGTGCCGCCGAACTGCAGGTCCCGTTCGATCGTGGCCTCCAGCGTTGCCTGCAGGGGTAGCTCGCCGCTCCAGCCGCGCTGATATTCGAAGCCGACGCTCGAACCGAGCAGTGCGGTGCCGATTTTGTCGAGGCTGGCCATCGCGGTGTGCAGCGCATGTTGCCGGCCTGCGTCGAGCTTCCTGGCGAGTTCGACGAAGGCTATGTTCCAGCCGTGCATCTCGTAGCTCGGTGCCCCCTTTTTGAGAGCGACATTGCGCTGGCGCAATGCGCGCCGAAAGCGTCGCCAGAGATCAAGGTAGCCTGGTTCCACGTGGAACGCTATCCAGTCGAGGAAACGCCGTCGCTCTTCTGGGCCACCGGCAACAAGATTGTGGACGTCCGGGTCGATGACCTGCAGCGGCAGCGCCTCGGCCAGCGCCGCTGTCCCGGCATCATTGACGCCGTCTATCCTTACTTCCAATCCATGGCGACTGTTGCGCACGCCGAGGCTCGCCACGTGCCCGCCGGTTTCGACGCGGCCAAATAATACGAACGCATCAGCGCCGTAGCGAACCAGCTGCGCCGGTGACGCGCCCCGGAACGACTTGCCCCGCCCCAAATAGGCCAACGCTTCCAGCAGGCTTGTCTTGCCAGAGGCATTCGCACCGTGAATCAGGTTGAAGTGTCGGTGGACGTCGAGTTCGATTTTCTCCAGGCAGCGGAAATTCTCTGCCGTAAACCGCTGAATCGGCACCCGTCGGCGCCCTCGGCTACAACCGCATCGGCATGACGACGAATTTGCTATCGTCTTTACCGGGTTCGCGAATAAGGCAGCTGGAGTTGCTATCGACAACCGACAGCGCAACCTCTTCTCCATCCACCGCGCCCAGGGCATCCAGAAGGTAATTCACATTGAAGCCGATTTCTATGTCTTCGCCGCTATAGTTGACCTCAAGCTCTTCCTCAGCCTCTTCCTGCTCCGGATTGTGTGCCTGCATGACCACACCGCTGTCACGGATGATCAGCCGGATTCCCCGGTATTTCTCATTCGACAGGATTGCCGTTCGCTGTAATGCACCCTTTAGACTGGCCCGGTCCGCCGTCAGCTCGTTACTGAGATCCTTCGGTATAACGCGCTCATACTCCGGGAAACGACCATCGATTAACTTGGACGTGAAGCGTATCCCATCCAGCTGAATACGCACGTGGTTCGTACCCAATTCGATGTTGACCATACCTGTTCCGGTTAGCAGTCGTGCAAGTTCGAGCACCCCCTTGCGCGGTACAATTACTTGCTGTTGCCTGAGATCCTTTGTCTCCAGCTCTACCTGGGACAGCGCCAATCGATGTCCATCCGTCGCAACCGCCCGCAGGTGCTTACCCGCTGTCTCCAACAGCATGCCATTGAGGTAATAGCGAACGTCTTGCTGCGCCATCGAAAAGTGCGTCTTATCGATCAGGCGACCCAGAACGTCCTGCGCGACCTCGATTATCTGTCCGGCCTTAATATCCTCAATAGTTGGAAACTCCGCAGCCGGCAAGGTTGCCAGACTGAATTTACTGCGCCCGGCACGAACAATTAGCTTCTCGCCGCTTACACTGATATCGACACGCGTCTCATCCGGTAAGGCCCGGCAGATATCCAGGAGTTTCCGGCCTGATACCGTAATTTCCCCGCCGGTTTCTACGTCCATGACAGCATCTGCAACCAGCTCTACCTCCAGGTCCGTCGCTGTCACCGATAGTTCACCGCTACGCGCCACCAATAGGACATTGGATAGAATTGGCATGGTTTGCCTGCGCTCAACGACCCCGATAACCGCTTGCAATGGTTTAAGAAGTGCTTCACGAGCTGCACTTAGCTTCATAGGTTCCACCTGTTAATAAATATTGGATATCTCTTTTATTGTTGTAATAACTAGGGCCACGAAACCCTGTGTATAAGCTATTTTAGCCCTTATTAATCAATGTGTTACAAAAATATAACCGGCACGCTAAGCCGTGCACCGACAGCGACCATCCTGTGTAAAGGCTGTGTATAAGCTTATGACCTCGAGTTATCCACTGCTTATTCACACTATCCTGTCAGAGTTCTTAATAAATTCAAATAATCATCATCCAGGCGTTTTTCGGTTTGCCGCAAGCTTGCGACGCGTCGGCAGCCGTGCAATACGGTCGTATGGTCACGGCCACCGAATGCATCGCCTATTTCCGGCAAGCTGTGATTGGTTAATTCCTTGGCCAACGCCATGGCAACCTGCCGTGGCCGCGCGATCGAACGACTCCGCCGCTTGGATAACAGATCTGCCACCCGAATCTTGTAATAGGCGGCAACCGTCTTCTGAATATTGTCGATGGATACCAGCCGGTCCTGCAGCGCCAGCAGATCGCGTAGTGCTTCTTTGGCAAACTCGAGATCAATGGGCCGACCGGTAAATCGTGAGTTTGCAATAACACGTCGTAATGCACCTTCCAGCTCACGGACGTTGGATCGGATGCGCTTGGCAATAAAAAATGCGACTTCCTCGGGCAAATCCGTACCCTCTATGCTCGCCTTGCTCATAAGGATCGCCACCGACGTTTCAAGTTCCGGTGGCTCGATAGCTACGGTGAGCCCCCAGCCGAAACGAGATTTCAGCCGTTCCTCGAGACCATTGACTTCTTTGGGGTAACGATCGCAGGTCAAAACAATTTGCCGTTGACCTTCCAGCAACGCGTTAAATGTGTGAAAAAATTCTTCCTGCGAGCGTTCTTTGCCGGCGAAAAACTGAATGTCGTCGATCAGCAGGGCATCGAGAGTCCGATAGGATCGCTTGAAGTCGGCAATCGTGTTGTGCTGCAGGCCCTTGACCATATCGCTGACGAACCGCTCAGAGTGCACATATGCGACCCGCGCCGCCGGCTTGTGCTCGAGCACGGCATTGCCCACCGCGTGCATCAGATGGGTCTTGCCGAGGCCAACGCCGCCGTAAATAAACAAGGGATTATATGACTTGCCCGGATTACGGCTGACCTGGGTCGCAGCGGCCTTTGCCAGCTGATTGCTCTTGCCCTCGACGAAACTCGTGAAAGTAAATGCCGGGCTCAGCCTCGAGGCGATCGCCATGGTCGCCGATGCCCGCGGCGCAGACGAGAGGCCGCCTGAGCGTCCGCGCCGTCGGGGCGGCGCGTCCGGCTGCCGCGAGCCGACCTCTATAATCAATTCGCCGCCCGAACTGTCGACAATCTTTGAAATGCGTTCGATATAATGCTTTTGCAGCCAGTCGACCACAAAGCGATTCGGGGCGAGCAGCTTTAGTGTGTTGCCTTCCTCGATGGCCTGCAGCGGTCGGATCCACGTGTTGAACTGCTGCTCGGGCAATTCCGCCTGCAGATCACGCATGCAGCGGTTCCAAAGGGTAATTTCGGCTGGCAACGGAGCCCCCGCAAAGAGTTGTGTGGTCGTTATTCGTATCGAGACGGCGCAGTCTATACCGTCTAGAAGGGCATCGCCAGATACGGTCTGAGCGGTGGTGTCTCAAGCGAAAAAGCCCGTGTTTTTGGGCTTCTATTGACACTGTCAGGTCATCTGCGTACTCTTGCCGCCCTCCCAAATTGTCGGCCCCCGAGAGCCGGCCGAGTACGCGGGTTATAACAATGAAACGCACGTATCAGCCCAGCAAATTGAAGCGCGCGCGGACCCACGGTTTTCGCGCCCGCATGGCGACCAAGGCAGGGCGACTCGTGTTAAAACGCCGACGCGCAAAAGGCCGCGCCAAACTAACACCGTAATCTCAATTCTGCTTCGATACGAACTCATCACGACGGCAGACAAAAACTCAGGATTGCCTGGCTTCTCCGCCTTCCGATTCAAGAAACACAGCCGGCTGTCGAACACGGCCGCATTCTCAAGGGTATTCGAAAAAGCAAAGCCGAGCCGCGACAAGTGGTTTACGGTATTGTGCGCCGACAACGACAGCAACATAGCGCGGTTGGGTCTGGCCATCTCGAAGAAACACTGTCGCCAGGCGAGCGCACGTAACAGGCTGAAGCGCATCGTCAGAGAGTCGTTTCGGCAACATCAGGGCGAGCTCGCCGGTCTGGATGTTGTCGTCATGAATCAGGTAGCCGCGACCCGGGCGCCGAACCGATGTTTATTTGACAGCCTCGCAGCGCACTGGCAGCGCTGCGCGGGCCTGCGGGGCCGGGCAAGCAGACGGGATTGATACGGCATGGATAATCAAAGGCTGCTGATCTGGGCTTTGTTTGGCCTCATGGCCTGGTTCACATACCAGGCCTGGCGGCAGGACTACGGGCCGCAGCGGCAGCCGCCTGTGCCGGCGGACGCGACGCCACAGCCGATTCCGGACACCGACGCCTTACCGCAGCTAACGGACGATGCGCTGGACGCGGCAAGTGCGCCGGCGATGGACGATACGCCCGCTGTTGCAGCCGATGTCGGCGGTCCGACCATCAGGGTTACGACCGACGTTCTGGAAGTAGAAATCAATACCCGGGGAGGCGCAATCAGTCGTGCGACCCTGCTTGCATACCCCGTTGCCAAGGACCGTCCCGATGTGCTCGTTGAACTGCTGAGCCCGACGGATGGCCAGCTCGGGCTTATCCGTACCGGGCTCAGAGAAGGCGCAGGCCGGGCGCCGAATCAAAGCGCCGATCTGGAAGTGGCGACCGACACCTATACGCTCAGTAGCGATACGGAGATCGTCGTGCCGCTTCGCTGGACGAGCAGCGATGGTATCGAGATCGAGAAGCGCCTGCGATTTCGCCGTGGCAGCTACGCGATCGGTGTCGAGCAGCAGGTTACGAACAAGAGCGCCACCGAGTGGCGCGGCGATGCCTATGCGCAAATCGTCAGGCGCTGGTTGCCGCAGGAGCGTTCGATGTTCGATGTCGACTCGTACTCGTTCGACGGGCCGATCATTTATGATGGCGACAGCTCGGAAAAGCTGGATCGCGACGACCTGATTAGCGACGGTCCGTACGAGTTCAGGGCCGACAATGGGTGGCTCGCGGTCATACAGCATCATTTCCTAAGCGCGGTGATACCCGAGCGTAACGAGCCACACATCTTCAAAGTCCAGCTCGACCGGGATATCGCGACCGAAAGCGTCGTCGGCGCGCCGCAGTCGGTAACGCCCGGTGCAAGCCACACGTTCACGAATACCCTGTTCATCGGGCCCAAGCTGCAGGCCCAGCTCGAGCAAATCGACAAGAGCCTCAAGCTGACGGTTGACTACGGTTGGCTGACGATCATCTCGCAGCCACTGTTCTGGTTGCTCAGTAGAGTCCATAACTTCGTAGGCAACTGGGGCGTGGCGATCATACTGGTCACGATACTGATCAAGCTCGCGTTCTATAAACTCACGGAAGCGAGCGGACGGTCGATGGCCAAAATGCGTAATCTGCAGCCACGCCTCAAAGCTCTGCAAGAGCGCTACAAGGACGCTCGCCAGCAGTTGAGCCAGGCGATGATGGAGCTGTACAAGCGCGAACAGGTAAACCCGGCTGCCGGCTGTTTGCCGATTCTGATTCAGATGCCGTTCTTCCTGGCCTTTTACTGGGTGCTTCTCGAGAGTGTCGAAATGCGCCAGGCGCCGTTCGCACTGTGGATCACGGATCTGTCGTCACGGGATCCCTATTTTATTCTGCCGCTGATCATGGGAGCGGCGATGTTTTTTCAGCAGAAGCTCAACCCGCAGGTCGGTGATCCCGTTCAGGTCAAGGTCATGCAGATCATGCCCGTTATGTTTACGGTGTTCTTCGCGTTTTTCCCATCGGGTCTCGTGCTTTATTGGGTGACGAACACCGTGCTCTCGATCGCGCAGCAGTGGAAAATCAACACCGTCGTGGAAAAAGAAGCGAAAGCGCAGAAGGCCGGCAAGAAGCCGAAAAGTAAAAACAACAAAACCGAGAAAGACTAACGCGCTGCCGACCAAGCGATCCACGGTTTTGTCAGAAAACGGCTGAGCATTACTCCGCGAGTGTTGTCCGCACCCGAATTTCGCCATGCAGCGTCCGATGCACGGGACAGCGGTCCGCGATCTCCAAAAGCCGGCTCGTCTGCTCGTCGCTCAGCTTGCCGTCGAGCGTAATCACCCGACGAAATTCGTCGATCTTTCCCGCCGTTGACTCGCAGTCGGCACAATCGTTGGCGTGGACCTTGTCGTGCGAGACGTCGACCGTCGTCGATCGTAGTGCGAGCTGTTTGTGGGCCGCGTACATTTTGAGTGTCATCGACGTGCAGGTGGCCAGGGCGGCCGACAACAGGTCGTAGGGAGTAGGGCCTTGATCGGTGCCGCCAACCGATTTCGGCTCGTCGGCGACAAGCCTGTGCGATCCTGCGGTGACGTCGGTCCGAAAGCCACCGGCGAACGTGCGTGCGACGACGTGCTTATCCGCGGCAGTGAGGGCCGCGCCAGCGCCAGTGGGCAGGTAGCGAGATGCCCAGGCTGCGAGCACACGGCCTGCATAAAGCGAGTCCTGCTCGCGGGACAGCAGGTGGTCGGCATCATCCAGGCTCACGAAACTCTTCGGGTGTTTGGCTGCGGCAAATAACGCTCCCGCATTGTCGATCGCGACGAGGTCATCGAGCGGCGCATGCATGATCAGTAGAGCCTTCTTGAGTCTTGCGATTGCAGCCGGCAAATCGTGCTTGTCGAGGTCATCGAGAAACTGCTTGCGGATTTTGAACGGTCGGCCACCCAGCTGCACTTCGGCTTCACCCTTCTGATTGAGCTCGTCTAACGCGCCCTTCAACAGCGCCGCGACGTGGGCCGGCTGGGCCGGCGAGCCGATTGTCGCAACGGCAACGGCCGACGGCGCGTCTTTAGCCGCCTGCAGCACTGCCGTACCGCCGAGTGAATGACCCAGAAGAATTGCCGGCGCGGCATACTCTGCATCGAGGAACCGACAGGCGGCGAGCAGGTCACTGACATTGCTCGAGAAGTTCGTATCGGCAAACTCGCCTTCGCTCTGACCGAGCCCCGTGAAATCGAAGCGCAGCACCGCAATGCCCGTGTCGCCCATGGCGCGCGCGATATTGCTTGCCGCTTTGAGATTTTTCGAGCACGTAAAGCAGTGCGCGAAAAGCGCATAGGCTCGTGGTGTCCCGGCGGGCAAATCGAGAACACCCGTAAGTATCTTGCCGGCCTCGTTTTCGAATTTGACGCGGATATTCTGCATAAGGTGGATACCTGTGGTCTCATTGCTGCATAGAGGTGTGCAATTGACGGACGGAGCTGACACGATCGTTGCGAGAGCAACACCACCCGGCACGGGCGGTGTCGCCATCGTGCGCATCTCGGGCGGCGACGCCGAGCGCATTGCCCGCCAGATGCTGGGTAGTCTACCCGAACCGCGCACGGCGACGTATCGGGTGTTCCGCGACGCCGCGGGCGCAAACCTGGATACCGGGATTGCACTTTACTTTCCGGCGCCCGCATCGTTCACGGGCGAGTCGGTTGTCGAGCTCCACGGTCACGGCGGTCCGGTCGTTGTCGCGGAGATCGTCGCGGCAGCAGTCGAACTCGGCGCGCGGCTTGCCGAGCCCGGCGAATTTACGAAACGCGCGTTTCTCAACGACAAGCTCGATCTCGTGCAGGCCGAGGCAGTTGCGGACCTTATCGGCAGCGGAACGGCACAGGCGGCGCGCGCGGCATTGCGGTCTTTGACCGGGGCGTTTTCGACGGCCGTCGATGCACTCGCCGAGCAGCTCGTGCGCCTGCGCATGCACGTCGAAGCAGCGATCGATTTTCCCGAAGACGAGATCGATTTCCTGTCAGACGAGCTATTGTCGCAACGTCTCGACGAGTGTTCCGAGGCGTTCGATCAACTGCTGCGTGAGGCAACGATCGGCCGGGTCCTCAGAGACGGTTTTCGCGTCGTCATCGTCGGCAAACCGAACGCGGGCAAGTCGAGCCTTTTGAATCGGTTGAGCGGCGAAGAAACGGCGATCGTGACCGAAGTCGCGGGCACGACTCGTGACGTGCTGCGCGAGCAGATCAACATTGATGGGCTTGCCGTAGAAATCGTTGACACGGCGGGCCTGCGCGAGAATCCCGATCGCGTCGAAGCCGAGGGGATTCGGCGCGCACGCGAGGCACTGGCGAGTGCCGACGCCGTGCTCTGGATTCAGGACGCGAGCGCCGTCGACGACGATGCGATCACCGAGCGAATCGCCGATGATGTGCCGGTTGTTATCGTTCGCAACAAGATTGATCTTACCGCCGATCGCGCGAGCGTCGCGATCGGCGAACAGAACGTCATCAATCTGTCGGCAAAGACCGGGGAGGGCATTGACGCGTTACGCGTGTCGATCGCGACACTCGCCGGCTTCAAGGATCTCGGCGAGGGTGCGTTC
>Ga0224497_10001317_pt1 | contig 15891 bp, 12 predicted proteins | sample SF_Jul11_sed_USG_4_FD_167970 | JGI IMG/M metagenome (GOLD analysis project Ga0224497, IMG submission 167970) | Sediment microbial communities from San Francisco Bay, California, United States - SF_Jul11_sed_USGS_13 | ecosystem: Environmental > Aquatic > Marine > Sediment | place: USA... | reverse complement strand
GAAGCCGTCCATCCTTAGGAGCCGTACCAAACAGCGTGAGTAAAAATAGGACGGTGGCTAACCCTGCTCCCACCACTGCTTCAACAAACGCCACATCCACTGCACCGAGCGAAGCCCAAACAAGAGAGAGAAAGAAGCTATAACATCCTAACAACAAGATCGCGCTCATCAAATCCTTGACCAAAATGGCTCCGGCTGCTGTCACCAGCAGCAGCAGCAAGAGGGGAAACTCATAGGCAAATATCATGGGGCCTCCTCTTTCCAGGGCTTCAGCCCGGCTCGAATGGCTGCGCGTAAGGTGGCATGGGCAATCACAGGATTTTGAAGGTACAGCAGCGACAACACTGCCAGGATCTTGAGAAGGTTCATGCTCAACCCTTCATAGATGGCAATGCCGATCAGCAGCAGAAACGCACCCAACGAATCTGTTAACGATACGGCATGAGACCGCGTGAAGACGTCGGGAAGGCGAATAATGCCAATGGCCGCGACAATGAGGAAAAATAACCCCCAAAGGATAAATATGATCGAGAGAATTTCCATATTAGGGAATCCCTTTTTGTTCAAGATACTTGGCTACGGCCAACGCCCCAACAAGATTCAACAAGGCATAGCCCGTTGCGATATCGACGAACATCTCGACCCGGTCAAACAAGATGCCAAGCACGACCAGGAGGATAATTGCTTTTGTCGAAATGCCGTTCAGGCCTAACACCCGATCAAAGATCGTCGGCCCCTGAAGCACCCGATACAAATAGGCGCCGATCAAGCCTGCCAATACCCACAGGACAAACAGGAAAAATGTTGCCATCAGGTCATTCTCTTTCCCCAAAGATTTTGGCAATCTTCGATTCGAGCCGTCCGCTCGTCACATCTTCACCTGAAACCTCATCCATGGCGTGGACAAGAAGCACTTGGCCATTGACTTCAGCAGTGATCGTTCCAGGGGTTAAGGTAATTGAATTTCCCAACAGCACCACCGCTGGGGGTTCTTTCAATTTCGATTCGTAACGTATCAACCGCGGATGGATCGGAAGACGAGGATCAAGAATGAGTTTTGTGACATGCAAACTACTTTGCACAATTCTCACAAACAGCCAAGGAATATATAAAATAATTCTTCCCCACAGCTGAAATCGTGGGACAAACGGAGAATGCCCAGAATTAATCCATGCGACAAGAAACGAGAGAAGAAGTCCTAACGCCAGATGGAATGGATCAAACTGAGCTGACAGCATGACCCACATTCCAAATAAGGCCGCCGCCTTCAGAATAAGGAATTGTGAGGATACAGGTCTCATGGGGTTTATCTAATCAAGGCCCATTACCGAGTCGCAGCGGAATTATCAATGCCCATTCAACACAACCTCAAAAAAACCCAACCGAATGCCTCGAACCAATGAATTGGAACGGCCTCTGGTTGGGTAATTCCCCCACTGGTCTCAAAATGATCCGAGCCAGTAATTCTATTGACCATAGGTCTCAACGAACGGGTTTGTGATCCCTCAGAATTCCTTCGTTTTCACCGGCAACATCCACGAACTACCCATAGCAACGACCTAGGGTTGATGTTATACCAGTGGAACCATCCTTCCACAACAAAACCATCAAGTGGAAAATTTTCACTCTCCCCCTGCTTAGACCTGGTATGCCGGCACCCAGGTTGCATTTAATTCATACCGATGACATTCAAAAGTTGTGGGATCTAGGGACACCAAATTTAACCAACCATTATGAAACAACTGTTGAAGAATCTCATGCTTTTGAATAATTGATGAGATCACCGTCATCTTCGCTTCAATGATTGCCAGTAGCCGCATGGGTTCGTGAAAATGAGTTTCTCCGTTATTGACCGTCTGCAAGGGAAATCCCATTTGCAAATCACTTTGGCTTCCTAGCATGACCCCCACACCGCCCACCACATTGTGAATAACCTTGCTCCCACTTCCATAATGCCAAGGGTCGGCTCCCGAAAAGTAATAACCGGTGTTAATCCATTCTCCAACGATTAATGGCGCCGTCATGATTTTTTCAAGGATGGCTCCCTCTGGATCAGCGATAGGATCATAAGAATGTAAAAACACGCGACCGCCTAAATCCAATCCCTTGGTGAGATTTCGTCTCCCGATTAAAAAGGCCGCATTGCCAGCAAGTCCCCATTCCGGACGAGAACTGGCCCAATCCATACTCCGTTCTTCCACATGGGCAAAGGCTTTCTCGGGAGAGATCGCAGTTGGCGCACGAGGGATACGACGACATCGTTCCAGTGCTTGATGGGCTCCAGCTTTTTCAAGATCGACCATCAATTGCTGTAAAGCTTCCGCATGGCTTTTGGGAAGGTCTTCCCCATCATAAAATGTGACTCGATCAGTGGTCGTATTATGTTTGGCAGGGAGAAACCAGGTATCGTCGGGGATGTTCAATCCCTTTTCTTTCAAGGTACGACGAACGTCTGGGTCGTTGGCCATGGTCGCGAAAACACGGGCATTGGCATCTCCGGGATTTCCTCCACAAGCTCCACAATCCAGCGCTCCGTAATAGGGATTATTGTCGGTTTCACTCCCATGACCACAGAGCACAATCAGTCGACCGAAATTTCTAGTAAGTCCCATCGCGCGTAGACCATTTTCAATAAAGGTGGCCTTCTCGGAAATTGAGAACCCCTGCCCCATTTCTTGCGGAATCCCTTCAGCCGGTACATCGTCCCCGCGAGTATTCAGGGAATCGGATGGGGAAGACACGGCTATTTGAGTTTGAACCGGACTGTCAAACCATTTGGCAATCCAGGAGGTGACCGCATGATAAGGTTTTAGAATGAGCGTTTTTCCTAGAAGTCCGACACTAAAGAATAAACCAAACACATCAATCACCATGAGGGACCCCACAGGGTTGCGCTTCAGATCATGGAACAGATGATGCCCGAATTGATTCCACCGTGATCCTGCCGAGTATTTCTCCAGCGAGTGTTCCTCTCCCATTCGTGGAACTTCGGTCACAGCATGTTTTGGAGAAAGCAGTACTGGACATAAATCAGACCGTTCCTCGCTATCAAACGCCTGATGACTAATTGGAATACCAAAGAACCCAGCAAAACCAAACGTGTCATATGGACCTTGCTCTTCGATATGGCGACGGAATGACTCCGATCGAACATCAATACAAAACACCAGTTGCGCTCGAGGACGAATGTCTACGCTCTTGACTACGCCACGATGCGCTGAGAGTTTTTGCAAAATGTCTTCTCGAAAACCATCTTCATAGGCCTCTAGCCACACCGGGCCATGAAGATCAAAGGGAAAGCCATTAAGCCACTCCAATAATGTTTGAGCCTCCGTGTCTGAGAGGTCGTGCATCTCTAATGGAGACACCTCTAAACATTGCGCAAGATGAAACAAACGCCACGCGTCTCGACATAAGGCCGGTGTTTTGGGATCAACGGCATGCCCACTCGGCACCATCCGTTCTTCGTATTCGACACCTCGCTCTTTCCAGTAAGATTTGAGCGCGGGAATGGCTCCATTAATGGCCCATTCTTTTTGACAGACAACCTGAGTCAGCTCCACTTCATAGAACAGTCGAACGGCAAGATATTGTCGTGTATCAATCGGGTGTTTCTGTTGCGCATGATAGAGAGGATGTTCTCCTAGCCAACGAATGTATCTGGTCCATCCTGGCAATTGGGACAGTTCTCTTGCTATATACGCTTTCCATTGTGATGGTGGGATGCCCAGACGATGTAAGCACCAAGCAATGCAGTCTTCAGGCTCACCGACCAGGTCTTGAACTTTTTGATGAAAATCGTGAATTCCCAAGAAATGGCCAGATTGATCCCATTGCGCCAAGTCCGTCCAAGCCCGGAAAAAGCCTTTTTCCCTTAGCGGCATCTCCCAACCGGCCAACCCCTCATCAACAAATGCCGCAATCCATTTAATCATTTGATTATTTATTTGTTCGACAAGCGAAACACCACTCAATCGTTCGACCCAATCACTGACCGTTCGTTGAGCTGGCAAATCAATTTCCAAACGGAATTTTTCTTTTGCTAGTGGTGAGGACCGTATTTGATTTTGACCATCAAAAGCTTTCTTCTTTTGAGCGGAATCGTCTAATTCCAGTATGGATAAGGTGGCCTTCCACAAATTTGTCAGGTAGGCCTCTTCCGGGCAATCTCTGCACTTCTCACATTCTTCGATCGTTCGTTGAATAATTCGATGTTTTGATTCACTTGAAAGGTCTGAACGAAATTGCCGGGTGGCGCCACCCCCGCTGAGTTCCCATTGCAATAAAACAAGCTCCAACTCCTCGAACCCAACCACCAGATGCCATTGCCATATATCACGGGCAGATAACAGAAGATTCCCAATCTTGATAGAATCTCTAGTTTCATTGCGAGGGCCCACCCGAGCCAACGCCCGCTGAACATTTTCCGTGGTTATCCGGCCATCTCGATACAACTGCCGATACTCTTCATTCGGCAGATACCCATTTCCCCCAAGAAGGTCTTTTCCCTGTCGAACTGCCTCATCAAACGGAAGATATTCCAACCCGTGAATCGGGTTTTGCGCCACCATCGTTCGCATAGGCCAAAAAGGTGCAATCGGTTCACTGGCTTCCTGAACCACTTGACGAATCTTGTCCCGCTCCGCAGTCGAGAGCTCCGTAGGCCGTTGCCTTATCGATTCAGAACGCATACCCATCTTCCCCAACAATTAAGAATTGCGCATTGCCTGGGTGAATTCAGGCAAATAACTGCCTCAACGACTAGGCCCCTCATGACTTCTTCAGCTTCTTTCTCCCAGCTTCCGGATGTTTCGACAAAGGTTGATGATGATCTAGCCCCACAATCTCCAGCCGAGACTGCCGTTCTTGAAATTCTTTCTCTATCTCATGGAGTTTTGACATCGTCGTATGATCCACCAAAAACGTATCTGATAAATCCAAGACCACATGGGGTTCGCTCGCAAGACTCTCTAAGGTTTTTTTCAAGGCTATCCATGTACTGAAAATGGCGGAATCTTTCACTTTCACGATTACAGCACGACCGTTTTCCCGCTCTACCTGAATTTGCGCTTTAAATAAGGATCGAACAGGGGCACCATTTTTGAGATGCAACACAATATTGACACAGATTCCTATGCCTACGCCCATTAACAAATCAGTCGCCAACACACCAATAACAGTCGATACAAAAATAATAAACTGCTCTTTCCCCACATGATACATATGGATAAATTCTTGGGGTGAGGCTAAGCGATAGCCCGTGAAGACTAACATGGCCCCCAAGGCAGCCAATGGAATTTGATTGATCAATCCCGGAACTAACGCCACAAAGAGCAGCAAGAACAATCCATGAAACATGTTGGCAAAACGCGTTCGAGCGCCATTATCAATGTTCGCCCTACTGCGGACGATTTCTGAAATCATGGGAAGTCCGCCGACCACGGCCGCGATCGTGTTTCCCACCCCCACCGCCAACATATCGCGGTCGTGGTCGGTCTTTCTCTTCCAGGGGTCAATGGCATCTATGGCTTTTGCGCTCAGAAGGGATTCAATGCTCCCAATCAGTGCGAACATCACCACATATTTCCATCCTGTTGTCGTCAGAAGTCCAGAAAAATCTGGAAATGTGATCGCATGAAACATATTGTTCGGCACCGCCACAAGAAACCGTTTTCCTAAAGAATATTCCTGCCCATTAAAGGAATACGTCTGCTCTTGCGCAAAACCCAAATACATTGCCAGTGGCACGGTGACGAGTAAGACTACCATGGGAGCTGGGATCACTTTGATTTTTTGATTCTTGATAAACAGATAACTAAACATGATGAAGAGACTCATGATCCCAACCAGACCGACCAGAGGATTCATTTCCATGACAAATTGAGGAATCTTAGCGATCAACTCCAACGGCTTCCCATCAGAACGGACTCCCAAGGCAATGGGAAACTGCTTGGCCATAATGATGATCCCGATCGCAGTCAGTAGACCATGAACGGCCGACCTGGGAAAAAATTCCCCCAAGATTCCTGCTCTAAATAGTCCCAAAAAAATTTGGATAACCCCCGCTACAACCCCAACGCCAAGTGCAAGACGGTACGCCTGAAGGTCTAAAGATGGATCTTCCCCTCCCGTAAACCCAAATTCAGTGACGCAGCCAATGGCAATAACGATGAGTCCAGCCGCAGGCCCTTTGATGGTCAGTTCGGAGTTACTGAAAAATGTGGCTAGCATCCCGCCAATAATGCGGTAAAGATGCCGGAAATAGCGGGATACCCACAGGCCAATGAAATTCCCAGGCAAAGAGGGAGCGCGATCAAAAACACTAAAAAGCCGGACAGCATGTCTGCTTGCCAGTTTTTAGGAAAATCGGAAAATTGCCCTTTTGGAATTTCTGTCATATCGAGTTTCCTCACAGAAGGGAATTACCTGTCCGCGCGAGCCAATTCATAGTTGTATGAAGAAATTTTTGGAATTGTTGGACACAGGCTTGTGTAAAACTTCAGAAGTCTCTTGTCCAAATCGCTTGAATACAACAAAGCCGGCCAAGGTTTTGGAACCGATATCCAAACCACAGACCGGCTTGTACTGAAACTGACCCATCATTTTTTCAGAATCAGCAACCCTGCAGATGGTCAAGTTTTTCAATGGAAAGGAAGTTCGTTGAAGCCCTCAGGGAAAACTGTTGGCTTGACGCACCTCCCAAAAAGGACAACGAGATATAGCAAGACTAGAAGGAAGACCTCAAGGAAATACGACAAAAATCCCTTAAAACATTATAACTTATGAAGTTTTAATTACGTAGAAATACTTCTTTTTGAGTAGAAGAGAGATTAAAATTGAGAGGGACTAGCAGACGAGGGAATATGAGAGACCTGGGGGCCGAAGATTCATTCCCAAAAAAACAAAGGGAATGAATGGATGGATGGATGGATGGATTATCCAAAAATATTGAAGGCGACCATTATGGCCACTACAACAATCATTGCAAGATCAAAAATTGGGTCCATGGTGTTCTCCTTAGCAAAATAAGGTCGATAAACCCAAAAGAGGTGCAAATGATGTTCCCGATAACATCCATGAATACGATAAAACTTAAACTATTGAATCTTCTGGTTATTTATTATTTTTGGCAAATGAATAACAATGCCGTATCACCATGTACATACTCCATGAGAGCGATTTCGCTCTGATTCAAGGGTGCATTTCCGCACAATTTCAACCTGTTTCTGTGCTCATTGGGTCAATACTTGACTTTCCAGTGAATTGACTTACCTTAGTAGACATGACAACACCACGTTCACTCACCCATGACGAAAAGAAAGCCTCGGAGGCTGCATTCAGGGGATTACCCCTAGATGACAATTGGACAGAAGCAGCCAAAGAAGTTTATGAAGGCATTATTCAAGCGCTTGGCAAGAATCCTTCGGAACTAGAGGTTTCAGAAGAGGTTTCCCTGCCGGCCCACATCGAGGAAACGGGCGGATCCTCTTCCAATGACCTGCAAGAATTGCCAACCTCCGACTCAGCTAACTCTCAAGAAATCCCCCCTGAACTGAAGCAGCTCACTATTCGATTGCGTCGAGAAGCGGTGGAATCCGGGATTCTTAAAGATGTGACGCCACTGGCACAAAGCATCGGATTGGATTTTTGTGTCGCCATGACCAACCCCTTGTGGGAACAGTACATAACGTCCTCTCCAGATTTCACCGAAGAGCGCATTCATTCGCGCCTACGTGACACCTTGGTGGCCGTGCGACTCCGCCTCGCCAGTCTTAAGGAAGTCCTTCCCCTGGTCGATGTGCCGGTTCTCTTAGAATTTGATCCAGAACCCACTCCACAGCTGTGCCTCACCTTCGCGTTATTCCACAAAGATCCCGTTGACGGGAATTGTCTCTTATTGATCCATCCGGGCGAAGTCTTCGCCACCCGCCAATCCTTCGAAAATAATTAATAAGTCAGCGTTGATTTCTAGGAAGTCCATAACCCTCTGAAGGGATGAGGGCTCTATCAGATAAGGCGCAGTCCGTGGGCGAAAGCCTCACGAGCTGCGCCCAACCTTTCTCACTCTAAATCGCTGGGATCATTAAACAATACTGGGAGGGCAATGTTGCCATGTCCATGTTGGGGGAAATCCGCCGCTTGCGGATCCCCTGGATTGAGATTTGACGCGGTGTCATCAGGCGGAAACAACACCAAGGTCTGAAGATAATCGATAACTTGAGCTTGCTTCTCATCCGGTAAACGAGCAAAGCGGTCACGCGCCTCTTGCGCTTCTCCACCGTGCCGCATGATGACTGACCACAGGTCGATACTTCTACCATCATGCCCGTAGGGGGCCGTCGTCCCCACTCCCCATAACGGTTCGGTCATAAATTCCTTCGTGAGTGTCCCATCGAAATTGCGTTCCCAGAAATTCGAGCCTAAGTTGTGTCGCTTAAAATCCGCATAAATATTCTTCACAACGAACCGTTGCCCATTCGGTTGCTTCACAGCAGGCGAACCCGATCCAGGCACCTCTTGTAAAAGAGGAGTCGCAACGGCAAAGAGGTCATTGAAAATTCCGCGACGACGGTCATAGGTAGTTTCCACATCGGCCACACGCCGATCTCGCTCAATCACCAAATCCTGGACATGACATCCAGTGCATTGAAGGTGCTGGAATACCTTTTCGCCTTTTTTGGTATCATGCGTCTGGCGCCCAATTCCGGGTTTAAAATAATTCAACAAATAAAACTCCCAATGGTCCACCAGACTCACGGGAATTTCATTGGCCACACCGTCTAAATCCGGATCATCACTTTCACTGGAAGCAGGCGGCGCTTCAATGGTATCCACCGACCCATCTAACACCATTCCGGCAGGCGTGACAATGCGATTACCAGCAACTGCCTGAGCTAGGTCCGGGTCAAACGCTTCCAACCCCATTTCTGCATTCAAAGCCCCTACCACGAATTCCCTGATGGATATGGTTCCACCATGGTGGAAAAACGGCCGTACCCGAAGATCCTCATTGACCCCTTCTAATTGGAATGGATCGACTGAACCGTCAGGATTCACTCTAATTCTTCCATAGGAAATGTCTTTGCTCTTTAACGACACCTCCACCGATCGTCCGCTCTTCTTGGCTTGGGCAATGGCCTGATCCCGGGTTTTCCGTAGATCTTGGGTAATTTCATCGGCCAGCATTTCGATAATCCCTAAGCCGAACAAATGCGGGGCATCCCGGCTATCCGGGCGGGTAAACACATCTCCACCAGCTCCAGCGGATCCACGTGGACGTCCGTGGCAGCCTGCGCAACTATCGACCAGCCCGGCACCGATCGACCCCTCAGCCGCAATATCCCCATGGCCATCACCCGTCCGCGGACCAAAGCCCTGTTCGACAGTAAACTTTCGCTGGAAAAGATTTCGACCACGACGAATGGATCGAAACGGATCCCGGCTAATAATGTAAAGCGACGAATCGGGAGTGTTAATATCTCCTCGGCCCGCTCCAATTTGCTGCTCCAACGTTTTCTTAATCCCCGCTTGTTCATTATTCGGGGTTTGCGTAATATCGGTTTCCTGTGCATGGGCAAGCGGGACTAAAAGCACCGCACAACAACTGAAGATCTGTAAGGCCCGAAAAAAGCAAACGGAGGCAGGACGTCTCATAAGATTTCCTCTCTTTCTTTGATAGAATTTGATAGAAAACCTCACATCGGGATAGTCCCGACTGGAAAGGTACAAACTCCTAATGCCTTTCGCTTTGGATCAAACTGCAACTTGAATGCCATTTCCCCCTAATCCGTTCTTATTGGTTTTCACACCATGAAACCCTTTACTGGAGGGGGCTTTCCAATCTTCTATTTCTAAAAATTGATTACTGAATGAATAGGCAGGAATCACGTTTTTTACAAACTGGGGATACATCTCGTTATCTGTTTGGATACGAAAAGACTCTTGTGCCGGATTAGACAAAACTGTATCAATCAAATTGCTTCTCGCATGAAGACAAATTGCTCCTTGCATGAAGACATAAATCGGATTTCAAGAATTCCAGTATTCTGATTGTTCACCTATAGGTAGAAGCTTGGCTCTCGCATATATGAGCAGCAAAAATCAAATCCTGAAGTGAATCCTAAAAAGATTCTTCAAAAATCAAGAAAAGTGAATCTTTATTTATTACCTATGAATGGACCGACCGACACTTTTCACAAACATTGCCTACACTGATTGAGGAAGAACTTCATAAAATAGCAAGAAAAATTTCAAATCAAATTGGACCCGGTCAGGTGAAATAGTTGCGAATTGTTACAAAATACCAAAAGGGAGTATGAGGGACTTTAGTCGATGTGATATAGAATAAGGCCTCGCATCATAAAGAGAAGAAGGGAATTTCGCAGATACAGAAAAGTTCTGCAAATGAGAATGTGTTCAGAAGAAATAAGGCAGCACTCGAATGAATCCGGAGTCTTTCCCCCTCACAGAACCACCCCTTAATCACCTAGGTGGGAAAACACTCATCGTCGATGCTAAAGATCCCAAGTGCTTCCAGCTTCCAAGTAAAGGGTTAGCTGAAGCTGAACCCAACGACCAAGTTTTTATACGCCCTGGGATATATGAAGACCGCCTGGTGATCACTGAACGGCCAGTGTATCTCATCGGAGCCGGTCGTGATCAGGTCACGATTTTCAGTCGACGGAGTGGGCCTTGCTATTTACAACGAGTCTCGGGCGGGCAGATCAGTGGCATCACGTTTCGCTATGTCGGGAGCGACCAACATTCCGCCCTGAATATTTTGGATTCGACTTGCACAATCTCACATTGTCGGGTGACGGAAGGCCTATTGTCAGGTGTCGTCATCTATGGCCCTGATTGCCGACCAACCCTATTGGCCAACGAAATTTGTTATAACCGGGAGTCTGGCCTGTTTGCCTTTGCGGGAGCTCAGCCTTACCTACGAGAGAATCACTGCTTTGCCAACCATCATTTCGGCATTGCGGCCAGAGACCAAGGGACTCGGCCCGACATCATCAAAAACGTCTGCAGAGACAATATGCTGAGTGGGCTTCTCCTTTTTTCACAAGCGCATGCCCTCATTCTCGACAATACGTTCGAGAAGAATGCTCATTGGGGAGCGGTCCTGACTCCCGATAGCGAACCCTCACCGCAGGCAGAGGAACTATCCCAGTCCAATACCTTCACAGACAATCCTCGCGGGAACTACACCATCACCTCTGAACCTCTCGCCGATATTGGTCGGTAAATCTGAGCTTTAGTATTTTTTGGGGAATAGTGCTGCTCCCCTGCATGCCCCATGATATGCTGTGGGATCTTTGGGATTGAGAAAAAGGTGATGAGGAATGACTGACAATTTGTGGCACCAGGTGAATGCCGTCTTCGGGAGCTTAGCGGTGACCGTGGGACTGTGGCTCTTGATTGGTGCCTTACCCGTTCCCATTGGAATTGCTGTGGGCATTGGCCTGGCGATTCTGCTGGCCTGGAAATGCCCGTCTATTGGATACATCTGGGCGATATGTACCTTGTTGTTGGGGGTAGAAAGCATAGCCTGGCCCATGATGCAAATGGCCGACCTGCAACAATTAGGACCAGAACCACCCATAGAAGAACTCGAACGAATCTTTACGGCCGTCTTATTTGGCCTCTTCTCCGGCGTATTTTGGATGACCTTTGCCTATGGCATTTATAAACGAACTCGGGGACCCATCATCCACCATCCGTTTCCTGAACCCTCCTCATCCTCACCCGCAAAGAAAAAATCTAAAAAGAAATCCCGGTAACCTTGTCTCGCATGAAGCTCTACTGTATTTCAAGAGGATCCACATGCACTTCATACACCACAGATTCCCTCGCAAACTGTTGGTCATACGTTTGCTGAATATTTCGAAGGCGTCGTTGGGTCTCTTCCAAATGAAACGTCTTGAGAAGAAAGATGGTTCGGTTCTTTTTGAGACGTCCGGGTTTCCGCGAACTCAACGGCCCTAATACCATAGGCAATCCCAGCATCCCCTGTCCCGCTTGAAGCAAAGCCCCTTCCACGCCTGCTTCTTTCAACTGCTGACCCAGGAAATCGACGACCCGTTGTACGCGAAGCGCCTGCGCACCAGTAACCACCAACAACAGAAGATGCGCCGCCGGTGGATAGGCTAAGGCTTCACGCAAGTCTAACTCCTGCTGATAAAACACCTGGGGATCGTGTTGGACCATGGCCTGAAATACATGATGATCGGGCATGCGTGTTTGAAGAAATACTTCACCCGATGTCGCATCAGTTGAAAATTTCCCTATGGCCAATCGCACGGCTTTTGAAAAAAGAAGAAAGGTACGTTCGGCCGAACGGAAATCAGGAAGATGCAACCCAAGGTCGGCTTGGGGAAATGCAACCAGTTTCGCTGATGGTGGATGAGGTTGATGCAACAATAATTCTGTCCCGATGAGAAGATGAATGTCTCCCTGACGAAATTTTCGCAACACAGTCAGACCTTCTTCTGCCGTGCGCACCTGGTCACGATCAAACCGAAACAGATGGTGTGACGGGAAAAGTGTGGCGAGTTCTTCCTCAAGCCGTTGAGTTCCCACTCCGGAAAATCGAAACACGGTTCCCATACAGGATGCGCATGCGTCTGGCGTGGGGTAACTCTTTCCGCAATAGGAACACATCAAGCGAGACGGTCGCTGAAACAGCTTAAGTGAGACCCCACACGTCTCACAGGCTGGCGTCTGCCCACAATCTCGACAGAGGAGCGATTGAGAAAATCCTTTTCGATTGAGGATCAGAATCGCTTGTTCTCCCTCATTGAGCACCTGCGTCAAGTGCTCGACTAAAGGCGGTGCCAGAATCGCTCCAGAGGCCTGCTCTCGCATATCGATCAGGTTCATGACAGGTTTTTTCGAGCTGGAAACCTGAACATGTTCCTGAATCTTATCGCGAAATGCTGAATAGGTTTCCAGGGATGGGCAAGATGAACCATACACCACCAAGGCCTGTTCTATCGATCCCCGCATCCCCGCCACTTCACGCGCATGATAATAGGGCAGATGTTCGTCCTTATAGGACGCATCTTCTTCTTGATCCACCCAAATCAAACCGAGATTCGGAAACGGGACAAACAATGCTGACCGGGTTCCCACCACCAGTTGAGCTCCGCCCTGTCGAATCCGTTCCCAACAATCTACTCGAACCGGGGTCGATACGTGTCCATGATAGACTTCCACCGATTCACTCACGGTTTCTCGCAGTTGTCTGGCCACCGCTTCAGCTTGATGTACTTCCGGAACAAGAAACAATACCCGTTGCCCTCGTTGAAACAGGGTTGAGGCAACCTGTTGGAATATCTGGAGTCGTTCCTGATCAGTTCCAATGACCAGATGTTTCTGAAATTTTCCAGAAAGGCTTTCATTCACGAGTTCATCTGCAATGCCTGTCCCTGTTCCAGAAAGGAGTTTGTGATTCGATGTCGGTGTTGAAGATGTGGTGGAACTTTGCTCAAAAAGATCGCCCATTCCACTGTAAGGAGAAACGCGCAGTGATAGAGGACGAGAGAAAGTATCTCTCTGGGCTTTGGCCGCGAACCTAGCTGGTAGACTTGATCGTTCCTCAATCCACCCCTTTCTCTTAAGCTTCGTGACCAGAGTCCCTGCCTTAGGTAAGGTTCGGAGCAGTGATGAACGGAGCACTCCATTTGAACTTTGTGATAATTTCTGCAATACCCCCTGTTCTTCTCTAGGCACAGACGGATCCGCTAACGCCTCACGGCCAGCTTCGGTGAGGACCAGACGTTTGACCACATTAAACACACGAGGCGGCACAATGAGTCGCAAGCATGCTGCCAGCGGGGCCAGGTAATAATCGGCAATATGTTCCACCAACGTCAGCAGCCTTTGATCCAGAGGGGAATGTTCAGGCGTGGCATCCACTGACACGATGTCCCGAAATGCCATGGTTGGATTCGAAGAACGAACAGAAGGAAGGGCGGAATGGTCTAAGATCCGAACAACCACTCCGGAAACCACGGACGAGCCTAAGGGAATAAGAACAGGGGTCCCAACAAAGACTTGGGCCTGCAAGGGATTGGGAATATGATAGGTAAAGACTTGAAACCGCCGACTCGGCAGAACGACATCAGCAAGCATGGGAGATCGGCATTCTCATGGAGGATGCAATTTTAACAATCGTATGATCGCCCCACAATATCACCTCATTTTTCCTCTAGATTTGTCTTACTAGACAGAAGGTTCATTCAAGTGCCAAGCTTTATCGACAATGAGGTACGTTGCTACGCTCACACAAAGCTGGCCAGTTAACACCAGCGTCCACCTAATAGGCCAGGCAGCAGGCGTCAGTCAGCCGCGAAAAGAGCATGGAGGTAAAAGGATGGGAGGATTGGAATTACTGGGATTTTTGGCCATCGTCATTGGAGTCATTGGCATTATCGTGTTGCTGAAAAGCCGAAAGAAATCTGATCGCTAGGGAATGGAAGTCCGACGAGGCAGAGGGTTCACGAATCAGATTGTTTTTTGAGGCGGCGGTCTAGAGCAAATCGCGTGATCCCCAGATGTTTGGCAGCCAGGCTTTTATTGAAATCAGAGACGCGCATCACTTCCTCAATGAGCGTATTCTCAATGTCACCTAGCGTGTGTTCACCTAGCCGCATTTCAATGCGCACCACGGGTTGATCCCTCTGTGTAATAACATTCACCGCAGAATGGGCCATTTCTTGAACTTCACGCGGCAAATCGCCACTGGTCAAAGTCTGGCCACGGCAAAAGATTACCGCCCGCTCAATGATATTTTGTAATTCCCGTATATTACCTGGATACGAATAGCGTTCTAAAAACTGCCGCGCTTCGGGATCGATGGCCGTCACATCTTTCCCTAAGTCTTTGCTATGTCGAGCCAATGTTTGCAAGCCCAGTGGAATAATATCTTCGACCCGGTTTCGCAAGGGAGGAAGATCAAGCGACACGACGTTCAATCGAAAAAAGAGATCCTCGCGAAAGATACCATGTTCGACATCTTTGCGAAGGTCGCGATTGGTGGCGGCGATCAGCCGGAAATCGACATCAATATCTTGGCGCCCTCCCAAACGTTTAAATGATCGTTCCTGGAGGACTCGAAGCAGCTTCGCCTGCATCGTCGGGTTGAGATCACCAATTTCATCCAGAAAGAGCGTTCCACCTTCAGCCTGTTCGCAAAGCCCCGGCTTCCGTTGATGGGCTCCGGTAAACGCGCCTCGTTCATACCCAAACAATTCGCTTTCAAATAACTCCTGGGGTATGGCCGTACAGTTCACCCCCACGAATGGGCCCTGTGCCCTGGGGCCATTATGATGGAGCACCCGTGCCACAAACTCCTTGCCGGTTCCCGTTTCCCCAAACAGCAGCACCGTCGTTTTCAGGTTTTGCGCCATTTCCTGAATTTGCCCGACTAACTCTTTCATGCTAGGACTGCTGGAGACCAAATTCTGAAGGTCATACCGGCCCGGTCGATCTTGTGTTTCAAAATCGATCCGGCGACGCAGGGTTAAGTATTCTAACGCTCGATCAATCACCGGTTCGACACCGGACAGATCAACGCTTTTGATGAGAAAATCATACGCGCCCAGCCGCATCGCCTCGACCGCCTCTTCCACTGTGCCATAGGCGGTCAGAAGAATAACCATGGCCTGTTGAGACTTGGCACGAATGTGTTTGAGCGTCTCCAGTCCGCTCAACCCCGCCATTTTTAAGTCCAACAAAATGAGGTCAGGGACCTCATGGTCCAGGGCTTCCAACAAGGCTTCCCCTGAATCGAAGCTTCGAACATCATGATGGAGTTTTGCGAGCCGTCTGGTAATGGCTTGGCGTACCACATCATCATCATCCGTCACAAAAATATTCGCACGCATT
>Ga0224497_10001316_pt1 | contig 15893 bp, 14 predicted proteins | sample SF_Jul11_sed_USG_4_FD_167970 | JGI IMG/M metagenome (GOLD analysis project Ga0224497, IMG submission 167970) | Sediment microbial communities from San Francisco Bay, California, United States - SF_Jul11_sed_USGS_13 | ecosystem: Environmental > Aquatic > Marine > Sediment | place: USA... | reverse complement strand
CGTTCGGGCAGGCACCCCTGCCACAAAATGCTCAAGGAGCCGATTCGACTGATAATGACTGAGTTTAGAGAATTTTAATCGCACAGGCTGAGCATAGAAAATCCAAATTTCCTACGCCAGCCCCGAAATATTTGTTATCGGTCCCTCTGTGGAACCTGGTATTCCACTGTTGCTCAATATTAAATTGAAAGAAGAATAAACCTCAGGGAAAATGTTGTTCCCAGCTATGTCGAATGCATTTACTCCTTAGTGCGTCTCGTATCTTGCTCTCCCATCGGAATAGGTTTTTGGGGATCGTTTGGCTCTACGGATAGACGTTCCTGCCTCAGCGCGGTACCTGCATTTCATTTCTTAGGGATAGGGTGAAATTTTTTTGAAAGGATTTTAGGAAGTGGTGCCATCTCCTCTTGTGAAGCGGCATGGGGCCGTGGAATCAAAGGAGGAGAGTTATGGGAATCAAAAATGTTGGGAAGTGGGTTGTAGGGTGGGCTCTGGGTGGGGGGGGTAGCTTGGGCGCTGGTCCTGTTTTGTGGAAGTGTGTTGGGGGTTTTGCCCGGCCCTGCATCTATGGCTTATGCCAGTGCAGAGTGGGTGGGTGATGAATCCGGGGCTTTAGTAGGGTTAGACGACGAAGGAAAGCCGACTCAGGCTTTTCCACTCAAACATACCGATGTTTCTATTCAGGTTAGTGGGCCGCTTGCACGGGCTCAGGTGACCCAGCAGTTCGAAAATCCCTATTCCGACAAAATTGAAGCGGTCTATACCTTTCCCCTTCCGCAGAATGCGGCGGTGGATGATATGACGCTGAGGGTGGGCGATCGGGTGGTGAAAGGGACAATCAAAAAACGAGAGGAAGCCCGTGCCATCTATGAAGCGGCGAAACGCCGAGGCCATGTGGCGGGCCTGTTGGATCAGGAACGGCCGAATATTTTTACGCAATCCGTAGCGAATATTCTGCCAGGGGAAGCAATTTCGATCACCATCAGTTATGTGGAAACCTTGTCCTATGACGGGGGAAGGTACTCGGTGGTGTTCCCCATGGTGGTGGGTCCGCGGTATATCCCTGGGCAGCCGATCACGCATGAAGTGCCCTCACAGCCTTTAGGCGGCGGGTGGTCGTATGACACCGATCAAGTCCCTTATGCTTCTCATATCACGCCTCCGGGTCTGAAACCGGGCACCCGGTCAGGACATGATTTGTCACTATCGGTAAATATTGATGCAGGGGTGCCAATTCAACAAGTCCAGTCGACCACCCATGAGATTGTGGTAACCAACTCGAAATCTTCGAAAGCTGAAATCCAGCTCAAAGAAGAAGCGACTATTCCCAATAAAGACTTTATCCTGACCTATGCGGTGGCAGGAGAAGATATTCATGATGCTGTGCTCACACATCGAAATGGGAAGCAGGGGTTTTTTACCCTACTGTTGCAGCCGCCGGATCGCATGAAGACGGATGAGGTGACGCCAAAGGAATTGGTGTTTGTCTTGGACACCTCAGGGTCCATGTCTGGGTTTCCTCTGGACAAAGCGAAAGAGACGATGCGCTTGGCCATTGATGGGCTGAATCCAACCGATACCTTTAATCTCATCACCTTTGCAGGGGATACACATATCTTGTTTCCCGAGCCGGTACCAGCCACCCCGTCGAATGTGCGTAAAGCCCAAAGCTTTTTGGAATCCCGAAGGGGGGGAGCCGGCACGGAAATGATGAAAGCCATTCGAGCGGCATTAGATCCAAGTGATTCCCAGGAACACCTGCGGATCGTCTGTTTTATGACGGATGGATATATCGGCAACGACATGGCCATTGTGGGAGAAATCCAAACACATCAAAATGCCCGGGTCTTTGCCTTTGGCATAGGCAGCAGTGTCAATCGTTTTTTGTTGGACAAGATGGCCGAACATGGCCGCGGGGAAGTGGAATATGTGGGATTACAAGATGACGGTTCCGTAGCCGCTCGCCGCTTTCATGAGCGGGTGCAACATCCGTTGCTCACGGACATTACGGTGGATTGGGACGGTCTCGATGTGTCGGAAGTGTACCCGAAACGACTGCCGGATCTGTTTAGCGCCAAACCGTTGGTTGTCACGGGACGCTATACGACGCCGGGAAAAGCGACTATTCGCTTACGAGGCAAAGTCGCCGGGCATTCCGTGGTGCGAAAGATTGGGGTGGACTTCCCTGGCTTTGAACCCCAACATGATGTGCTGGCAACATTATGGGCTCGAACAAAGATTGCCGCCCTGATGGCACAAGATTTTAACGGAATTCAACAAAACAATCCCAAGTCTGAAATTCGAAAGGCGATTACGCAACTCGGTTTGGATTATCGATTGATGACCAAATTCACCTCATTCGTGGCCGTCGAAGAAGTCATCATCACCGAAGGCGGACAACCGAGACGTGTCGAAGTGCCCGTGGAATTACCGGATGGGGTCAGCTATGAAGGCATCTTTGGTCGAGATGATCAGCCGGTCGCTGGCTTCCGAGGGCGTGCCATAAGACCTGCGGCCAAAATGAGCCAGAGCTTGGTCGGCGGAGTTGTGACTCAAGAAGCCTACAGTGCGGCTCCACCCCATGATGGTGGATGCCTTGGAAGAAGATCGTTCTAAAAGATCTCTGAATGAACCACCGTCGAAATTAGATGCAGTGTTATTGAGTATGGTGAGCAAAAAGAAAGAAGGAACGGCCTTCTCCGCTGATGAAAAAGAACAACTTCAGGATGGAACAGTCCTGGTCCAAGTATGGTTGGCAGATACGAAAGAAGAAACGTTGTCTCAATTAAAAGTGTTGGGCTTCAAGTCGGTTGCCCAACCCAAATCAGGCCATCTGGTCATTGGGTACATTCCCGTCGAACAGGTAGAAGCGCTGGCCAAGCTGTCTATCGTTCGCTACGTCAGGGTGCAACCCGCAGCAGCATAGTTGCCGGTTGCGTATTCTCGGGCGGCTCGGGCATTCACCCGAGCCGCCTGATTTTTCCCCGTCATTCCTGCATGCTTGTGGCAGGAATCTCTCTCATCCAATAGTTACCACACGGTGCGAATGGCATATTGGGTAATGAGGGGATCGGGTACCGGGGGCTTGCGCCCGAGCCAGCAGCCGGCCGTCTTTTCTTCCTGCTTTTCTTCTGCTGAAGGGCATCCCCTGCTTTTGAGGGGTGTTGACTTTATTCAGCATTTTTTCCATATTTTCTGTCGTGTAATCATCTGGGAGGCTGAGTTCCTGTCATGGGATAGCGTGGCGACAACGGAAAGCGTTCCGACCCCGCAGTCATCAGGGGGTCGAGGCGTACCAACCGAATCCCGCCAACGGAAGTGGGCGTTCGCCTAGGGCCCTCTGCGTGGTCAGCGGAAGACTCCCGCCCTCCCGCCATCTGCCGCCCCATTTCCGTGCCCGTCTCTCTCTCTCTCTCTCTCTCTCTCTCTCTTGTAAGAGTTCTCCTCTCCGCATGGGGAGGGCGCTCGTCGTCTTTTCCCCTGTCTCGTGGCCGTCCCCCCCCTAACTGTTGGCCTCTGTGGCCTATCCGTCCCGTGGCGTGTCGTCGGGCAAGGCCCGGCCGAGGCTGGGGTGTGTGCTCCGACCCCCGGCACACCGGAGCGGGCGGATCGCCGGCAGCATCCACGGTCAACGCGACAAACGAATCTGTGTTCATCACCCTGTGAGACCTACCAGGGAGGGTCGCCGATCCCACACAACCAAACAAAGGCGGTAGCTTATGTCAGGATTTCAAAAGCGGCTTTTTCTGTCCGGGACGCTCTTCACCCTGCTGACGATACTGCTCGGGATCGGGGTCCCCACCCTGGCCCTGGCCAATGAAATCTGGGTGGAACCCAGCAATCGGGCGGCCAACAAAGCCATCGGCAATTTGGCCGCGGCCAACATTGGGGGGCAAACGCACTTCGCCTTTCATATCCCCGATGACTACGATGCGGCCAATGAAAACAGTCACGCGGTCATTGTGCTCCTGCCCGAGACTGACGCGACGTTCGACTACATCGTGCGGCGCAATGTGGCCCGCACCGGCCCAACCGCACACGATGATGCCCGCGGACACCGGTGTCCTGAATGTGGCCGTCACGGGGGGGCAGCTGACCGAGCTGGATATTTCCACCCTGTTACCCACGCTGATGCCCTCAGACTATGTGACGGTGAACCTGGAATTGCCCACCAACAAGGACAACACCCAAGTGGTGGGGCTGCGGTTTCAATACGTCGGGCTTGATACCGATACCAGTGTCGCGGGCACCTCCTGTCCCGCCGGCCAAGTGGTCACGGGCTATGCCGCGGACGGGACCATCCAATGTAAGGTGGATGTGGATACGGATACCAATACCAACGTCTTCAATACGTCCTGTTCCGGCGGCCAAGTCCTGACCGGGTACACGGCCAATGGCACGCCGGTCTGCGCGACGGACATGTCCGTCAAAGGGACGGCCTGCCCCGCCGGGGAAGTCTTGACGGGTTATGATGCCGCGGGAGCCCCGCAGTGCGTGGCGCAGGTGGTGGACTTGTCCAATGATCACAATCCCTGTACGAATGGGGGGACGAATGTGGGCACCCGTTGGACCGTGTCGCACTCGGGCTTGACGGTATGCGATAAAGACACGGGGTATACGTGGCAGCAACATCCCACCAGTACCACCCGCAACTGGGACGACAGTATCGCCTATTGCCAGAACTTGGTGGTAGGGGGGACCGATTGGGCGTTGCCCGAGATTGAGGTGCTGGAAACGTTAGTGGATACCAACAATAGTAATCCGGCACTACCCACGGGCCATCCGTTCGACAATGTGCAGTCGGCCGGCTATTGGTCGGCGACGACGAATGCGCTCAATCCCACGAACGCGTGGAGCGTGAACTTCCACAATGGCCTCGTGGTCGACAGCGGACTCGCGTGGTGTGTGCGCGGTGACTAGCGATGTGGATGATTGGGTGATTCGAGTCATTTGATCATTTTGGGGGTGCAGGGGGCAGACGCCCCCTGCTTCGCCCAGGTTTGGCGGAGGGATTTCTTGGCAAAGGCGAGATCCTGTCTGCTGGGCTCCAATTTTTCCCGCCATTCCTGCAAGTTTTTTGCAGGAATCCATCTTATTCAGCAGTTACCAAATGGTGTGGACGGCGTACTGCGGAATAAGGGGGTCGGGTGTAAGGGTTATGCGTTCGTGCCGAATGGTCTGCCAGATTCACGAACGATCGAAGTGAGTTTTATCAAGAGGCGGGGACTTGGATCAATGGATAGTGAGATTTTCTCACAGGGGTAAAGGTTCAATTCGATGGCGGGCCTGCTTCTTGTAACATCGTTACTGGTTCCTTTAATCCGCCAGGTTTGTGCGAGGGGACTACCTTAATTTTATCTTCCTGTTTTTTAGACGTGGACGTGAATGTGATATCCATGGCATTCCGAGGACCCATCAATACGGCTCTATTTTCTCCTGTTTTATATCGAGGTAAAGACAGGATATTTTGCAGCCAACCGATTCGAAAATTCGTTATCAATGATCTGGAGGGTTGGGGTTGAGGTGCGGTTTTTACACCATAGTCATCGTAGGGTGTATTCCTGGCTGATGCTGATTAGGATAGCCTCTCATTAAGCTTCCTGCCATTTTTTCTTTTTATTTTCATAAGGGCTTATAGATGCTTGACATCAAGGGCTGGAGTTGTATACTGCAACCTGTGGGAAAAAGTGGGAGAAATAGGTCACATGTATTGCAAAAATGAAACATTTTGAATAAATAATGTGCATATTCCAGTTCTTGCTGAAGAAATTTGCCAGTGGCTTAGTCCTAAACCAGATGGAATTTATCTCGATTGTACCTTGGGTTTGGGAGGGACGTCATTAAAAATACTCGAAAGATCAGGAAATAATGCTTATATTCTTGGTCTGGATAGGGATCCTGAGGCCCTGGCTTATGCGAAGAAAAACTTAGAGCATTCGAGTTCTCAGGTCAAGTTTTTTTGCGGGAATTACTCCCACCTTGTGGATTTTGTGCATCAGGAAGGTTTTGAGAAGGTCGACGGCGTGGTTTTTGACTTAGGGGTGTCCTCACTGCAGTTAGATAGGCCTGAGCGTGGCTTTAGCTTCGCTTCGGATGGCCCTCTGGATATGCGCATGAACCAAACGGAGGGTCCCACAGCTGCTGATTTGGTGAAGGTGCTCCCTGAAAGGGAGTTGGCGGATTTGTTTTTTTCCTATGGAGAAGAACGATTTTCTCGACGTATTGCCCGGGCGATTGTTGAGGCTCGGAAAACGTATGCCTTGGATACGACTCAAGCGCTTGTGGCGGTCATTAAAAGTGCCGTTCCCCGCGCTTACCGACAAGGGCGAATCCATTGTGCCACTCGGACATTCCAGGCCCTCCGTATTCGGGTGAATCAGGAGTTGGATCTTTTAGAACCCGCCTTACGGTCTGCGGTTAGCCTTTTAAAGGAAGGCGGGCGTTTGTGTGTCGTGGCCTTTCATTCGTTGGAGGATCGGGTGGTCAAGCATACCTTTCGAGCCATGGCGGGGAAAGATCACCCCACAATCACCATTCTCACCAAACGACCTGTAACAGCTGATCAACAGGAAATTCAACAGAACCCTCGTTCGAGAAGCGCCAAGTTGCGAGTTGCCCAACGTCTGGCAGAGGGAGTGTTTCCATGAGAAAAAATGTCTTGCTTGGGGTGATGATTGTCTTGGGGGCGTGGTGTCTTTTGTATGTTGGAGTCAAGATTGATATGTGGCGTCTTGGGTATGACCTGGAAGATTTAGAGAATCGACGCACGGTCCTCAAAAAACAACAGGAGATGTTGCAGGTCCGCCTATCCGAACTCACCGACCCTCAACAAATTGCTCAACGTGCTCATACACAATTAGGTCTTATCGTACCTCAAGAAGGACAGGTGGTCATGATTTCTCTCGATACCAATTCGTCTTCTGAATCGGAAGACACATCTCCGGCACGCCTCGTTAAGAATTTTTCTACTTCCTTTTTTGGTCTACCATGAGCCTGCCTACACAAGACATTCACCCTGTTTGTAAGATGCGCAGTGGTATTGTCTGCCTCAGCATACTCTTCGGCTTTGCTCTGATTGGGTGTCGGTTGTTTTATTTACAGGTATTGCAATCTGATGCCGGTGCTCATGAGGTGCAACGCCAACATCAAAAATCAATGATGGTTCAGTCAGATCGTGGCGTTATCGTAGATCGTCATGGTCATCCCTTGGCCTTGAATGTGGATGTGCCCTCCGTCTTTGTGAATCCCAAGGTTCTCAAGGATCCCCAGCAAACTGCACGAGCCTTAGCTCCCGTTTTGGATATGAAAATTGGGAAATTACGCGAACTCTTCCGGCAGTCCCCATCGCGTGTTCGGGTTACGCGTCAACTTCCTGAGGAAAAAGCCAAGCAGATAGAAGCGATGGCCCTATCAGGGGTGGAGGTGGTCAGGGCGCCTCAGCGTTTCTACCCCAAAAGAGAGTTGGGTTCCCATATTTTGGGCTTTGCCGGTGACGATAATCAGGGTCTGGAAGGGATTGAATTTCATTACGAATCTTTTTTACGAGGAGAGAAGAACCTCGTGAAGTACCAGCGCGATGCCCTTGGCGGAATCATTTCATCGCTACACAATCCTGATTCGACAAGCCATCTTACGGGGTTCCATGTCACTCTCACCATTGATGAGGTGATCCAGTTTATTGCTGAAGATGAATTGGCAAAAGCGGTCAAACAAAGTGGGGCCAAATCTGGAACCATTTTAATCATGGATCCGCTGAACGGGGCCATTTTGGGCTGGGCTCTCTATCCCACGTTTGATCCCAATCAATTTAGAAAACTCTCTGCCAAAGATTGGAGAAATTGGGCGGTCACTGATCCGTACGAGCCGGGATCTACCTTAAAAGTGGTGGTGGCGGCCGCAGCCTTGGAAGAGAAAATCATGGAGCCCGACACCTTAATTTATGGAGGGGATGGGCAAATGCCGGTCGCAGGCACCATTGTGCATGATCATGCGAAATCCAGTTGGATCACGTTTACGGAAGCTATGGCGCACTCGAGTAATGTGGGAGTGATTAAGGTGGCGCTCGAATTGGGGAAGCCTCGAATGTTCAAGTATCTGAAAGCGTTTGGTTTTGGGGAAAAGACCGGTATTGATCTCTCCGGAGAATCGGCGGGCATTTTGCGGGACCCGGAGGAATGGAGTGGCCGAAGTCTTTCCTCATTAGCTATGGGGCAAGAAATTGCCGTGACCCCCATTCAAATGGTGACGGCTATGTCCGTGGTGGCGAATGGGGGGTGGTTGATGACGCCACGCGTGGTGTCCTCAGTTATGGACGGTCGTGGTCAATCGATTTTGATGAAAAATGCGGAGCCCAAGCGACGTCCTATTTCTTCGCAAACGGCGCAACGGCTCAGTCATGTTCTTGAAACGGTGGTTGAAAGCGGGACTGGTCAACAGGCCAAATTGACGAGGTATCGTGCAGCAGGCAAGACCGGAACTTCACAGAAGATCGATCCGAATACGGGCGCCTATTCATCGTCGAGTGTCATCGCCTCCTTTGTAGGATTCGTGCCAGTGGAGCAGCCACGTCTCACGATACTTGTCGTGATTGATGACCCGGAAAAAGAAAAATGGGGCGGAGCAAGCGCCGCTCCGGTATTTGGAAATGTGGCCAATCGGGTCTTGCCTCATTTGGGTGTCCTGCCTGGGGGAGCCCAATTGATTCGGACAGCGTCTTCATCCCCCAATGCGGCCTCTCTACAGGCGCTTGTGCAGTAAGTTGTGAAGCTTCAAGAGTTACTTGATCCGTTCGATGTGGTGAAAACTTCAGGCGATCTTGGGTCTGAAGTTGTCTCGATAACAGAAGATTCTCGTACTGTTGGACCTGGGTCAGTATTTGTGGCAATTCAGGGAGTACAACAAAATGGGCATCATTTTGTGAAACAGGCATTGGCTCAGGGAGCGGCCGCTGTGGTGGTGGAAGAGGGTTGCTTTCAAGGTGACCTCGACGAAGTACTCCCGACAAATTCCGCCCTGATTCAGGTCAAAAATTCCCGCAAGGCTTTGGGGTTGATGGCGTCCCAATTGTATGGGAATCCATCACGACATCTTAAGATGATCGGAGTCACGGGAACGAATGGCAAAACCACGGTGACGCATTTGGCTAAATCGCTTTTAGAGGCGAAGGGTCATCAGGTCGGATTACTAGGAACGGTGGGGTATGTCTACGGAAAAGAGCGACGGGAGGCCTCACATACGACACCGGCCCCTGTTCAACTTCAAGAAATGTTAGCGGAGATGGTGAGAACTGGAACAGATGTTGGGGTGCTGGAAGTTTCCTCTCATGCCCTGGCCCTAGATCGGGTTGCCGGTTGTGAGTTCGATATCGTGGTATTTACCAATTTGACCCAAGACCACTTGGATTTCCATCAAACGATGGAAGACTATTTTCAGGCGAAGCTCCAGTTGTTTACGGAATATGTATCTGGTGGACAAAAGTCAGAACCCAAGCGGGCTCTCGTGAATGCAGATGATCCATGGGCTCCGTTGATTCTCCAACAATGTTCCATTCCAGCCTGGACATTCGGTATTCATGCCCAAGCAGATATTCATGCCGAAGCCGTCCAGCTTGGCATGGATGGAACGAAATTTGTGGTCAACAGTCCTCTGGGTCGCATGAGCATCACCAGTCAATTGGTGGGTGAGCACAATGTGTCCAATATGTTGGCGGCCATTGGAATCGGGTTAGAGATGGGAATTTCTCCTGCTTTGATAGAGCACGCATTGGAGTCAGTGTCGAATGTTCCTGGACGGTTTGAACGCATTCAGGAAGGGCAAGATTTCACTGTGGTTGTGGACTATGCCCATACCGATGATGCCCTTCAACGTTTGCTTGAAGCGGCTCAGACTATCAAGCAGGGACGGGTCATCACGGTATTTGGTTGTGGTGGTGATCGCGATCCAGGAAAACGATCGAAAATGGGGCAAGTGGCCGTGAAAAAGAGTGATCTGGTGATTGTGACCTCGGATAATCCACGAACCGAAGACCCACAAGCCATTCTTGTTGATATTGAAAAAGGTATTGAAGCGTTACCCCTTGAAGATCGGTGTTCGTATCAAACAATCGCCGATCGAGCTAAGGCCATTCAGGTGGCAATCGAGGCAGCAGGTCCTGAGGATCTGGTGTTGATTGCCGGGAAGGGGCATGAAGATTATCAAATACTCGGGACACAGAAAGTTCATTTTGATGACAGGGAAGAAGCTCGAAAGGCCATTCGTCAACGAAGGCACTCAAATGAGTTGAACGATAGGCCCTATGGCGACTTTTGAGGTGGAGGAAGTGCTCGCAGCAACCCAGGGAACATTGCTCTCGCCAGGGAACCCACAAAGGAGGTTTCGTCGAGTGGAAACAGATTCTCGGGCCGTGAAACCGGGCGATCTTTTTGTGGCGTTAAAAGGGCAGAATTTTGATGGCCATGAATTTATTCGCAAGGCGTGGACCAAAGGTGCCATAGGCGCTGTGGTTGAAAAGTCGCGCATTGGACATCTCTTAAAAAACCGTCTCAAGACCAATCGAAATCCTCTGGCCGTCGTGCATGTGAAAGACACGCTGCGTGCCTACCAAGATTTGGCCAGGTTCCATCGAGCGCGGTTCTCTATTCCTGTGGTGGCCATCACCGGTAGTAATGGAAAAACGACTACCAAGGAAATGGTCAGTCGGGTGTTGGGCACACGTTGGCGTGTTCTTCAGACGCAAGGCAATTTCAATAATGCGATTGGCGTTCCTAAAACCCTTTTGAGGCTACATTCCGGGCATCAAGCGGCCGTCATTGAAATGGGGGTGGATCAAGTTGGGCAAACGACTCGACTTTGTGAAATGGCCAGGCCTACCTTTGGAGTCATTACGAATGTGGGTCCCGATCATTTGGAGTTTTACAGAACAATGGCCCGTTCTGCGGCATCCAAGGCCGAATTGTTTCCATGGCTTCCCAAGGATGGCGCCGCTATTTTGAATGCTGATGACCGGTATTTCCGTCAGTTTTTAAAAAAAGCTCAATGCCAGGTGGTTTCTTTTGGATGGGCTGATCATGCTGCGGTGCGAGGATCCACACCGGTTTGGGATGGGAGACGTACGACCTTTCATTTATGGTTGCCTAAGAGGAAATTCCCTAAACAGACCTCTGTGCGAACGATGGGCTTGCACAATATCTCCAACGCATTGGCGGGTGCGGCAGTTGGCCATGCGCTGGGTTTTTCTGCTGCGGATATTGTCGCGGGATTGGAGAAATTTCGCCCAGCTCCGATGCGATCAGAAATCCGTCGGCATGGAGGGGTGATCTATCTCTATGATTGTTATAACGCCAATCCGGCTTCCGTGAAGGCCGCCTTAGATGTGCTGGTTGAGTTGGATTCCATGCGTAGGACGATTGCGGTGCTAGGCGATATGCTTGAACTGGGGACACAGGAAATTCAGTTTCATGAGGAGATGGGGCGCTATGCGGCCAAAAAGAAAGTTGGGCATGTGATTGCGTGTGGAACATTTGGTCCCGTGCTGCAAAAAGGAGTTCGGACTGTTCAAAAGAACATGCCAGTCACGGTCGTGAATGATGCTGTTGAAGCAGGGGAATGCTTAAAAGCACTCGTGAAGCGGGGTGATATTGTTCTGATAAAAGCCTCACGAGGGGCTCAGATGGAACGGGTGTTCGATGCGGTCAGACGAACAACTAGGTAAACAATAATCTTATGCTCTATCTCTGGCTGTATCCTCTTCATACCGAATATGCAATTTTTAATGTGTTTCGGTACCTCAGTTTTCGCATGATCTATGCTGCGATTACGGCTTTTCTCATTGTGTTTTTTTTAGCTCCACCGGTCATTAAAAAATTACAGATGCTGGGATTGGGACAAAAAATTCGTTTAGATGGTCCTCAGTCGCATCTTGAAAAATCTGGTACGCCGACCATGGGGGGCATGCTCATTATATTTTCGGTGTTATTAGCGACGCTGTTATGGGCCGATGTGTCTAACTACTATGTCTGGTTGGTCATGTTGTCGATTGTGGGGTTCGGATTGATTGGGTTCGTGGATGATTACATCAAGATTTTACGAGGGCAATCTAAAGGGTTATCGGCCGCACAAAAGTTTGTCGGGCAATTAGGCGTGGCGATTGGCATTGGGTTGTTTTTTTATCTTTCCCCAGCCTATTCCACTGAGTTGAGTGTTCCTTTTTTTAAGAATTTCAATCCCGATCTTGGGGTGTTTTATATTCCCTTTGCCATATTGGTCATTGTGGGATGTTCGAATGCGGTGAATTTGACCGATGGGTTAGACGGCTTAGCTGTGGGGCCCGTGATCATTTCCGCGATGGCCTATACGGTTGTGGCCTGGGCCGCCGGGAACCGTGTGGTTTCAGGATATCTCCTAATTCCGCATATTGAAGGAGCTGGCGAACTCGCTGTTTTGACTGCATCGATTATTGGATCCGGTCTCGGGTTTCTGTGGTTCAACACGTATCCTGCTTCGGTCTTTATGGGCGACGTGGGGTCGTTACCGCTTGGCGCGGCACTGGGGACGGTTGCCGTGGTCTGCAAGCATGAATTGTTATTGGTGCTAGTTGGGGGTGTCTTTGTCATGGAAGCCGTCTCGGTAATTTTTCAAGTGGCCTCTTTTAAATCTCGAGGAAAGCGGATTTTTCTCATGGCACCGTTGCACCACCACTTTGAGATGAAAGGGTGGGAAGAGCCCAAAGTCGTCGTTCGTCTCTGGATCATTGCGATTATTCTTGGATTGTTGAGCATCAGTACGTTAAAGCTACGGTAAACGTGGGAATTAGGTGACATTCTCAGGAGTCATGGAAACGATGCAGGCCACCCAGGCGGTTCCAAGGAGTACGTGCAAAGGGACGAATGTGACAGTGTTTGGGATGGGGCGCAGTGGCCTGGCTGCGGTCGATCTCCTTTTGGATCGAGATATGAACGTCACGCTGGTTGAGGAGCATTTACGTCCTGAGCTTGAGGTGTTGAGAGATACCTATGAACAGAGAGGGGTTCGAATATGTATCGGAGGCAACTTTGAATCTGTCTTGAGCCAAACGGAGCTCTTTGTGGTCAGCCCCGGGGTGTCTAAAAACCATAAGATTCTTCAGCGAGCTCGTCAGACAAATATTCCGGTCATTGGAGAAATTGAATTAGCGGCTCGATACCTTCAGGCGCCGATCATTGCGGTAACTGGGACGAATGGGAAAAGTACCACGGTCCGTCTTATTGGATCAATTCTTCGGGAAAGTGGGAAGCAAGTTTTTGTTGGTGGAAATCTTGGTCTTCCTTTATGTGAGGCAGTGGCTCGATTGAAGGCGTCCAATCTAGCGAATGACTATGACTACATTGTGGCAGAGGTCTCCAGTTTTCAACTTGAAACGATTGATGAATTCAAGCCGTGGATTTCAGTTCTGTTAAATGTGACCCCCGATCATCTTGACCGACATTCTACTCAAGAAGAGTATCAAGCCGCGAAACAGCGTATTTTTGAAAATCAAACGGATCAGGATTGGATGGTGGTCAACGTAGATGACCCGATTGTGGAGGCGATGGCTGGCCAGGCCAAGGCGGAGCGGTATGAGTTTAGTCTTTGTCGCGAGGTTGCAAAGGGTATGTATTTGGATGGGAATCTGATTCGGGTGCGAGGGCAAGGAATGGAAGAGCCCCTTCTCACTCGTGGCGATATACCGATGCGTGGGCAGCATAATGTGGCTAATGCCCTTGCGGCTCTATGTGTTGGGCTACTCTGTCAATGTTCAAAAGAGAACATGCTGAAAGCACTTCAGAAATTCCCGACGATTGAGCATGCCATGGAACCTGTTCGAATATGGCAGGGGGTGACGTTCATCAATGATTCTAAGGGGACGAATGTAGATGCCACGCTTAACGCGCTACAGAGTTTTGAGGAACCGGTGGTGTTGATTCTTGGAGGAAAAGATAAAGGTAGCGACTTTGCTCGCCTGTCGGAAGTTATTCACCATGGCGTGAAGGGCATTGTGGTCATAGGGGAGGCGGCTCCACGGATTATTGATGCGTTGAAAGGAACTGCACCCATGACTGCCGCAAGCAGTCTTGATGACGCCGTGGCGCAGGCCCGTTCTCTCGCCACCAATGGCGATGTCGTGTTGTTTTCTCCAGCATGTGCGAGTTTCGACATGTTTCAAAATTACCATCACCGAGGACTTGAGTTTAAACGTGTTGTGCAGGGGCTGCAATAAATGAATATAGCCCTGCTTCGACGTAGGAATGCCCATCGGGATTCGCGTGCCTGGGCGGATTTGTTCCAGGGGCCTATCGCTTTAGGTCGGCGGAGGATTGATCCCTTGATTTTAGGCATAACTGTTGCCCTGTCACTTGGTGGGTTAATCATGGTGTTTAGTGCGAGTGGCGTTGTGGCGGAAAAGGAATATGGTGATTCCACTCATTATCTCCAGAGGCAAATCGTCTGGATGGTATTGGGATTTTGTGTCCTCTTTATCGGGTCATACATAGATTACCGGCAATGGAAGCGGTGGGTGCCTTGGATTGTGATGGGTTGTGTGGCTGGGTTGCTACTGGTGCTTATGTTTGGACCACAAATTAATGGCGCTCGTCGGTGGCTCACGTTTGGGTTCTTTTCCATCCAACCGACGGAAATGGCCAAATTGGCGGTGGTATTATATCTCGCCGCGTTTCTTGCCAATCCGAATCGTCGTGTGACTGATTGGCGGCGAGGATTTCTCCCGCCTGTTGTCGTCGTCAGCAGCCTTTGTCTCCTCATTGTGGTCGAGCCCGATTTGGGAAGTATTGTCGTCATCGGTTTGGTCTTCATCTGTATGATGTATTTAGCAGGAGCAAGACTTCGACATTTGGCCTGTTTAGGGTTACCGATGATTCTTGCCTTTCTTGCACTTATTGTGTTCAGCCCTGAGCGATGGGAACGATTTACGACATTCTTGAATCCTTTCCAGGACCGGGAAGGCGCAGGATGGCAATTGGTGCAATCCCTTCTCGCTTTGGAAAATGGCGGGGTTTTCGGAGTGGGCCTTGGGCAGGGCAAGCAAAAACTCCTGTATCTCCCTGAGGGACATACCGACTTTGTGCTGGCATTAGTGGGAGAAGAGCTGGGGCTGATTGGCACATTGGGGTTATTGGCTTTGTTTGTCATTCTGGTCTTTAAAGGTTTCAGGGTCGCCGCCTTGGCCCCGGATATGTTTGGTCGATTTCTGGCTCTGGGAATTACGCTGTTGTTGACCCTGCAGGCCATGATTAATGCTGGTGTGGTGAGTGGAATGTTGCCGACCAAGGGTTTGACTCTACCTCTTGTCAGTTATGGGGGGTCTTCGCTGCTCACGACGATGTTGGCGATTGGGATTTTACTGAGTATTGCTCGCCAAGCGCGGACAAGCCCCTAACAGGGGATTGGAATGAGAGTCGTGATTGCAGCGGGTGGAACCGGGGGGCATATGTATCCGGCTATTGCCTATGCCAAAGCTTTTCAGCGGGTTGATCCAGAGGGGCAAATTCTGTTTATCGGAACGGGGAAGGCAGTAGAACGAAATATACTCTCCCAAGAAGGATTCCCGATGGAATCGATTCAGGTGGAAGGTTTTGTAGGAAAGAGCTTTGTGAACATGCTTCGCTCGCTTTGGCTTCTCCCTCAATCTCTTTGGAGAGCCATACGCCTTCTTCGGTCCCCCAAAACAGATTTGGTGATTGGAACTGGTGGGTATTTTAGTCCCCCGGTCGTCTGTGCGGCATGGCTGCTTCGGATTCCCCGGGTAATCTTGGAACCCAATGCCATGCCTGGATTAGCTAACCGTCTATTGGGACCACTGGCCGATCGAATTTTTTTAGCATTTGAACAGGCAAGGAAATTTTTTTCTCCATCCCGAGTTC
>Ga0224497_10001314_pt1 | contig 15914 bp, 14 predicted proteins | sample SF_Jul11_sed_USG_4_FD_167970 | JGI IMG/M metagenome (GOLD analysis project Ga0224497, IMG submission 167970) | Sediment microbial communities from San Francisco Bay, California, United States - SF_Jul11_sed_USGS_13 | ecosystem: Environmental > Aquatic > Marine > Sediment | place: USA... | reverse complement strand
ATCAAAAAAGGCCACGTGGTCCTCCACATAATTTTTTTCATCGACCAATTTTTCCTCATGGACAGACGCGTGGCAGAAAGAACAGAGTATCATCCTGCCCCGCATCACTGACACAGTTTTTCGTTCATGGCTTCCGGTCGTCATGACAGCCATTTCCCTCCGCTGGCAATCGCGAGACAATAAAGACCCATCAGGACCATCCACGCTGTTGGGCCAACATAAAATCTTCCTGTTCCAAATCGATTTCACACACGGGGCATTCGATGGGCTGATCAGGAGGAGGAACCGCTATGGGTGTCTCCTGGACCCGTCCTTGACAGACGTGATAGAACTTCCCACGAGCATTCTCATCATCCATAACATCTGATTCATATTTGAGGATCATCCATCACTCCTTTTTCAACGCGCTGACTGCTCTGGTTATAACAGGGCTTCGATTTCCCGTGCAATCCCTGGCCTCAGATCCGCGGTGACATATGCCATTTCATCCACTCCAACCGGGTCAGAATAATCAGCATTTGCGCAGCCTTCTTGCCTGCCTCACCCTACTGGGTAGCCTGATATTTGTTCCACCTTTGTCCTTTGCCCTGTCTGGCAAACCTGTTGTTTCCCATGGCCCCATCGCCCTACAGCCACTCGTGACACATCAATTTTCTCAACCGGTTTTTCTCGTCCCCAGCCCCGATCAGACCAACCGCCTCTTTGTCATTGAGCAAAAAGGCCGCATGCTCATAGTGAAGGGGGATACAGTTCTGCCGACACCCTTTCTGGATATTGGAGAAAAGCTCTCTTCAGGCAATGAGCAAGGATTTTTAGGACTCGCCTTTCATCCCCGTTTTTCTTCGAATGGACGATGGTTTGTCAATTATACTCGAGCGGAGGATCGGGCGACGGTCATTGCCGAATATCATGTGTCCTCGAACCCCAATCAAGCTGAGCAGAAAGAATCAGTCCTCTTAGTCATTCCCCAACCATACGGAAATCATAATGGTGGGATGATCGCGTTTGGACCAGATCACTATCTGTATATTGGCATGGGCGATGGTGGGTCAGGTGGCGATCCGAAGAATTACGCGCAGAATCGAAATGAACTACTGGGGAAATTTCTTCGAATTGATGTGGATCAGCCTCCCCCCTATGGCATTCCCCCTGACAACCCCTTGGTCAACTCACCAGGCCGGCCAGAAATTTTTGCTTGGGGTCTTCGCAATCCCTGGCGATTCTCGTTTGATCGAGAGACCGGCCACCTCTGGGCTGCCGACGTAGGACAAAACGAATGGGAAGAAATCGATGTGATTCAGAAAGGGAAAAATTACGGATGGCGCCTCGTGGAAGGCACCCACTGTTTCAATCCGGAAACCCACTGCCGACAAGGTCAAGATACCGTTGACCCTGTAACCGAATATGCGCATTCGTCTGGACGATGTTCCGTGACTGGTGGCTATGTGTATCGCGGCAAAAAGATTCCAGATCTGGCAGGCACCTATATCTTCGGCGATTTTTGCTCAGGGGAAATTTGGGGATACCGGGAAGGCCAGACACGAATACTACTAAACACCGACCTCCAGATTTCTTCATTCGGGGAAGATCGGGACGGTGAGTTGTATGTCGTGGGGTATGGAGGTGGAATTGTTCGAATCGTGCCGAATACGGCCAGTCCCCTCCCGTAAAAACACGATCTAAAACTTTTCGACTTTTCGGAACAACTCGATTTCGTCTAAGACTTTGCCAACGCCATAGACGACAGAAGTGAGAGGATCTTCGACCGAAATAATAGGCAGATTAGTTTCTTCCTGAAATCGGGTCGCAAGACCCGGCAACAAGGAACCGCCGCCCGTAATGACTACGCCCTTATCAATGATGTCACCAGCCAATTCTGGCGGTGTATTTTCAAGTGCCGTGCGCAAGGCATTGACGATGGCATGGATAGGATCTTCCAAGGCTTCCCGAATTTCAGAATCATTCACCACCACCGTTCGAGGAATTCCAGAGATCATATCTCGCCCTTTGACCATCATGGTTTTGGCCTGTTCTAACGGATAGGCCGATCCAACTTCAATTTTCACGCGTTCGGCCATATGTTCGCCAATTAGCAAATTATACCGGCGTTTGATATAACTCAGAATCGCATCGTCCATAGAATCGCCGGCCACCTTCACCGACTCGCTACACACAATCCCCCCGAGAGAGATGACCGCAATATCGGTCGTCCCACCGCCAATATCGACCACCATATTTCCTGAAGGCTCGGTGATCGGTAGCCCGGCGCCTATCGCCGCCGCCACAGGCTCTTCAATAAGGTAGACTTCCCGAGCCCCGGCTTGGCTTGCAGATTCTCTCACCGCACGTTGTTCCACTTCGGTGATACGTGAGGGCACCCCAATAATACAGCGCGGGCGCACAAACGCTCGCCGGTTATGGGCTTTGGTAATAAAATATTCCAGCATCCGCTCGGTCATGGCAAAATCGGCTATGACACCTTCTTTGATGGGACGAATGGCGACAATATTGCCTGGCGTCCGACCGACCATCCGCTTGGCTTCTACGCCGACGGCCAACACGGAATTGGTTTGCTTATCAATGGCCACCACCGATGGTTCACTCAAGGTAATGCCCTTACCTCGAACATACACCAACGTCGTGGCGGTACCTAAATCAATGGCGAGATCACTTGAAAACCACCCGAGAATATCACTTAACCCTGCCATGGAGCCCCCATATGGAAAGACTGTGAATCAGAAATTGCCGATCATGTACCCGTGCGTGACGCACTAACGACATATATCGGGAAACGATTTGCAAAAATAAAGGAATAAATGGAAAAAAGTTCGGGAACGGTGTTTATTCGAGCAGCCATAGGCTCATCCATGAATCCACGCTCTCATGGACAATTTTCATTGGGGATTTCGCCCATCCCAATCGAAAACTCAAGCATTGTCCAAGGTGGGGGAAACACAACACATGCGGCCCCTCATAGGCCGGCCACAGGCTAGGCGATCACCGTGTCTATGTCAAGAGTGGAAAGGGAAAGGCGGCACGGCCCTTGGAAAGACCGCGAGTCGGAAACAAATTTCCTTTCCCGGTAGATGGGAAACTTACTCCTTCAGCCCTTGCTCTCAAGAAGGTGTATGGTATAAGTAGAAAGACGCTTTCATGTATTATTTCTTCCTGACTTTTTCCTCCTTGAAGTAAGAGTACCAGCTGTCGTGTCCAAAAAAGTTCTGCTGATTGTCATTTCTCTCGGAATCCTCGCGACGTATCTAGGCCTGGTAGGAAACGCACGATGGGGTGATTCGACCTCTCCTGAAATTTCACTTCAACAGCCCTTTGAATCGGTCGGACCCACCACTCCCCTCGTCATCCATATCCAAGATACGGAAACCGGTCTCCGGGATGTCTCAATCCGAATTATTCACAACTTAGAAACGTATGTGTTAGCAGACCAGGCCTTTCCCTCTGCAGGATGGCTGTCAGTCGCAGGCGGCCAAGAACACGAGTTCAACTTTGAAGGGATCCCGTATACCAATTCAGACCTCCCCCGACGAAAAGGGCAAGCGCAATTAATCGTCACCGCTCGGGACTATTCCTGGCGCAATCTGTTTGAAGGCAATGGACACCGTCTTGAGCAAACCTTTACCCCGCAATTTACCCCACCCCGACTGGAATTGCTTTCACCACCGACGACCATTGTGCAGGGTGGCTCAGGGGTTGTGCGATATCGGGTCGTCCCAGAAGTCCCGCATCACGGCGTGAAAATTGGGAATGCCTTTTTCCCGGGCTACCCGGCTCCAGACAACGCCGGCATGTTTGCATTGGTGGCGTTTCCCTACAATGCTAGGCCCAATACACCCATCCAGCTAGTGGCTGACGATGGCTTTGGGAACAGCGCGCTGTTGGATTTGGACTTTCATATTAAACCCCAATTCTGGCGCACGCGACCTATTAATATTTCAGACAAGTTTATTCAAAAAACAGTACCATCCATTCTGGCGCAATCACCTGAACTGACGAGCAAGGGGGATCTGCTTCAAGACTTTCTCCAAGTCAATGGCACCTTGCGCACCATCAATAATCAAACGATCACCGATCTCACCAAACAATCTCGTCCAGAGCTCTTATGGAAGGGGGCCTTTCGTCAACTCTCCGGTTCCCAGGTTCAGGCCTCTTTCGCTGATCACCGGGAATATATGTATAACGGGAAAGTGGTGGATACCCAGGACCATTTAGGCTTTGATCTCGCCGTCACTCAGCATTATCCCGTTGAAGCCGCCAATCATGGAATCGTGCTCTTTGCTGGGTATCTGGGGATTTATGGCAATACGGTCATTGTGGATCATGGCTACGGACTCCTGTCCCTGTATGCGCATATGTCTTCTCTTGCGGTTAAGGTTGGGGAGGCGGTGACCATGGGGCAACCTCTGGGCAAGTCAGGCACAACCGGACTAGCAGGTGGGGACCATTTACACTTTAGCCTCATCTTGCATGGCGAACAGGTCAACCCTACGGAATGGTGGGACCCCTTCTGGGTGAAGACGCGGATCAAAGATAAACTCGGCCTGCCTTCACTCATTAAAGCCTCCGAGGTCGAGACTGAACCCGCATCACCCTCAACAGAACTCGGCCCCGAACCACCACCTGTCCCATAGATCCGTGAAAAGTAAGGAGTAAGCAGCAAGGCGTGAAGGGGAAGAATAACACTCCTCCATATTTCTGTTTGACGTATTTCCCATGACAGATGTTTTCAATCAACGCAAGGCTGTGATGTATGGCTAAACGCCCGAAAACTCCCTCCTCGGCATCCAGCGAAACACCCACCACAGTAATCCCGGTTCCTTTAGATGAAACCACACGTCAACGCTATTTGAACTACGCGTTGTCGGTCATTACTTCTCGAGCCCTTCCCGACATTCGCGACGGCTTAAAACCGGTGCAGCGGCGTATCTTGTTTTCGATGTTTCACAATCACCGGCTCACCCCGGACCGCCCGCCCATCAAAAGTGCCAAGGTCGTGGGATCTGTCATCGGTGAATGGCATCCACATGGAGACGTGGCCGTCTACGATGCGATGGCGCGTATGGCCCAGCCATGGTCCCTCCGAGCCACCTTAGTCGATGGACATGGCAATTTCGGGAGTCAAGATGGAGACCGGCCCGCCGCCTACCGCTACACCGAAGCCCGATTAACCCCGCTTGCCCTTGAGCTGCTGAACGAACTCAACAAGAACACCGTCGACTTTCAACCCAACTACGACGGCAAAGCGGAAGAACCGTTGGTCCTTCCAGCCCGATATCCCAATCTCCTGGTGAACGGCGCGACCGGCATTGCCGTGGGCATGGCCACGAATATGCCTCCGCATAACCTGGGCGAAGTGATTGACGCGGCCATTGCGCTCATTGCCAATCGAGACGCCTCCATTGCAGACCTCATGAAATCGCTCAAGGGCCCTGATTTTCCAACAGGAGGCGAAATTCTCAATAGCCGGAACGAAATTCGAGCCATCTATGAAACCGGGCAGGGATCGATCCGATTACGAGGGGAATATACCGTCAATACCGACGCGCAGGGTCAATCGGACATTCTTATCACCTCCATTCCCTTCGCCGTGGATAAGGCCACCATTGTGGAACGGATTGGGGAGCTCATCCTCACCAAAAAAATTCCCCAATTAGTTGATGTGCGGGATGAATCCACCACGGACGTGCGTGTTGCCTTGGAATGCCAAAAAGACACGGACCCGCACTTGGCTATGGCGTATCTCTTCAAACACACGCCACTTCAAAATAATTTTTCCGTCAACATGACCTGTCTGATTCCTGTGCCAGGCTCTTCCGTCTCGCGTCCTGATTGCCTCAATCTCAAGCAGATGTTGGAACAGTTTGTCGACTTCCGTTTTACCACTGTCACCCGTCGGTTTACCTACGATCTCCAGGTGCTCGAAAAGAGAATTCATATTCTCAACGGGTTCAAGAAAATTTTCGATGCGCTTGATCAGGTCTTACGGATTATCCGCGCAAGTGAAGGCAAAGCCGATTCTGCCGCCAAGCTGCAACAGCAATTTGGCCTGGAGCCGATTCAAACAGAAGCGATCCTCGAAACACCCATTTACAAATTATCCAGGCCAGAAATTCAAAAAATGCTGGATGAGCTCCGGGACAAACTGCGTCAAGCCAAAGATCTCAACACCCTCTTGGCTTCCAAGAAAAAATTATGGGACGTGGTCAAGCAGGAACTCGAAGAGGTGGCGAAGACGTTCAGCGACAAACGTCGAACCAAAATTGGCCGCAAACAAACCGAGGAAGTTGAATTTGATCCAGATGCCTTCCGTGTCAAAGAAGATGCGGTTATCACCATCTCGACGGACGGCTGGATTCGACGAGTGGGGATCATCAAAGACCTCTCGAAATCTCGCGTTAGAGAAGGCGATAGCTTGATGACCATTCTGGGGGGAAGTACACTCGAGCCCATCGTCTTCTTTTCCAATTACGGAAGCGCCTATACCATACGAATCGGAGATATTCCTGCTGCACGGAGCGGATATGGCGACCCCGTGCAAAAGCTCTTTAAATTTAAAGATGGCGAACGCATCATTGGCGGATGGAGTTTTGATCCCCGCATGCGGCTGGGTGCCGGTCAGTCGACTTCATCCTCTTCAAATGGAGGCCAGCTTGCGCTCTTCGACAAAAAGGGCAAACCCCAGACACCTTCATCGTTGGAGGCACTCGCCGTCACGACCAGTGGAATGGGGCTTCGTTTTGATCTGAGTGCATTTCAAGAACCGTCGACACGGCTAGGTCGAAAATTCTGCAAGCTCAAGGAGGGCGAAGAAGTCCTTGGCCTGGAGGTCATCACTCACCCACTCAAACAGACGGTGGTCGCCGTCGCCTCAACTAAGGGACGTGCACTCCTGTGTCAAGCTGAAGACGTGGCCCAACTCGCCGGTCCCGGACGCGGCGTTATTGTTGTCAAATTAGATCCAAAAGATGCCGTGATAGGATTTAAACTGTTGTGCGCCAAAGAAGACCGTCTGATTCTTGTCAAAGAAGGTGGCGGAACGCTTCCGGTTTCCCTTCGCAAATATCAAGTGGTCGGTCGCGGCGGGAAAGGCCATGCGCTCTTCAAACGAGGGCGACTCACTGGAATGGAACCAGATGAACTGCGCATTCCGACCTTTCAAACTGAATCACTATCGTAAAAGAATTTTCGTGCACAATACTCACGTAAGTTTACCGGCCGCCGGAGGGAATGTTCAAAAAAGTTCGTCCAGCAAGGCTGCAGCCCTTTGGACGCGCGGAGCGTACTCTCAGTACGTGAGCACGGCAGAAGGGGGAGAACGCCGCTGGCGGCTTTTTTCAACATTCCCTTAGAAGGATTGCAGCATGGCTAAAACATATGGCGCTAGCGACATTGTTGTCTTGGAAGGCATTGAGCCCGTTCGCCGCCGACCCGCGATGTATATCGGTGGGACGGATAAAACTGGACTGCATCATTTAGTCTGGGAAATTCTCGATAATGCCATTGATGAAGCCATGAATGGGTATGCCTCTCAAATAATTGTGGAATTGGATAAATCCCGTGAGGGCCTTCGCGTTACGGATAATGGCCGGGGCATTCCCGTGGATAAGCATCCCACACACAAGAAGTCTGCGTTGGAAATTATTATGACCACGTTGCATGCCGGTGGAAAATTCGAAACCGGAAGTTATATCCACTCTGGAGGCCTACATGGCGTGGGAGCCTCGGTCGTGAATGCGCTCTCTCGTCACCTAGAGGTGCAAGTGAAGCGTGACGGGAAGGAATGGGAACAAATCTATCAGGCCGGGATCCCTCAAGGCCCGGTGAAAGCGAAGGGCAGCGCCAAAGGCACTGGAACGTCGGTGTACTTTCGTCCTGATCCCAAAATTTTCGGGAAAACGATTCAGTTCGATCCAGACTTGCTACAAGATAGTTTGGATGCCAAGGCCTATCTGCATAAAGGCCTGAAACTCACGTTCAAAGATGGAACCACGGGCCAGACACACCATTTCCATCACGAACAGGGCATTCAAGAATATTTGCAAAAATTGGTAGGAGACCGCGGGAAAAAGCCCACAGTCGACTTCGTTTTTTACCTTGACCGTCAACTACCCAATGGCTCTTCTAGTGCCAACGGCGGCACGCAGAATCTGGGCTTGGAGTTGGCCCTCCAATGGACCGATGAACCGGCGGAATTCGTCAAAAGCTACGTGAACGGAGTCTCTACACCAAATGGCGGCACCCATGAAATGGGCTTACGTGGCGGCCTGGTGAAAGCGGTGCGCAATTACATTGAAACCCATAATCTCGCGCCCAAAGGTCTGTCGCTGCAAGCGGAAGATATTCGTGAAGGGATGGCGGCCGTCCTGAGCGTGCTAGTCCTCCACCCGCAATTTCAAGGGCAAACCAAAGAGCGGTTAAATAACACCGAAGTCCAAGCCCAAGTCGACACCATCGTGCGCCCGGCTCTGGAAAACTACCTGAATGAGAATAAGACCATTGCCGAAACGCTTGTGGGGCGGATGGTATTAGCCGCCCGTGCACGAGAAGCTTCGCGAGAAGCCTCGAAAGCGGTCATGCGTAAATCGGCGGTAAGTCATCGCCTGAATCTTCCAGGCAAACTCGCTGATTGCCAAAGCACCGACCCTTCCATCAGCGAACTGTTCATTGTAGAAGGCGACTCGGCAGGCGGTACGGCCAAACAGGGTCGAGACCTCAAAACCCAAGCCATCCTGCCTATCCGCGGCAAGGTGTTGAACACCGAGGAACTGACACTTGGCAAGGTGGTCGAGAACAACGAATTGGCCGATTTGATCAAAGTGCTCGGCTGTGGCATCGGGAAAGATTTCGAAATCAAAAAACTTCGGTATTATAAAATAATTTTATTGATGGATGCCGATATTGATGGCTATCACATCAGTACCCTGCTCCTCACCTTTTTCTTTCGCCACATGCCGGAACTGATTCGACAAGGTCATGTCTATATCGCCCAACCACCGCTGTATCGTATTGAAATTGGTAAGGAAATTCAGTGGGCCGGCACCGATGAAGAAAAAGATCGCATCATCTCCGAAGCCCGCGCCAATGCGAAGCCCATTATTAGCCGCTTTAAAGGACTGGGGGAAATGTTTCCGCAACAACTCAAAGAGACCACGCTGCACCGTGCGACTCGTCGCCTACTCAAAGTTGAGTTGATCGATGAACTCAACACCGACCGCACCTTCCATGATTTGATGGGAAAACGCACCGAAGCCCGCTATGAATTTCTCATGGCCAACGCCGGATCAGTCGAGAATTTGGATGTGTAACAATAAGAGAAAAAGTGAAAGGTGAGACGTAAGAAGCAGGGCACGACTACTAGCCTAATCTTTTTTCTCTCGCGTACTTCTTCCCAATTTTTCCTTTTTACCTCCTGCCTACCGTCTATGCTACTCTAACCGACATGAAAATCGACGATGCCCCCGCACCAACACAAACAGCCCTCAAGCAAGTCAAAGACTATCACCAGCAGACCAAGCATGAATTTAACCGTTTCGCCAAATCGTTAGGCTATTTGGATTGGGGAAATCAACCAGATCCCTTTCGTCGATTTCGCGGAGCCCCTCTCATTTCCTTGCCGCTGCTCAAGCTTGACGAAGAACCGTTCTCACCCTCTTACGAAGGGCTGTTTGATTCCCGCTCCATCCCATCACAGCCTATTTCGCTGAAAAGCCTGTCTCGGTTCTTTGAATATGCCTTATCATTGACAGCCTGGAAGGAATACAACGGCACCCGCTGGGCGCTGCGAAGCAATCCCTCAAGCGGAAACCTTCATCCCACCGAAGGCTATCTGTTTATTGGCCCTCACCAGGAACTCTCGCTCGCACCTGGTCTCTATCACTATGCCCCGAAAGAACATGGGTTGGAACACCGATGGCACGTCTCTTCTGAAACCGCTGAATTGATTCTTCATAGTTTTCCAACAGAAGGATTTTTGGTTGGCCTCACGTCCATCCATTGGCGGGAAGCCTGGAAATATGGTGAGCGGGCCTTTCGCTATTGCCAGCATGATATCGGCCATGCCATTGGCTCAATGCGAATGGCCGCCGCAACCTTAGGCTGGAATATGGTCATCCTCTCCCACACCTCAGACGAGACGATTGAGCAATTCCTCGGATTACATCGCAAACAAGACTTCCAACCCACGGAACGCGAGTATCCCGAGCTATTAGCCGCCATATGGCCAACGAGCATTCAACCTGCTTCCAACATGGACTTGGCATTTGAAAATCCATCGGACCAGGTGTTGTTATCAGGAGAATGGCAGGGAACGGCCAACCGTCTCAGTAAGGATGAACCCGTTCATTGGGATATTATTGATGCAGTCGCAGAAGCTTCATGGAAATTGACGCAAGAATCCGAGGTCCTGTCATTCTTGTCTTCTCCTGCCATTCAAAAGCCGCAGAATGAAAAAGGGAACGAACCACTGGCTGGCCAAATCATTCACCAACGGCGAAGCGCCGTGTCTTTTGATGGCCACACCAGCCTTTCCGTTGATCGGTTTTACACGATGCTCCTGCGGACCATGCCGAATAGCGAGTTACCGGTTCCCGAGCGACCTATGCCCTGGGATACGCTACCCTGGAACCCCACTGTTCACCTCGCCCTGTTTGTGCATCGGATTGACGGGCTCCCATCTGGCATGTATTGGCTTAATCGGAATCCCCACGGACGACCGGTGAATGATTTTCAATCAAGCATGCATGAGCAATTTGTGTGGACCATTCCAGACAATTGTCCTTCACAACTCCCCCTGTATCTTTTAGAAGAAGGCGATGCCAGGAATCTGGCCATGCAACTCAGTTGCGGGCAGGAAATTGCGAAAGACAGCGCCTTTGCCCTTGGCATGGTAGCGGAGTTTGATGAAAGTTTAGAAACGTTTGGCCCGTGGTTTTACAAGCGCCTCTTCTGGGAAACCGGACTCATCGGTCAAGTTTTGTATCTGGAAGCAGAAGCTGCCGGGGTTCGTTCCACTGGCATTGGCTGTTTCTTCGACGACCCCGTGCATCGGGTACTTGGGTTTTATCCTCAGACCAAATGGCAATCGCTCTATCACTTCACCGTCGGCGGCCCCACAGATGACGGCCGTCTCACCACGTTGCCGCCCTACGACCATCTCAGTCCTTGATTTTCCCTCCCCTTTGTAAGGGGAGGCGAAGGTGGGGTAGAGTTTCCAGATTGTCGTAACGGTAGAGGTCCAGCAAAAAACTGGAGGGATAAATACGCACCTGACATTTCTACCTCCCCTACCCCCTCCTTACAAACGAGGGGAAATGACACCCCTAAAAAAAATTAGAGACGCATGACAACAAAAAAAGGCCTTACCAAACTCCTTCCTCTTAAGCGTCGACTTCGGTCAAATCAAACTCGGACCGAACAATTGCTTTGGGCAAAACTTCGGGGCAATCAAATCCACGGGCTTAAGTTCCGGCGGCAACATGGAATTGGTTCATACATTGTGGATTTCTTTTGTCCGGAACGGTCTTTGGTCATTGAAATTGATGGAGACGTTCATGCCATCGAAACACAACAAACAAAAGGCCTAGAACGCGAAATTTTTCTAAGGTCTTTGGGACTTCAAGTCGTACGATACACCAACGATGAGGTCATAAATAATCTTAATGGAGTGTTAGAAGATCTAATTCAGCAGATCTTCGGAAACTCTACCTCCCCTATACCCCTCCTTACAAAGGAGGGGAATATGCAGGACCATTCTATACCTTTGCCACGGGAGTTTTATGACCGGCCAACATTGAAGGTGGCGAAAGATCTGCTGGGGAAGGTGCTGATTAAACAAACTGCAAGCGGAATTCTTCAATCAAGAATAGTGGATGTGGAAGCCTATGTGGGCCCGAAAGATAAAGCCTGCCATGCCTCCAAAGGGCGAACGTCGCGCACGGGAATCATGTTCGGCCCAGCGGGATTCACGTATGTGTATCTTATCTATGGGATGTACCATTGCCTCAATATCGTGACCGAACGAGAAGACTATCCAGCCGCTATCTTGATTCGAGGTTTGGAAATCTTGGGAAACAATCATCCTACAGCTTTTCCTACACGCATCGACGGTCCTGGTCGGGTCTGCCGATTCCTGGAAATAGACCGCACACACAACGGCCTGGATGCTACATTCGGTGCGACTCTCTGGATCGAAGATCAGGGCTTGGCCGTTTCCCGAAAACAGGTTCAGGCCCTCCCTCGAATCGGCGTGGACTATGCCGGAGCATGGGCAAAGAAACTCTGGAGGTTCTGTCTGCCTTCTCCACCTTCCCCAAAGTCACGCCGAATCACATCAACCTGAATGCCCTTAAAAGCCTTTGGCAATAGGGAATGTTCAAAAAAGTTCGTCCGGCAAGGCCGCAGACAGTTGGGCAACCGGAGCGTACGGATCAGTACGTGAGGACGACAAACTGTCGACCTGCCTACCCGAAGCCGCTCCGGCGAAGGCAGGGAACGCCGCTGGCGGCTTTTTTCAACATTTCCTGGGATATCTTGAACAAGATAGACCTTGTACGTTACGCTAACCTCTCACAACTATGTCGGCTACGTTCCGTACGCCACATGAGACAAACCGCTTCTCATTTCCACGAACAATAAAGGAGACAAAACTATGGGCAATCCGCTCGATACCATCTCTGGCACCATCACTGCTGGCTTTGTGTTGACCGTGGTCCTCTATGGCCTGGTCAAAATGCTGGTGTGACGCTTACGGCTACTGAATATTTCTTTACTCACCTAACGAATACGAGGACACATTATGGAAAGTTTATTAGCGTGGGGACATTTCCTCGCGGGCATTACTTGGATTGGGATTTTGTATTACTTTAATTTCATCCAAGTGCCATTTCTGAAAGTCGTCACACCGGAGACTAAGGCTGAGGCCTTCAAGCATCTATTACCTAACGCCTTATGGTGGTTTCGGTGGGGAGCCTTGGCCACATGGGTCTTCGGAGCCGCATTACTCATGAATCAGCATCGGATGGGGAGCGCTTTTTTACTGCAAGGACCTGATGCCGTCATCGGCATGGGCGCCTGGCTCGGCACCATCATGTTACTGAACGTCTGGGGAATTATTTGGCCCAATCAGAAAAAGGTGCTGGGCATGAAAGAAGCCACGCCTGAAGAAAAAGCCAAGGCCGGACGGATGGCCCTCTTGGCGTCACGGACCAATACCATGCTCTCTATTCCCATGCTGTTCTTCATGGCCAACTCCGGCCATGCTTCAGGCCTGTTCTAATTTCTCAAAAAAAGAACGAAATACCCGTTGCAAGTAGACAAGGCCGGCTCACAAGAGCCAGCCTTGTTATTTGTGACTCTGTAGCGAGAGTACGGTATCCCTGAATAACACGCCACCGTGCTTAATCCTGGACGACTATGTGGGTGTCGGTTTCTTCGACGCCGGGGATCGTGTGAATCTTGGTCATGATGAGATTCGATAGCGCTCTATCATCAGGTGCATTGACCAACCCAAAGATATCCGGCTGCCCAAAACAGGCATGCGCCTGTTCCACTTCTGGAAACGCCTTCAACGTCGCCAACACATCTTGAGCTTTCCCGGCTTTGACTTTCATTAATATGTATGCTTTTGCGGCCATCGCAACCTCCTTGTTCCAGATCAATGCGCCATACCCATCTTGAAATCTGGGCTTGTGTTCTCTAGCCCCTGTTCTACCATAGATGATGCTGTGGTTCCATGCCCCAACCTTCTTCTTTTTCCACTTCATATTGCCGAGGTTCGGCTCCTGCCATTAGGATGGACAGGTTCGAAGCCTAGCCTGGTTTAGTCATAGCTTGTAGAGATTGTCATGCCCAACATCGTTTCCTTAATCCCCAGTGGGACAGAGATGGTCTGTGCACTTGGCTGCCAAGAACAACTCAAAGGCCGCTCACATGAATGTGACTTTCCCCAAGGTATTAGCGACCTCCCAATCTGCACCGCTCCTAACCTCTCAGTCGACGGCACCAGCCAGGAGATTCATGATCGGGTGTCCGGAATGTTAAAAGATGCTCTTTCCGTGTACCGCGTTGAAGTTGAAACCCTTCGCACACTCAAACCCGATATCATCGTGACACAGACACAGTGTGATGTCTGTGCCGTAAGCTTTCACGATGTGGAACGGGCTCTCCAGATTTCCCTGGAATATCAACCGACGTTGATTCCACTTCACGCCACCAACTTGCAAGGGGTATGGGATGATCTGCTTCATGTGGCCCAGGGAGTGGGTAAAGGCGAAGAAGGGGAACAACTGTTCGCCAACTATCAATCCCGCATTTCTGCCATTACAGATTGGTGTAAAAACGAAAGCTCCCATCCCTCCGTGGCCTGCATTGAATGGATGGAGCCCTTAATGGCAGCTGGCAATTGGGTTCCTGAACTTGTGCAACTTGCTGGAGGCCACTCGGTTTTCGGAGAACCAGGAGCCCATGCCCCATGGATCACCTGGGAAGCCTTAGCTGACGCTAATCCCGATATCTTGGTTTTGATGCCCTGTGGATTCTCCATGCCTCGCATTGAAGAAGAAATGTGCATGCTGACAGAAAACCCTGCTTGGCCCGGGTTGAAAGCGGTACAAAAGGGACACGTCTATTTGACTGACGGGAATCAGTTCTTTAACCGACCGGGGCCTCGCCTCGTCGAATCATTGGAAATTTTCGCCGAAATCTTTCATCCCACCTGTTTCCAATTTGGTCATCTAGGCACTGGATGGCGTCAGTGGATTCCTGCTCGTTGACCAACCATCTCTCCATTTGCTAAATAGGAATCATTCCTAGACAGGAGCAAGATGAATTTTTTCTATGAACCTATCGCTGGCTGACATTCAACAAAAATTTCGTGGTTGCGGCTTAAAGTCCACCCCGCAACGAACGGCGATTTATCATGCGCTTGTTCACTGTACGGCCCATCCCACCGCCGAAGATCTCTTTGCTCAAGTCTCGCCAACCTACCCCATGCTATCCCTGAACACGGTGTATTACACCTTGGGCGTGTTGCGTACCGCTGGACTCGTACAAGAAGTGAACATCGGCCATGACCGTGCGCGTTTTGATGCGAACCTTATTCCGCATCATCATGTCATCTGCCAGGGATGTCATACCATCCTGGACGTGATGGACCCAAAATTGAACCGTCTGACTTTTCCATCAGGACTTCCCAAAGATTTCGAAATCACCAATTATCAGGTTGCCTTCCGAGGCTATTGCGGGCCATGCCGCCGATCACGATCACCAAAGACCATTTCATCATCGGGGAAACGCCCCGTTTCACAATAAAGGAGGATTGTATGGGCAAGAATTTAAAAGGAACTAAAAGTCATGAAAACTTAAAGGCTGCCTTTGCCGGTGAATCGCAAGCCAACCGCCGCTATTTGTACTTTGCGAAACGTGCGGATATCGAAGGCTACACGGATATTGGCGGTCTCTTTCGAGATACCTCGGAAGCTGAAACAGGGCATGCGTTTGGCCATTTAGATTTTTTGAAAGAGGTTGGCGACCCTGCTACCGGTGTGCCCATCGGGAATACCGATGCCAATTTAAAGGCGGCGATTGAAGGGGAAACCTACGAATATACCCAGATGTATCCTGGAATGGCCAAAACGGCTCGCGATGAAGGGTTTGAGGAATTGGCCGAATGGTTTGAAACCTTAGCCAAAGCCGAACGATCCCATGCGAACCGCTTCACCAAAGGCCTCGAATCATTAAATCAAGGCTAATTTTTACATGATTGTAGATCCCACTTTCCTCCCCTTTGTAAGGGGAGGATTAAGGTGGGGTAGAAGCGGGACGTCGAGCTATAAATAGCCGCGTGAGAAGCAGAATCCCGGCATTCCAGCTCAATGCCTCTACCTCCCCTAACCCCCCTTACA
>Ga0224497_10001313_pt1 | contig 15916 bp, 23 predicted proteins | sample SF_Jul11_sed_USG_4_FD_167970 | JGI IMG/M metagenome (GOLD analysis project Ga0224497, IMG submission 167970) | Sediment microbial communities from San Francisco Bay, California, United States - SF_Jul11_sed_USGS_13 | ecosystem: Environmental > Aquatic > Marine > Sediment | place: USA... | reverse complement strand
AAAGTCCTCAGCCTGATGACTTTAGACAAAAGGTTGGAGAATTGACTGACAAAATCATCAAACAAAGAAATGATCTAAACCAGGCAAAACATGAATTGATCAGTCTCAAATATATGATTAACTAGATTAACAGAGGTAATTTCTTTAATCAAACATTAATCGATTCAACATTACATATTCTCAAAACATGAAATTCTTGATGTGAATAGTTACATGAGTTATTTTCCAGTATGATTCTATCCTAGAACCTGCTCTAGGATTGTGATGAATATATTGTCAGGGTTTTTTGCAATTCTTTCTTTATTTTCACGTGGAACTTTTCTGATTAATTTACTTCTGAAAATAATCAAACACACAAAAAACTTATTTCATTTGTTCAGACTAGATAATTTATGATAAAACATCTCTTTTTTGTCATGGTAATTTTTGGCTTACTGAGTACTGGTATAATCCAATCTGGATTCGCAGAATCAGTACCATCTTGGGTAAAAAATACTGCAAAGTGGTACGGAGACGGACAGATCTCAGAATTAGAATTCCTCAATGCTATAAAATATCTCATCAACAACGGGGTACTAAACTTGGAGCAGAAAATTGTAGATATTCCAAAAATACAGCCAGATGATTCCCCACAAGAATTAATTGAGATTGGTGTGGAACTTTTGGAGGCAAAAAACAACCTTGCTGCACTAGAGTTCTTTAACAAGGCACTGGACAAGGATCCAAGAGACATTAAGGCACTGACCGACAAAGGCATTGTTCTTGCACGACAAGGACAATACAAAGATGCAAAGGCAATATTTGACAAGGCCATAGAGATTTCAGAGGCCAAGGGAGCTGTAAATTATAAGGCAATAGCAAATGCGGGAATTGTACTTTCCATTTACGGGGATCCTGATGAGGCGATAAAATATTTTGACAGGGTGTTGGATAATGAAAAAGATGTAAAACAAGAGACACTGCTTGCAGTATTAATCAATAAGGGAGTGACACTATTGGAACAAGGAGAATATGAGGAATCTCTTTTCTATTTTGACAGGGCTTTAGAAATTGAACCTGAAAGGATTGGAGCACTTGTCAATAAGGCAAATGCTTTACAGGAATTACATCGTGAAAATGAGGCATTTCCATTATTCATCAAAGCACATCAACTATCAAAAGATCCCCTAAGCTGGAAACCACAGTTTGTAATAGTGAAAGCCATTGCAAGTTTGAAATAAGTTTTTTTTGGATGACATATCAAGAAAGTCTTTTTTTTGGATTGATCATTCCACGTGGGTCTTTATTTTGTTCCTTAACTATATCCCCAGCACAACGTGTATGGGGTAGAGATAGGGCGGCTCCGTGTAACCATAATTTTCGGCACAATGAAAACTATAATGAAAAAAATAGAAAAGCATGTCAGAAATTAAAAACCGATATTCTGTAGATTTTCATTTTAGATCCATTTGTACTGCTGGAACTGATTTTAGAGTTACAAAGGTGTGAAACTTAACAAATTAGTCATATGTTTATTCAAAAGTAGATTTAGGAACTGACAAGGGTTATCTTTTAATCCATTTCCATCACCAAAGCATCTTTCTAATATCGAATCAAAGGTTATTCCCAATCTACTAATTTTCTTTCAATAGTTTGATATGGATGATTTCTAAGGAGCTTCTGGATGAGAGATATAGTCTCTGAAAATCTCCCAAAATGTCTTCCAATACTCTTTTCCTCTCAGTTTTTTCTCGTTGGTTTTATCATTATAGTCAAGAAAATAGTCATGAACTGCATCCTTGGCAGGATTTCTAAATGGTGCCATTGGCTTTATCGGCTCATCGGTTTCGGGATTAGTTATTCTTGCAAAACCATGTATTCCAAAGTTGATGGCTTGATTTGCTTATGATATCCTTTTCCTTTGTTAAAGCCAGACAGTCTTTTTACCAAACTTGGTTTGGATAACCCAAGTTTTTGAAGAGCATACTTGTTTTCGTATTTGTCTTGTAGTTCTTCTATGGTGGCATCACCATACTCTAAATCTAAAATATCTGTCCAAATTTCTTTGTGCCAGCCTTCTTTCTCGTCCAAATCTGTTTTTGCTGAAAACGGATTTAATAAATGACCAAGACCATGAGATGAAGTTTTCTTCTCATCCACTATCCGTTTGCCGTTTTCATCAATGGTGAAAAGACAGTATCTTTTTGCAGATATTCCATAAAACCAGATGTTCTGTTTTTCTATCTCAAAGACTTGTACATCTTTTTTGTTTTCAACATCATGTCTTAACTTGGATGTATTGTAGAATTTTTATTCCGTATCTTTTGATTCTGATATTTCTTTTTCCATGAGTGTAGTTGTGATTAATAGGATAAAATGTCTGTGAATATCATGCAACACAATGTAACACATGCTGTAGCACAAACACGATAATTGATTCATATAACCCGATAAAATTTTTGTTCTTCTAGAAATGTCTTTGTTTAAATTACTCCCTGCAAGTTATTTATCTTGCGAGACACTATTGTAGTTACTTTTGACACGTAAAATGAAGATGCTTGATACAATCAAAACAAAATTTCTATGGATTATTCTTGGAGCTGTAGTTTTTTACATTCTACTGATCTTGGTTTCAGATGTTGAAGAAATATCTGAATCTTTTTTGCAGATTAAAGTAGAGTTTCTATCTTTGATATTTGCTCTAGGTTTCTTGTCTCATGTTGTGAAGAGCTTTCGCCAAAAGGATCTACTCGGTATTATGGGAGAAAAGATCCCCTCGTTTCAGAATATGATAATCTACATGTCAGGGCTTTCTTTTGTTACTACTCCAGGTAGTGCAGGCACCTTTATCAAATCTGTTTATCTGAAAAAAATATTCAACACACCTACAGAAAAATCGATTGCAGTTATTTTTCTGGAGAGGTATCATGATTTACTCGCAGGAACATCCATAATTCTAGTTACTCTGCTGATTCACTTTAGTCTGCTCTCAATGTCTTTGGTTATTATCTCTGCATTACTACTTGGTGTGATGTATCTTCTGATCAAAAGCCAGAGAGTTTTTTTATCGCTATATTCCAGACTGCGAAAAATAAGGTTTATCTCAAAAAACCTACCCGAAATAGGGCCCAGCAAGTCTTTTTTTATACTAACAAAACCCAAAAACATGATTCGTGGATGGCTCTTCAGTATTTTAGGTTGGGGCGTTGATTCTCTGTCAGTCTACATAGTATTTCTTGCCTTGAATATTGACTTGGGGTACCTTCTGACCTCCCAAATTTACCTTACTTCTCTAGGATATGGCATATTGTCTCTTTTACCTGGTGGCATAGGAGTCAGCGAAGGTGTGGCAGATCTACTCTTGGTAAGGCAGGGCCTGGATCTATCTATTGCAGCATCACTTGTAATTCTGATGAGATTGTGTACTGTATGGTTTGCTACAGTTATTGGAGTTATCTTTACTCGAATAACTTTGAAACAAAAAATTCACTCATGAAATATTTTTGTGATTTTTATTTTATCAAGAAAATATACTTTGTTACATTGTATTGCTCTGCTTTATCTGTGATCTTACCATAAGATTTCTGAGATGAAACAAATGAAATCTCTTATGATGATGGCAAAACGAAGAAAACTAAAAGGCGTTAAAAAATTACCATGCCTTTATTGAACATTGTTGGAACAAACGATGATCTGGTTTCAGCAGAATCTAGCAGGACAATCACAAATGTAATTGCCAGCAAGGACAAGAAAATTCTGAAATTTCCAACAGGTCATGTAGGATTGTGTATTAGTAAGACCGCCCACAAAAAACTGTGGTCCGAGGTTGGCAAGTGGCTTATAGAATATTCTGCTTGAAAAATTATGTTATTAAAAAAGCCAGAAATCTATTTTACAACCAACACTGGAACCTTTGAATTATTCACTATTCCATGTGCAACACTGCCAACATAGTTTGCCTTAGGCGACCCTAGTCCTCTTGAACCTATAATTATGACATCAAATTTGTTCTTGCTAGCAAATCCTACTATGGTATCAACTGCATTTTTTGAGGATGCAATCTTTTCATTAAATTCTATCCCGTGACGGGCTGCACTGGTCTTTGCGGATTCCATAAATTTTTTTGCAATTTTGCTTAATTGTACTCGGTATGATTTTATATCAATTTCATAGGATGGTGGAAATTCCGGTAATACATGAATTCCTGTGATTGTTCCTTGTGACTGTCTTGCTAGGGATATGGCCTGATTCAATCCTCGTATGGAGTTTGGAGAACCATCTATTCCAACAAGTATTTTCTTGAATCTATTTTGAAGCATAATGGTAAATGTCATGAGCAGAATAATAGCATAACCATAAATTTCAATATTGAGAATAAATCAACTGATTTCGCAGTTTTAAAATACAATTTAATTTCCTAGAATAATTTGGTAATTTCATCAATAAATTTAACTCATCTTACAAAAATCAAGATCACTTTGCATATGCAATCCTGTTAGTTAAAGAGTTGTAAGAAATACTCTTTCAGATATGGCAAGAGAGATCATTGCAAATATGAAACAATGTTTTCCATGGTTTGATCTAGTCCTCTAAAATAATTAGTGCAGTATATAGAATTTTTTCTTGAAATACGGTGATCATGAATTTAGTGTCAATTGCTTTTCTCTGTTTTATTACTTCGTTTACGAGTCGTCTAGTTGAGGAAACTCTTCTGTTTGAATAGTTTCTATCTTCATGAAAGTAATCTTTTCTAGTAACATATGTCATTTAATATTTAACAAAATATAATTTGAAATATAAAAAATCAACTAGCCTTAATGACTAGATTGAAATCATAGACATTTGATATCTTTTTTCTTTTCTTTTTGTGATCATGTGCATGATCGTTTTTCTCATCACATGCACCACCTTCACATGAAATGTATTTTTCCTTTACCTGGATTTTGTGATCTAACACAACATCATCATGGTTTGCATGTGAGGTGTTAAAATGGTAAACCAGTACTAAGGTCATCAGAATCACAGTTTGAATTGATTTATTGCAAACACTGTTTTTCACCTCAAGGTTTTATTGCCTCATATGGCATCAGAAGATCTTGGTTTTAATCCAATTATCAGTTGATTTGATTCTGCATGCAATCAATTCTACTTATTAATAATCCATCATCGTTTAACACTAAAATTAGTTTTTGATTTTAAGTACGGATTATCATGTGCAATGTCTGCATGAGTATTCTCTTGTCTTTGTAAATCACTTCTTGTGCATCTTGGATCTGGAAAATCCATCATGATTGCATATTATTGATATAAAAAATAAAAATTATTGTACAGAGATTGATTTTTTTGCCTGTACTTTTGTTGGTTTTGATTTGGGCAGTGTAATATCTAATACTCCATCTGTGAGCTTTGCCTTTACTTTTCCTGATACTACATTCTCAGACATTGGCAATGTCCTATAGTATGATACATGACTTCTCTCTTTCCTGAGATAGTTCTTTTTCTTTTCTTCTGATTCTTCTTTATGTTCGGCTGAAACCTCCAATGAATTATCAGTCACATTCAGTTTGATGTCTTTTTTCTGGATTCCAGGCACATCCATCTTCACTCGAAATTGATTGCCTTCATCAATAACATCACAAGATGCCTCTGGCATTTTTGGCATTGATATTGATGGAAATGACGAGAATGCCTTTTCCATGTCTTTTCTCAGGTTTTCAATTGATCTGTCAATATCTGTCCAACTTGATGACCAGAATGGGGCCAACCTTGATTCTTTTTTTACGGGTTTTGTTGCCATAACTAGAAACAACGATTCTCATGTACTTAATTGGCATATTTGATTTTCTAATATGAGAATAATGAGTTGATGGACATGATTTGTTTGGATGTGTTTGAAATAATTTTGGTTTCTTTTCTCTATTATCTTATTTTTCTTTGATCAAATCTTCTGCCAAAGCAACCATCTTATAAAACTCGCCTTCGTCTGGAACCTGTTTTGCAAACTCAACCAAGCTTGAAATCTCAAAACAATGACTAATCTCATCTATAGGATATTCTGTATTGGCAAGTTCTAACAAAATATCCTCGTTTGTAATCTCTTTGTTTAGATTCAGATCATGACTTAGGAAGAATCTTATGGATTGGCTGGCTTTTTCATATGCATCCTTGTATCGTTTTTCTTTGAAACTGTTTTTTGCATCCTCAATCAGATTCTTTGATGCTAAAACATAATCAAATTTCTCAGGTTCCAGTAGAGTTGTAGGTTTGGCCGCAATCTTCTTTCTTTCTCTAATCTTTTTGTTTAGCAGATAAGACACGATGACTATTGCTGCTATTGCCAAAATGTATAACAAATACAAAAAGTCGTTGCTTGCTTTTTCAAGCAGAACGTCAGTTAATTCACCATTTACAAACTGGGCTTTTATTGTCGCATTTTGAATCTCTTCATTTACATACCCTATTGATATTGACGTCTTGTTTTGAATATCAATAAAATCTATGTTTTGTTCACTGAATCCTTCTTGTGTAAGTTGTATTACATATTCTTGAAAAGTAGCATCTGCTCTGAGTTTTGCCAGTAACCTTTCTTGTTCTTCTTGAGTCTGCTTTTCTATCTCAGTTAATGTTCCGTTCAACATGCTTCCCTGAACTTTGACCCATTTTCCACGCTCATTTTCGTAGTTTATTTCAAAACCTCCCGTTGATGTAGAACTTGGATTCAGACTTCCACTAGTTACATTGTATCCCTGCTGCAAAAGTTGCTGATGGGATGTTTGGAAATCATCATTAGATACAAGATGTTTTTTAAATTCTTTTTTGAGGCTATTTTCTTCTTGTAATTGCTGCTGAATTTCTTTTTTCAGCATGTTGCTGTCTTGTGCAAGCTGATTATTTTGAAGCCTTTGTTGTGGGTCTTGTGTCAGAGACTGTTGATTCATCAGTTCATCTAATTTTTGTTGTATGGATTGCTGTGAACTTGGATTATTTTGAGCAGACGATCCCTGTTGAGATGTGCTTTGCATTTTGTTTTGTATGTTATTTTTTTGAGAATCATCAGCAACAAAGTGGATCGTAATAGGATCAAAGAATACATTGATCTGCACATCATCATTGTAAATAAAACTCAAATTTACTGTAAGAGTGAAAGGATAGTCACTAGTTCCAAAGTCTAGTGAAACTGTTTGGACTCCATCATCAATAGTGAATGTGGATGCTTGTGTATTAGAGCTTGAAATTTGTGTGTTTGCTTGTCTGAGTTGTTGCGTAATGGTATATTGCAGCATTCCAGATATCTGATACCCATAATTATTTTGAATCTCTAAAGGGATTACGGCATCTTCTCCAACCCTGAAATAATATTCAGATTGATCCACAAACATGACAATGTCTTCTGCAAATACAAATGGAAATTGAATTAGAAACAATAAAATGAAAAAACATATCTTGTTCATTGAATAATCCTCCCCTTTCCATATCGCATGTAGATTTGGACAAAGAACAAACCAAGTGATGCTGCAAAGAACCAATCTTTTATGCTGGCATCTTCTTGTTCTCGTTTGATGTCTTGACTGATGTTCTTGTAGATATTTTCAAGAGTCTTGGAATCTATTGATTTGAAATATTTTCCACCTGTATTTTCAGCAATTGCCTTAAGGGTTGCCTCATCAAGTTCTGCATACTGAGCCCTGCCAAAAAAATCATATCCTAAAACCACCTTATTTTCTGAGCCTAATCCTACAGTGTAAACTTGAATGTCGTTTATTTTGGCAAATGCTATTGCTTCCCCAGGAGTGATTACACCTGCATTGTTAACACCATCACTGAGAAGAATGACTACTTTTTGCTTATTTGGTACAGATGTGGCCATGTCAATTCCAAGACTCAATCCATCTCCGATTGCAGTCTTGCCTTCTCTTGGCAGAATATCTCGAAGTTTTTCTATTACCTTGTCTTTGTATGGACTCAGATATGCAGCAGTTGTAGCACCTGTTTCAAAAGTTACAATTCCTGCATTGTCTTTTGGTTGAAGTGAGCTTAACAATATCTCTGCCGATTTTTTGGCAGATTCTAATCTGTTAGGTGGATAGTCCTCTGCTTGCATACTTCCAGAATTATCAATTACCAGCACAACGTTAACACCTTCTTTGGTTTGTTCCAATGGAATATGAGGATCTGCAAATCCAAGAATCATTAATACAATAACTGTAATTGATAGGTAAAACAGCAAAAAGTCTCGTTTAGTTTTCTTCTTATCGCCTAATGCAGATTTAATAAATGATAAATTACTAAACTGTATTGCAGCTTTTTTCTTTTTTGTTAGAACCTTGTTATATAAATAAAACAACACAGGTATGACCAAAAGAAAAATTAGAATATACTGATTGTCAAATCCAGTCATCTTCACATGTGCCTTCTCTTAAAGAATTTTTTCAGTGATGTTGAATAATCCTGATCAGTTGATAATGGAATGATGTCAACTTTGATCTTTTTCATGTTAGTTAGAAACTGCGAATCATTTTCAGCAATTAATCTAGAATATGAATTTCTAAATTTTTCATCTGACGTATCTACAAGAATCTGTTCACCTGTCTCCTCATCTTCTAGCTCGATCATTCCAATATCTGGAATTTCCTTCTCCCTAGGATCAGTTATCTTCAACGCGATGATATCATGATTCTTCCGTAGTATTTTGAGAGGTTTTAGATACTCACTGTAATCAATGAAATCAGAAATTACAAAAACAATGCTCTTTCTTTTAATAGTTTTTGATACTTGTTCAAGAGACTTTTTCAGATTAGTTTTTGCAGAATTAGGCGTAAAAGAGACAAGAATGTCCAGTAATTGTAGAATGTGTTTTCTGCCCTTTCTTGCAGGGATGAATTTTTCAATATTGTCTGTAATTAGAAAAATCCCGACACCGTCATTGTTTTTAAGTGCTGCAAACATCAGACTGGCAATAATCTCAAGTGATTTTTCTTTCTTTGAGATATTTGTGCCAAAACTTCCAGAGCCAGATACATCAATTACGAAATACACCTGTAGATCTCTTTCCTCTATGAACTCCTTGATGTATGGATGGTTAAATCTGGCAGTCACCTTCCAATCTATTGTTCGGATGTCATCTCCTGCTCTGTAATCTCTGATTTCAGAAAATTCAATTCCCTGTCCTTTGAAAATTGAATTGTAATCACCAGTGATTAGACCGTCAACTAGCTGTTTTGTCTTAATGTCTAATTTTTTTATTTTCTTTAGAATTTCTTTTGTTTGAGACATTTTCTCACCAGAAAATATTCGATTTTATGGAACTGTGATTTTTTCTATAATTTTTTGTATGATGTCATCTGTCGTAATTTCTTCGGACTCTGCCTCATATGTCAAAATAATTCTATGTCGCAACACCTCGTAAACAACATCTTGCACATCTTTTGGAATTACATATCCTCTTCCTTGTAGAAGTGCATTTGCTTTTGCAGAAATGGTTAGCCATATTGATGCTCTTGGAGATGCACCATATTCAATCAGATTGGATAATTGAAGACCATAATTGTTAGGGAATCTTGTTGCATCAATTATCTGCGTGATATAGTTTCGAATTTTTTCATCAGCATAAATTTTAGGAATAAAATCTTGTATCTCTAGTAGTTTATCATCAGATAAAATTCTTGACACCTTGTATGAAATATCCTCGGTGAATCTCTGAATTATTTCAGATTCTTGTTCTATGGTAGGGTATGAAATTAGAATTTTAAACATGAAACGATCCACTTGAGCTTCGGGTAACTTGTAAGTTCCTTCAGATTCAACTGGGTTTTGTGTGGCCATTACAAAAAATGGTTTTTCTAATTGATGCGTTTCGCCCTGAATGCTCACTTGATTTTCCTGCATGGCCTCAAGTAATGCTGATTGGACCTTTGGAGGGGCACGATTGATTTCATCAGCAAGTATGAAGTTTGAAAATATGGGCCCTTTGATTGTTTGAAATGAAGTTGAGTTATGATCATAAATTTTTGTCCCCAAAATGTCTGCAGGCAAAAGATCAGGCGTGAATTGTAACCTTACAAACTTGGAATTAATGCAATCTGCTAGTGTTTGAACCAGTAATGTCTTTGCCAATCCCGGGACCCCCTCAAGCAAAACATGTCCTTGAGAAATCAATGCAATGATTAATTTCTCAATTATTTTCTCTTGACCTACAATTACTTTTGATATTTCTTTCTGAAGGTTTTGTAAAGTAATGGAAAAGTCTTGGGCTTGTTTTGTTAACACTGTGATTTCCTGACTCATATCAATCACACCTTTCCTTTTTCTCCAAACAATCATTACATACTGCAGTACCATCTTTTTCATTCAAAATAATTGGTACATTACTGCTAAAACACTGGTGACACATACCACGTAGTCTTCTATCCGTGAAAGACAAGGGAGGAAATATTGTCCTTCCTCTCCTTGCAGGTTGAATCGCTGTTCTTTGATTTGTGACAGAACTTCTAATGTTAGACATTTGTTCTAACCTCCATCCATCCATTTTTCTTCTTTATCTTGTTCTTCCATTTTTTATCACCTCATGGGAAATTTCTTCTGCCTATTCTCCACTTGCTTATAGTATCTTCTGGAAACGAAGATATTTTCTCAATGGAGGATCTGAAGGATTCCTTTATCTTGGAAATAGATGATTGTTGCTCTCTCATCTTTTTTACCTCCAGATTATTCCACTGAGACAACCTTGCCTTTTGGCTTTTCTTCGGCAAGCTTGAATGTCAGCTCTAGAATTCCGTTTTTGTATTGTGCTTTTGTGGAATTCTCGTCCACTTTGTACTTTAGAGGAACATGCGTTTCATATTTTCTGTTTGCATTATCTGTCTTGATGGAAACTGACTTGTCTTGTATTGAAACTTGTATATCTGATTTCTCGACTCCTGGCATCTCAGCTACAAGTTTGAGAATTCTGTTTTCCTCATCAAGTACCTCATCTACATATGGCTCCTTTACCCCAGAGGTCAATGCGTTGTTGTTGATACTGCTAGTTGGCCTTACATTGCCGTACTCTTTTACTACAGGTCGTCCGTCAGGTCCGACTGTCATTGTATATCCATAATAGTATGGACCTACAGTTTGCTGTCTATTTTCAGACCAGTTGTTTTCAAAGATGTCCTCCGTGTTAAAAAAGCGGTCAGACATTCTTCGAAATTCTTCGAAAGGTTCATCAAACCACATTCATTATTCACCGAATCAATGTAATATGTATTACAAAATATAAAGATTTTGCATATATTATACATAATTGACTATATGTCATATATATGACAAAATTAAAATAACGGATTTGTAATTACATTCATTTGGTGAATTATTGTCACAACAACAAATTCCTGTTGTCCTTCTAAAAGAAGGATCAACTGAAACAAAAGGGCATGATGCCCAAAAAAACAATATCCAAGCCGCAAAGCTGGTGGCCGAACTGGTCAAGACAAGTCTAGGACCACGAGGAATGGATAAGATGATTGTAGATTCTCTAGGAGACGTAACTATTACAAATGACGGATCTACTATTCTCAAAGAGATCGACGTTCAGCATCTTGCAGCCAAGATGATGGTTGAAATCTCAAAGACTACTGATAATGAAGTAGAGATGGTACCACATCTACTGTAATTTTAGCTGGCTCATTGTTAGATAAAGCACAAGATCTGACAGAGAAAAATGTCCATCCAACAATAGTGGTAAATGGATTTAAAAAAGCAACTGACAAGGCATTGGAGATTCTAAGAAGCGTAGCAGTCAAGGTTGACCCACAAGATAAGGAATTTCTCAAAAAAATAGCAAAGACTACAATGGAGTCGAAGATTACAACTTCAGATTCGAAGATGCTCTCAGAGGTTGTCGTAGAAGCTATTTTGGCTGTAAGTGAGAAACACAATGAGAAAACCAAGGTCGACATCGATAATATCAAAGTTGAGAAAAAGGCAGGTGGCTCCATGAAATCAACTGAACTAGTCCAAGGAATTATCTTGGACAAGTAGATCGTTCATGGTGCAATGCCAAAACAAATCAAGACTGCAAAAATTGCACTTGTCAACTGTCCACTAGAAATTGAAAAGACAGAGTTTGATGCCAAAATAAACATTAACTCTCCTGATCAAATGCAGCAGTTCATAGATGAGGAAAACAGAATGCTCAAAAAACTTGTAGACCAAGTTGCAGCATCTGGTGCAAATGTTCTGTTGTGTCAAAAAGGAATTGATGACATGGCACATCACTATCTTACAAAATCTGGCATAATGGCAGTAAGAAGAATTAAGGAAAGTGATATGATAAAACTTTCAAAAGATACAGGTGCTAGAGTGATCACAAACATTGCAGAACTTACAAAAAATGATCTTGGATCAGCTGAAACTGCTGAAGAAAAAGAAGTAGAGACTGACAAGTGGGTATTCATCGAAGGATGCAAGAACCCAAAAGCTGTTAGTATTCTAGTCCGAGGAGGTTCTCAGAGAATAGTAGATGAAGTTGACCGCTCCATCCATGATGCGTTGATGGCAGTAAAGGATGTGGTGATAAACCCACATGCCCTAGTAGGTGCAGGAGCCCCTGAAGCATTTGTTGCAAACAAGCTAAGAGACTGGTCAAATTCACTTGAGGGAAGCTCTCAACTTGCAGCTCAGAAATTTGCGGATGCCATAGAAAACATGGCAATAATTCTTGCAGAAAGTGCAGGAATGGATCCTCTTGATGCACAAGTACAACTCAGACAAAAAGCGACTTATGGGAAAGCAGTATTTGGCATTGATGTGGATAATGCCAAAATTGCAGACATGTCACAAAAAGACATCTATGATCCACTTGCTGTCAAGGAGCAGGTAATTAATGGAGCAACTGAAGTTGCATGTATGATTCTTAGAATCGATGATGTGATAGCTGGCTCAAAGAGTGCGTCTCCACCAATGTCCCCCGGAGGTGGAATGGGAGGCATGGGAGGAGGTATGCCCGGAATGGATATGTAATTCCTTTCCTTTTTTCTTTTATTAATTAACGATATTTTTTCAGAAAGAAATTTGTTTTCTGGATGACAAACCAAAAACAAAATGTCTCTCTATTTTTTAGTAAAACAAGTCTTTTGAAGATGTTTGTGATAAGATACACAAGATGGGAATCATTGGCAGATAAAATTAAAGAACTTTAAGACATGTGAGATGTCTGTAAAGTAACAACATTTTAAAGATTATTTTTCATTCTGAAAATTTCATAATGCCATTCAAATCACCATATATTGGCATTCAACATAAAAAATTGTTGAAATAAAAAGAAAAATTAATTTCTGTTAGTTTGAGCCTCTAGCAACATTGTATTGACATCAATTATCATACATGCAGGATGACTCCTCTTCTCTGTAACTATTCCGCAAGTATGACAAAACAGTCGTGTTGGCTCATCACAGAACTTGCATTTTCGTTCTACTTCTAGTTTTGAATTACAAATTTTACATGATTTGTTTTTCATGAGGATATTATGTGACTTAATTAATTTAAACAATATGAAAATTAGACCAAACTAATTAGCTCATTCTAATTTTTCAAACATATGTTTTTCAAAATGGCAACAAGTGAAAACCAAAATTGAAAATCTTCGATATGTAAAAATCTAATTTCTGACATATCATCTCAATGACTGATAACAATATTGAAAACAATAAAGAAAGAAAAGAGATCATACCATTTTGGCGTTCAGGGTTTGGCGAGCTAGATAGAATCTTTGATAACTTTAAACAAGATTTTGAGCACGCATTTGCACCTGGATTTGCGACAAAATCTCTTCATCTATTTGAGGATACACCAACATGTGATCTTGCTGATGAAGGGGACAAGTTTGTAGTTACTGCAGATATGCCTAGGATAAAAAAAGAAGAAATCAATCTCCATGTAGGAGATGACTATATTGACATCTCAGCTGAACACAAGGAAACTGAAGAGGAAAAGAAGAAAAAATATCTCCGAAAAGAACATCGGGAGATGTCAATTCACAGGAGAATGTCTCTTCCTGAGAGAGTAAAGTCCTCTGATGTCAAGGCCAAACTAAATGATGGAGTATTAACAGTGGAGATTCCAAAGGAAAAACCAACCCCAGAGCCAAAGACTACCAAAATCAACATAGAGTAATACATTTTCATCATTATTTTTTTCATTGATTTCTAAATTTCTGAAAATATACAATCTGCATAATTACCAATCAAAATTTTTATAGATAGTTTTGGAAAATCTATCGAACCTCTATCTGAACCTGTTAATCTTCATAAAATTCTGTAGATGATTATGTAGATCTAATTCAGAAAGATTCCTAAAGAATTGTTATTGCATGGTTGGTGTAACTATCTTGAATAATTTGGCATCACAAATTTTTGTATTTGATAATTTTGTCTGTTACTACTCTAATTCCTCAATTATTTTTCTACGTAGTAATTTTTCGTCCCCAAAAAATACATTGATGTAATTCATATATTTTTTTATTAATTTCTGATCTAATATTTTCTCAAAGGCCTCTACAACTGCCTTGCTTAAAGTTATTGCATGTTTTTCTCTGAGGGGTGTTTTTTCTTTATCTAATTTTTCAAAGATCTGTTCGTTCCAATTTTCTTTTACACCATATCTTTCTTTGAATCTCTTCTCCAAAATTTTTAGTTGTTCTTTGTAATGCATTTCTAAAATATACAACGAGTTCACAATTGTTACAAAAGAATCATCTGGTAAAAGATATCTTCTCAAGAATGCAAATTCCATCAAGTCATACACAAATTTTGTTCTCTTGAATTTTTTACAACAATTTAACCCAAGATTTTCAAATTCTGAAAAATAATTTGGAGGATTCCTCAATGGTAACTTGGTGTAGATTAATTATCTCACTTGTGATTTTCTCTTTTGTCAAGCAACAATCTTTGTTGTATTTTATCATCAAAAACAAGATCATGTCTTTTATTTTCTCCTCTTGGATAACAATGTCTTTTGTCTCATGAACAACGGAATCGTTAATTTTCACAAGTAGGTTGTTGATTCTTACATCCATATCCAAAAGCATTTTTTCATATTTTATGACATCCTTTGACTCATTTTCGATAATTTTGTTTACAATTCTACTTCTTTGTGACTCTAATCTTCCGATTTGCCTTAGGATGCAGTCCTCATTTTCATGTTTTACTTCCTCCTTGATATTTGAATACCAGTACTTGATGTCTTCATTTATTGTATTTCTGTTGACCTTCAATATTTCTGCAATTCTTACTGCAGAAAACCCCTTCTCAAAATGAAGTTTGTGAACTTCCTTTCTTCTCTCTTCCTTATCCTTTATGGTGTATGGCCCACCATTCTTTTTATCTAGAATCACTTCCATGTTTTGATATTGATGAAATTGCATTTTAGCTTTCTGTTAATATTCTTAACAATGTTAACATACAAATAATAATTCTGCATAGTTCTGCTTAGTTACCCCAAAATCACAACATCTAAGAAAGAATCGTCTTGGAACATCATTAAAGATGAACGATTTTGTGAATCATAAAATCCAACATATCTGATGTAACTTTAAACAACAAATATGATTTCATTCATTTTGATTCACAGACAATTCCGTCTTTGTTAGCTTCAAGTCTGATGAGCCATATGAAATACAAAAGTCTGGATATGATGTATCATAATTATTTTTTATCGATTATAGAGATTTAATTGGAATCTATGAATCCAAAACAGAATTTACACATCCATGTTTTTGGGCCCAAGGTTCTTTTCCAAACTCACTTGAATCGCAAAACCTGTCCTGTAAATATCCCAAATTAGCATCTAGCAACTCTGAATTGAGATTCACACCATTACATGTTACCACTCCAACCATTCTTCCATAACTCCCAAGAATCTGCCCATCATCCTCATCTACTAAAACTTTAGATCCTACAGG
>Ga0224497_10001311_pt1 | contig 15918 bp, 16 predicted proteins | sample SF_Jul11_sed_USG_4_FD_167970 | JGI IMG/M metagenome (GOLD analysis project Ga0224497, IMG submission 167970) | Sediment microbial communities from San Francisco Bay, California, United States - SF_Jul11_sed_USGS_13 | ecosystem: Environmental > Aquatic > Marine > Sediment | place: USA... | reverse complement strand
CGATCGAAGTCGAGCAGCGACTCGGGCTCGCGCACCATGACGGCGTCGAAGGTTTCCACGGCGAGTCCGGCGTCACGATCGAGGAAGTAGCGCCGCAAGCGATCGCTGATAAAGGCGTACAAGTCCGCCGCAAGCACGTCATTCTCTATCTTGCCTTTGGGCTGTTGCTCGACAGCCGCGGTAATGAGCGCTTTAAGGTCGATATCGACTCCGCATTCGATCAGGATCCGGACGACGCCAAGTGCTGCGCGACGCAGCCCGAAAGGGTCTCGATTGCCGCTCGGTGTTTTGCCGATCGAAAAAACGCCGGCCAGCGTATCGAGCTTGTCGGCCACGGCGAGCAGCTGGCCGAGCGCCGTGATCGGCAAGTCATCGCCGGCAAAGCGCGGGCGGTAGTGTTCGCCGATCGCCTCGGCAACGACCTCCGGTTCACCGTCGGCGAGCGCATAGTAGCGGCCCATCGTGCCCTGTAACTCCGGAAACTCGCCGACCATGCCGCTTAACAGATCGCATTTCGCAAGCTCGGCCGCGCGCTCGGCCTGGCCTTTGTCGTGCTCGAGCGTTGCGGCGAGCCAGCCAGCCAATGCACCAGTGCGGCGGCTCTTGTCATGAAGGCTGCCGAGCCCGCGCTGGTAAATGACGTCGCGCAAGCCGGCATTTCGGCTGCTCAAGGTCTGGCGACGGTCGCTGTCCAAGAAAAACGCGGCATCGGCCAGGCGCGGCCGAATAACTCGTTCGTTGCCATCGCGCACCTGGTCGGGGTCCTTGCTGTCGAGATTGGCAACGGTGATGAAGCGCGGTAAAAGTGCGCCTTTGTCATCGGCAACCGGGAAGTACCGCTGATGGCTTGTCAGTGTCGAGATGACCACTTCGCGAGGGAGCGCGAGATACTGTTCATCGAAGCGCCCGAGTATCGGAACCGGCCATTCGACAAGCGCGGCAACTTCGTCGTAAAGAGACTCGCCGTCGACAACATGCCCACCGGCATCGGCTGCCGCGGCGTTGACGCCGTCCCGGATCATCTCCCGCCGGCGCTCGAAGTCGGCGATGACGTGACCCTTTTTTTCGAGCGTACTGAGATAGGTCTTCGGTGTCGAAATGACAATCGGCCCCGATGAATGAAAGCGATGACCGCGCGTGATATTGCCCGACGCTGTTTCCATGATGGGCGTTTCAATGACGTCCTCGCCATGCAGCATCACGATCCAGTGAACCGGGCGCACGAACTCGGCGTCGCCGGCGCCCCAGCGCATGCGACGCGGAATGGGCAGCAAGGCCAGGGTGTTCTCAATCAAAACCGGCATCAGGTCGGCAGCCGCACCGCCTTTCTGCACAGCGTCAAAAGCCAGCCATTCGCCTTTGTCGGTCTTGTTTGTTCCAAGGTCCGAGACACTCACGCCGCATTTTTTTGCGAACGCTTCGGCGGCCGCTGTGGGTTTGCCTTCTTTGTCGAACGCTATCCTGATCGGCGGGCCCTTGTGTTCGACCTTGCGGTCTTCTTGTTGGCGGGCAAGGTCGTCAACCCGCACGGCGAGGCGGCGCGGGCTGGCATAGACCTGTATGGCGCCATGCTCGAGGGGCGCTTCATCGATGGCGGCGGCCAGGCCGGCGCCGAATGCCTCCATCAAAGAGCGTAGCGCTTTGGGCGGCAGCTCTTCGGTGCCGATCTCGACGAGAAAATCATCGGCCTTGCTCATTTTTCCGATGCCCCTTTAGCGGCCGATGTGGTCATCGGAAAACCAAGTGCTTCGCGGCTGGCGTAATAAGCGTCACAAATGGCGCGCGACATCGTCCTGACGCGCAGGATAAAACGCTGTCGCTCCGTCACGGAGATGGCCTGCCTGGCATCGAGCAGGTTGAACGTGTGCGATGCGGTGAGCATTTGTTCATAGGCGGGTAAAGCGAGGCCCAGCTCTATCAGTCGCTGGCTTTCGCGTTCCGCATGTTCGAACGCATCAAACAGCATCTCAACGTCGGCTTCTTCAAAGTTGTAGCGGGATTGTTCGACTTCATTCTGGTGATAAACATCACCATAGCTAATGCGACCGAGGGGTCCGTCGGTCCACACGAGATCGAAAATGCTATCCACGTTTTGCAGGTACATGGCGAGGCGCTCGAGACCATAAGTAATCTCGCCCGTAACCGGACGACATTCGAGCCCGCCAACCTGCTGGAAGTAGGTGAACTGTGAAATTTCCATGCCGTTCAGCCAAACCTCCCAACCAAGACCCCAGGCACCGAGCGTCGGAGACTCCCAGTTGTCTTCCACGAAACGAATGTCATGCACGAGGGGATCGATACCGATGGCGCGCAGAGAGCCAAGATACATTTCCTGAATATCGAGGGGCGAGGGCTTTATAACGACCTGGTACTGGTAGTAATGCTGCAGGCGGAAAGGATTATCGCCGTAGCGGCCATCCGTCGGCCTGCGGCTGGGCTGGACATAGGCTGCCGACCAGGGTTCAGGGCCGACCGCACGCAGAAAGGTCGCCGGGTGAAACGTGCCAGCACCCATTTCCATGTCGTAAGGCTGCAGGATGACGCAGCCGCGTTCCGCCCAGTACTGCTGCAGCGCGAGGATCAGGTCCTGAAAGCTCAGGCTCGTCGTTGTTGTGTTGGCGATCATCGCAGGCGTCACGGCCGCTCAAAGGCGCGAAGTATAACGGCTGCGGGCGTCATGTAGGAGGCCCATGGCCGCCAATGTCGAAATAAACACAGCGCGTGGCGCTCCATCGGGGTGCAGGGCCGCGCATTTTGCACTAGAATAGTGCGGCAAAAGCGCAGCTCGCACCAAAATAGTGCATGTTTGCCGGCCCAACCCACAAAAAACGGATAAAAAACAAGGTATTACAACAGGTGCGTTCTTGGCACGCTTAATGCAGATAACAACGTCTAATGGGCCGCATTGGGCGGCCACGTTTTTTCGCGCACCAACAACCTGGAGGAAAGATCCATGACGCCCGCAGAGGTACTCGCCCTCATCAAAGAGACAGAGGTCAAATTTGTTGATTTTCGTTTCACGGACACCATTGGCAAAGAACAACACGTAACCGTGCCCGCACATACGGTCGACGACGACCTGTTTGAAGACGGCAAGATGTTCGATGGATCGTCCATCTCCGGTTGGAAAGGGATTAACGAATCGGACATGATTTTGATGCCGGACCCCGACTCGGCCGTACTCGATGTCTTTCCTGACGAGCTGACGATGAACCTGCGTTGCACGGTCGTCGAGCCGTCAACGATGCAGGGCTACGATCGCTGTCCGCGGTCGCTGGCCGATCGCGCCGAGGCATACCTGAAATCGACCGGCATTGCCGACGCCGCCTATTTCGGCCCGGAGAATGAATTCTTCGTGTTCGATCACGTGTCGTGGGACGACACCATGCAGGGTGCGTTTTACAAGGTCGATTCGGACGAAGGCGCCTGGAATACGGACCGCAGCCGGGAAGAGGGTAATACGGGTCACCGGCCGACCGTAAAAGGCGGTTACTTCCCGGTGCCACCTGTCGACTCATTGCACGACATACGTGGCGCCATGTGTCTTGCGATCGAGGAGTTGGGTGTTGTAACAGAGGTACATCACCACGAAGTTGCAACTGCGGGCCAGTGTGAAATTGGCGCGAAATTCAACACGCTCGTGCGCAAAGCCGATGAAGTTCAGATATTGAAATATGCGGTACACAACGTTGCACACGCGTATGGCAAGACGGCAACGTTCATGCCCAAGCCGCTCGTAAACGACAACGGCAACGGCATGCACGTGCACCAGTCACTGTTCAAGAAGGGCAAGAACCTGTTCTCGGGCGACGGTTATGGCGGGCTTTCCGAAACGGCGCTTTTTTACATCGGCGGAATTATCAAACACGCAAAGGCCATCAACGCTTTTGCCAACCCGGCAACCAACAGCTACAAACGCCTGGTGCCAGGTTTCGAAGCACCGACGATTCTTGCTTACTCAGCGCGTAATCGCTCTGCGTCCATTCGTATTCCCTATATCGCGAATCCGAAGGGCCGACGCATCGAGGTTCGCTTCCCGGACTCGATGGCGAACCCTTACCTCGCTTTCTCTGCAATGATGATGGCAGGGCTCGACGGCATCCAGAACAAGGTCCACCCGGGTGATGCCATGGACAAGGACCTCTACGATCTGCCACCGGAGGAAGAGAAACAGCTGAAACTGGTCGCGTTCTCGCTCGACGAGGCTCTTGGGGCGCTCGATGCAGACCGCGATTTCCTGAAAGCCGGTGGCGTTTTCAGCGATGACCTTATTGATGCTTATATCGACCTCAAGATGGACAACGTCACGCGCCTCCGAATGACGACCCACCCGGTCGAATTCGACATGTATTACAGCCTGTAACGGCCAAATATGGTGAACCGGGCGGCATTATGTCGCCCGGCCACTAGCCCGGAGAACCCCGACGCTGCTATGCTGAATCAATGGAAATCCGAACACTTTTCATTCTCTTGGGACTGCTGGTCGCCGGCGCGGCGCTTGCGGACGCTTACAAGTGGACCGACGAAGATGGCGTTGTGCATTACTCCGACCGCCCTGAACCTGGTTCCGAACGCGTGGACCTCGGTGGAGCAACGCGCAGCCGCCCGCAAACAGCCAGGCCAGGTGCAACAAGCCCATCGCCCGGCGATGAAGCAAGCGACGCCGTCGCCAAGCCGTTTGCTTATACAAGCCTCGAAATCAGCGCCCCGGCGCCGGAAGAAACACTGTGGAATATCGAGGGCATCCTGAACGTATCGCTGGCGCTGAGCCCGGCGCTGCAGCCGAACCACGAGGTACGGGTGTATTTCGACGGAGTGGCGCGCACGGTCGAAGGGACGAACTTCCAGTTGCAGGAGGTTTACCGCGGAGTCCACAACATCCAGGCGGAGGTTCTGGACGAGACCGGCAAGCTCATGATTCGCAGTCTCCCGAACCGCTTTTACGTGCAGCAGAATACAGTAAGGTTTCGCTAGACAAGACAGCGCCCGGTCGTCCGACCAGTGGTGGACCCGACAATGACGGAACGCTTCGTCGTAACGCCGGTAGTATCGTTGACGCCTTGAGCTCGGGCATCGTCCTCCTCGACGAGCACCTCCTGATTGTCGGCCTTAACCCGGCTGCCGAAAATATTCTCGGCATCAGTCAGAAACGCGCTTACGGCAAGTCGTTGTTACGACTCGTAGACGACGAGCCGGAAATGCGCGACATCCTGAGTCGCGTGATGGCGACCGGCGACTATTACGCGAACGAGATGCGGCTTGCACCGACCGAGGTGCACGCCCATGAACGCATTGTTGATTGCCGGGTGTCACCGATCGCAACGGACGAAGCGTGCGTGCTTGTTGAAATCACGGACGTCACGCGGCGCTCGCAGATCAGTCGCGAAAATGCGTTGCTGATTCAGCACGGCGCAGGCCGACAGATGATTCGGCAACTTGCGCACGAAATAAAAAATCCTTTGGGTGGTATTCGCGGTGCGGCGCAATTGCTCGAACGGCAGCTTCCGGACGATGAGCTTCATGAGTACACCGACGTCGTCATCAGCGAAACCGACCGCCTGGCCGCGTTGGTCGATACGCTACTGGGGCCGGGCGGGCCGCCGAACAAACAACCCGTTAACGTCCATGAGCTGCTCGAGTACGTGGTCAGAATTGTCGAGGCGGAACACGACAAACCGCTGAAAATTCGACGCGACTACGATCCGGGATTGCCGACGATAAACCTGGACCGCGACCAGATGGTCCAGGCATTTCTGAACCTGGTGCGCAATGCCTGCGCCGCGCTGGATGGCCAGGGCACGCTGACATTGCGAAGCCGGGCCGCGACCAATTACACGATTGGCGACATTCGACACCGCGTCATTGCTTCGATCGAGATCGAGGATGACGGTCCGGGCATACCGCGGGACCTGCAGGATTCGGTCTTCTACCCGTTGGTCACGAGCCGTCCCGACGGCACGGGCCTGGGATTGCCAGCGGCACAGGAACTGATTAGCCGCCACGATGGACTGATCGAATTTGACAGCCGGCCAGGGCACACCGTTTTCTACGTTCGAATTCCAATCAAACAATCGGGGGTAAACGCCAATGACTGATGCTCCCCTGACCACGTGGATCGTGGATGACGATCAATCGGTGCGGTGGGTTCTGGAAAAGGCCCTCAAGCAAGCTGATATCGAAACCCGGAGTTTCGAGCGCGCTGAACATCTGCTCGAAGCCATCGACAAGGATGCTCCGGATGTCTTGATTACGGACGTGCGCATGCCGGGCATGAGCGGCATCGCCCTTCTGGATCGGCTGCGTGGCAGTCTTCCGGACCTGCCGATCATCGTGATCACGGCACACTCGGATCTTGAAAATGCTGTCGCCGCCTACAAAGGCGGCGCCTTCGAGTACTTGCCAAAACCTTTTGACATCGACGAGGCCGTGGAACTCGTGCGCAAGGCCGCACGCGCCAATGGCAAAGCTGGTGACGAGCCGCCGTCGGCGACCACTGGCATCGCGTCGATGATCGGACAGGCACCGGCCATGCAGGAGGTCTTTCGCTCGATCGGTCGGCTGGCGGGCTCGAGTATGACGGTGCTGATCACCGGCGAGTCCGGGACCGGCAAAGAACTTGTCGCACGCGCCTTACACGATCACAGTCCGCGCGCGGACAAGACCTTCGTCGCCCTGAACACGTCTGCAATTGCTTCGGAGTTACTTGAATCGGAACTATTCGGGCACGAAAAAGGTGCTTTCACGGGCGCGGATTCGCGGCGCATCGGGCGCTTTGAACAGGCCGATGGCGGCACGCTGTTCCTCGATGAGATAGGCGACATGTCGCCGGCACTGCAAACACGACTCTTGCGTGTTCTCGCTGAAAGCGAGTTCTATCGTGTCGGCGGACAGACGCCGATCAAGGTGGATGTTCGTGTTATAGCGGCGACCAACCAGGATCTCGCGCGGGCGGTGAAGGAGTCGCGTTTTCGGGAAGACCTGTTCCACAGACTCAATGTAATCCGCATAAACACGCCGCCGTTGCGCCAGCGGCGTGATGACATCCCGCTGTTGCTGAAACACTACCTGGCCGAAGCCGCAAACGAGCTTGGCGCGGCAGCAAAAAACATCGACGACGAAGCGATGCATGCGCTCAAGGCGTTTGCGTGGCCCGGCAACGTGCGTCAGCTGGTTAATGCGAGTCGCCGACTCACGGTAACGGCGCCCGGAAGCGTAATCACGGCGGAGGATATACCGAGCGACCTGGGTGGCAGCGAGTCACCGAAACGTGCGGCAAAAGAGTGGACGAGAGTACTGGCGGCATGGGCCGAACGGCAGCTGCATGACAGCGATGCGCCTTTACTGGATACAGCGCTGCCGGAATTCGAAAAAACGCTGATCGAGACCGCGATGTCGCAGACCAACGGTCGCCGGCAGGAGGCAGCGAAGTTACTGGGATGGGGAAGGAACACGCTGGCAAGGAAGATAAAGGCGCTGCAGCTCGACTGAGCCGAAGGCCGGAAGTCGCGTGGCTCAGGTTTGCAGCGTACCGACCAGCTCGGAAACAGATGCCATTTCGTGACGCTCCAGGTAATCGACGACGCCCGCGTTAATTTTTTTGCAGACGAGGGGATCGTAAAACAAGGCGGTACCGATGCCGATTGCGGTTGCACCGGCGACGATGAACTCGATCGCGTCTTTGGGCGTCGTGATACCGCCCTGCCCGATAATGGGGACACCGTGCTGTTTCGCGACCCCGAAAACCTGGTGCACTTTGAGCAATGCAATAGGTTTGATTGCAGGCCCGGAAAGCCCGCCACGCACGTTACCAATAATCGGCCGGCGCGTTTCGCTGTCTATAGCCATGCCCATAAGCGTATTGATCACGGCGAAGCCATCGGTGCCCGCCTCGATGCACAGACGTGCGTTCTCTTCGATATCAGTCTGGTTCGGCGACAACTTTGTGATGATGGGTTTTGACGTATGTGCCCGACAGGCAGCGACGACGCGTGCGGACATCTCCGGGTCGTTGCCAAACTGAACCCCGCCTTCCTTGACGTTCGGACAGGAAATGTTGATTTCGATCGCGTCGATGTCCGAATCGTCGAAGCGCCTGGTGACGCGCTCATATTCTTCGATCGTCGAGCCCGATACGTTCGCGAAGAAGCGCGTCTCTGAAAAATCGAGCCCGGGAAGAATGTCGTCAACAACTTTGTCGACGCCGGGGTTTTGCAGGCCGATCGCATTGAGCATGCCTTCGGGGGTTTCGTAGACGCGGTGCGGCGGATTTCCCAGGCGCATGTCGCCTGTCGTGCCCTTGAGGACGACGGCGCCGACATCTTTGTTGGAAAAGCCCACGACGCGCGTATATTCCTCTCCGAAACCTACGCAACCCGACAACAGCACGATAGGCGAGGCCATCGATACGCCGCACAATTCAGTGTGTAATAGACCGCTTGACATGGCAGCGGCATTCTACAGGGTTTTATATGTTTAGCCTTATTCTTTACGAGCCAGAAATTCCGCCCAATACCGGCAACATCATTCGCCTGTGTGCGAACACCGGCGTGCAACTCTATCTCGTCGAGCCACTGGGATTTGAACTCGACGAGCCCAGGCTCAAACGGGCGGGGCTCGACTACCGCGAGTTCGCAACCGTCACGACACACGCATCGCTCGACGCGTGCCTGGCGACGCTCGGAAAGCCCCGGGTTTTCGCGTTGAGCACGCGAGCGGGCACACGTCATGACGCGCCTCAATACAAACCTGGCGATGCTTTCCTGTTTGGACCAGAAACGCGCGGGCTGCCGCAAGATGTGCTCGAGTCGGTTCCCCCGGAACAAAGGCTGCGCCTGCCGATGCAAGAAAACAGCCGCAGCCTCAATCTGTCGAATTCGGCTGCGGTTGTAGTCTATGAAGCATGGCGGCAGTTGGGCTTCGCGGGCGGGCGCTAGGCTGGCGCGATATTACTGTTGAGCCGGAACAGGCTGCCAGCATCGTACTGCCCATTGATCTTCGTCCTGCGCCGCATCCACCCAGCCGGCGTCGATCATGGTGTCGACCAGGCCTTGGGACCACTTCTTCACCAAGCCATTCTTTGCATAGGATCGGATACCGTGACCGAAAGCAGCGTCATCCTGGGTTTGCATGACCGTGTCGTCCTGAACAATAAGGTGTGCGAGGAGCGCGCCGCCACCGGCGAATGCGCGCTGCGTTTCGGTGTTAAGGTTAACGCTGCCGAGCTGTTTAGATAGCCACTTTTTCGAGTTAGATTTCGGCGCCGTCGAGAGAAATACCGCGAATGCTGGTGTTGGCGTGAGTTGCGACCGCAGCTTTTTTCTCGCATGCGGCGAGAAGTGGATATGCCGTGGCCATGCCGGCCGCAAGCATTGGCTTGCAGAATCGTCGTCGGTCCATAGCTAATTCCCTGTTTCTCGTTTTTGTTGTATTGCCCTAAGCAAAGTGTAGTCGGTTAGGCGTGTATCGCGATTAATGCTGTTCTTTCTCGGGTTTGAGCTGGCGGCGCATCAGTGCCTCGACGGCTTCGCGCGGTGACGCGTTTTTGTACAGGATCCGATAAATCTGGTCGCAAATCGGCATTTCGATGCCAAGTTTGTCGGCAACTTCCTTGACGGCTTCCGCCGCCATGACGCCCTCTACGACTTGCTGGATTTCTTCCCTGGCTTGCTCCACGGTCATGCCTTTCGCCAGCGCGAGTCCCATGCGTCGATTACGCGATAGATTGTCGGTGCAGGTCAGCACGAGGTCACCCATACAGGCCAGGCCCATGAAGGTCTCTTTGCTCGCGCCAAGCGCAATGCCAAGGCGCGTCATTTCGACGAGACCCCGGTTTATCAGCGCGACCCTTGTGTTGGCACCGAAACCCAGGCCATCCGACATGCCGGCACCGATGGCAAGGACGTTCTTGACGGCACCCCCCACTTCGACACCGATCATGTCATCCGACGTGTACGCGCGAAACTTGTCGCCCGACAATCCGATGGCCAGGGCCTGCCCGAATTCATTATTGTTGGCTGCGATAGTCAGGGCGGTTGGCAATCCTGCGGCAACCTCCTTGGCAAACGTCGGCCCGGACAGCACGGCCATCGGACGATCCGCGCCAAGCACTTCGGCAGCTACCTGGTGCGGCAGTTTGCCGGTGTGCAGCTCAAAACCCTTGGTTGCCCAGCACACGCGGGATCGCGGCCCGAGGAATGGTTTGATTGCGGTGAGCGTGTCGCGCAGGCCGTGGCTGGGTACGGCGACGAGGATGTCGCGCGCACCTTGAAGGCATTCCTCGAGCTTCGGGTATGCGACCAGGTTCGCGGGGAAGCTGGCGCCGGGAAGGTAGCGAGAATTCTCACCCTTCGCCGCCATGGCCGCCAACTCATCCAGCTCGAGCAGCCCCCCCAGCCTGACATTGCATCCGCTGCGTGCAAATTGCAGGGCCAGCGCGGTACCCCAGGAACCGGCGCCAATTACGGCAACCGTTTGTGCTGTGTCGTTCTTAATCAGTGTTTCTCGGCTTCTTCGGCCGCGGCCGCAACCTGCTGCTGCTTCGATTGCATGTACAGGGCGTCAAAATTGATGGGCTGCAAAACGAATTCCGGAAAACCGCCTTTTTGTACCAATGAGGCGATGGACTCGCGAGCAAACGGGAACAGGATGTTCGGACAATAGCTGCCAACGATCGCCTGCAACTCCTCGCCTTCATAACCGGCAATTTCAAAAAGGCCCGCCTGCTGCAGTTCGATCAGAAAACAGGTCTTGTCGTCTTCTTTTGCTTCGACAGTAATAGTCAGGACAATTTCATGGTGGTCGTCGCCTACCGGACTTTGCGCACTGCGAAGGTTCAGATTGGTTTGCGGCTTCCAGTCGCTCTTGCGGAAAATTTCCGGGGACTGTGGCGACTCGAAAGAAAAGTCCTTCAAGTAGATCTTGCCGATCGATAAACGCTTCTCAGCGGCTTTTTCCTCGTCTGTCATGATGTTTCCCGTTGTCTAATCAAGAGCCGCCGAGCTCGCCGGCAAGCATTTCATCCAGCTCTCCACTTTTATCGAGAGCACTAAGTTCGTCGAAACCACCAACCGCGGTATCGCCGACAAGTATCTGCGGCACTGTTCGCCGGCCGCTGCGTTCGAGCATCTCCGCGAGCAACGAGGGATTGTCCGTAACGATAATATCGTCAAAGACAACGCCCTTCCTGGTAAGCAACATGCGCGCTGCGCCGCAATAGGGGCAGCTTGTGTTGCCGTAAACGGTTACTGGCTTCTTGCTACTGTTGCTGGTCACTTTTGGAGCGTTTTTTCTGTTTGTCCGACTTGCTGCGGGTTTTTTTGCCGGTCACGACGGGCAGTCCTGCCTGACCCCAGCCGGCCATTCCACCCTTCAGCCCGAAGACGCTTTCGAAACCGGAATCGCGTAGTTTGGCAACAGTCTTGGTTGTTGTAATCCCGGCGTCACAAACGGCGACGATAGGAGTGCCCTTGTACTTGGAAAGCTGTTCAATTTTTGTGTCCAGCTCGTCAGCCGGGATATTCTTCGCGTTGACGATATGGCCACGAGCGAAAGCGTCCGGGCTCCGTATATCAACAACCACCGCATCATTATTGATCAGCTTGACCGCGTCACCGGCCTCTATATTTATGAGGCCGCTCGCCTTGCGGCGCAACTCGGTGAAGACGACGACAAAAAAGCTGATCATCAGTGCGGACACGAGCAACACATGGTTGCTCGTGAATTCTAGAAATTTGTCCATGAATCAATAATTTCGGCGCAGGTAAGTGCGCCACGGTGAAGCCTAAAGGCGGGATTATACGCGTATTCGCGGGCGGTCATAGCCTTGAGGCCCTACACTCGCGCCCATGACGTGGCGAATCATCATCATCGGGGGCCTGCTGGCCGCCGGGCATTCCGGCCAGGCACAGGACGCAAACGGCGAACTGACCGAGGTCAAGGAGCGCGAACTGGAAGATGTCCGTGGGCGCATCAGCGTGCTGAAGCAGAGCATGGATACGAGCGCTGCCGAGCGAGATCGCCTGACTGCGGAGTTGCAGGAGGCCGAAATCGCGATTTCGGAGCAACGCATGCGACTCAAGGAAGTCGAGCGTCAGCAACGCTATACGATCGACAAAAAGAAGAAACTGGAGGCCGACCTCGCTGTTCGTGAAGCCCATCTGGACGACGAATCGAGCGCGCTCGCCGCCCAGGTGCGAGCGGCGTACATGAGTGGCAGCCAGGAAAAAATACGGCTGCTACTGAACCAGCGCGACCCCGCGACCCTGGGCCGGCTGATGGCCTATTACCGCTACCTGAATGACTATCGGGCCGAGAACATCGAATCGGTCATTGCAGAAATCCGCAAGCTCGAGGCGCTCAGGAGCCAGATCGCGGCCGAGGAGGCTCGACTGGGCGAGCTTGCGAGGACCCGTTACGCCGAGCTGACACAGCTCAACCGGTCACAGGAAGAACGGGCGGCGTTACTCACAGCACTGCGACAGAAGATCGAGAACGAAAGCCAGGAGGTCGAGCGCCTTGCCGCCCAGGAAAAAGATCTGACGCGACTCATTGCCGAGTTGACGAGCATCCTTTCCGATTACCCGATCAGCTCGGAGGAACCTTTCAGCGCACACAAGGGAAAGCTGACCTGGCCGGTCGCAGGAACGCTGTTGCACGACTTTGGCCAACCTCGCGTCGGTGGCTCGATCAAATGGAACGGCGTGGTGCTCGCGGCGCCGCGGGGCCGGGAGGTCCGGGCCGTTTATCACGGCCGAATCGCGTTCGCCGACTGGCTCGCCGGCATGGGCCTGCTTGTCATCGTCGATCATGGCGATGGTTACATGACGCTTTACGGCTACAACGAGACCATTCTCAAAAACACGGGCGACTGGGTCGCGCCCGGTGACGTCATCGCGACGGTCGGCGACAGCGGCGGACAGTCACAGGCCAGCCTGTATTTTGAGCTGCGTCGAGGCAAACAGCCGGTCAATCCGCGTCATTGGATAACGCGCCGCCCGGGCGGCAAATCCTGAAGGAGCGGACGCAGTTCCGCTGCTCTGACGGTATTGCTGTGCTAAGGTCGATGATCCTGTCAGAATTGACAGGGTGTTCGCTTCATGGAAGATCGTATGTCGTTGAAAGTTCGTGCAATTCTCGTTGTCGTTATCGGTGTCGTGCTCGGCCTCAGCCTGTCCGTTGGTGGCGGCCTTATCGATGGCCGGGGGGCACCCGACAAGGAAGAACTCGCGTGGCAGCAGGCACGTTTGTTTGCTGAGGTTCTGGAGCGCGTCAAGCGGGATTATGTCGAGCCGGTCGATGATGCGGTGTTACTCGAGAGCGCGATACGCGGCATGGTCAGCGACCTGGATGCGCATTCGCAGTATCTCGACGCGCGCGAGTATCGCGATATTCGTGTCAGTACGACGGGTAGTTACTCGGGGATTGGCATCGAGGTCGATGAGGTCGACGGTGCGCTGCGGGTCATAACACCGATTGCCGGTTCGCCGGCCGCGCGCTCCGGCATTCGCAGTGGCGACCAGATCATCGCCGTAGACGGCGTTGCCATCGAAATGGCGAGCCTGCAGCAGACGGTTGGCCGCCTGCGAGGCCATGCCGGCTCCAAGGTTACGGTCACCGTGTTGCGCGATGATGTCGCGATCGAGCATGAAATGCGCAGGCAGATCATTCGCGTTGTGAGCGTGCATAAAGAGCTGCTTGGCCCATCTTCCGGCTACATCCGCGTGAGCCAGTTCAGTGACAATACGGCCCGCGAGCTCGGTCGTGCAATTGATGACTTGCAGGTAGCCAGCGGCGGGATGCTCGATGGCCTGGTGCTTGATCTTCGCAACAATCCGGGGGGTGTTCTCGACGCCGCTGTTGATGTTTCGGATCTTTTTCTGGATGTTGGTGTCATCGTTTCGGCTGACGGTCGATCGTTCGATTCGCGCTTTACGCGTTCCGCGCATCGCGGCGATATTCTTGATGGCGCCAACCTCGTCGTGCTCGTAAACGGGGGCTCGGCATCGGCGTCCGAGATCGTCGCGGGTGCGCTGCAGGATCATGATCGTGCGCTGATCGTGGGCACGCCCACATTCGGCAAGGGCCTCGTTCAGACCGTTATGCCGTTGTCCAAGGGCCGTGCGATCAAGCTTACGACTTCCCGATACTACACGCCGTCGGGAGACTCGATACACGAAGTCGGTATCGAGCCGGACGTGTTCGTCGATGACACCCCGGGCTTTCCGGACCTCACCCTTTCAGGCACCGTCAATCGCGAAGCCGACGCCCAGTTGGCAGGGGCGATCGAATACCTGCAACCCCGTTCGGTGATGCACAGCAACGCCCAATGAGCTGGACACGAGTCTGTCTTGCAGCGTCGATGCTGCTGATCGCGTCTTACAGCGGCGCCGTGCTGCAGCAACCCAGGGTCGCGATCATCATAGATGACCTCGGCTACCAGCTAGAGGCCGGCCGGCGGGCGATCGCGTTACCCGGTCCCGTGGCCTTCGCGGTGCTACCGGGCACGCCGCGCGCGACTGCTCTCGCCGACTGGGCGCATGCACAGGGCAAGGAGGTATTACTGCACCTGCCATTGCAGGCGAACTCCGAAGACAAATACAACGAGCCGATCGGCATCGATCTTGACATGAATCGGCAGGCGGTTGTTGCGACGTTCGCCGCGGCGTTGCAGGCGGTTCCGCACGTGGTCGGCGTCAATGGCCACAGGGGCAGCCTTTTGACACGACACCCCGGCCATATGCTGTGGCTTATGGAAGAGATCCGCGCACGCAATGACCTGTTTTTCGTCGACAGCTATACAACGGCTGAAAGCGTCGCCATGCAGATCGCCACGGAAGCAGGCGTCCAGGCCGTGCGGCGCGACGTATTTCTCGATCCTGACCGATCACCAAGAACTGTCGCACGGCAATTCGAGCGCATGAAACGGCTGGCGAAAAAACGCGGTTTCGTCGTCGCAATTGGTCACCCTTATGAATCAACGCTCGCGCTGCTCGAAAAAGAGCTGCCGAAACTGGGTGAGCAGGGGATCGAACTCGTCACGATCAGCGAGCTCGTGCGATGACATGGTACGAGGAAAAAGTGCTGCCGGGTTTGATCAACCTGGCTTGTGGCACCAAACCGACCCGCAAGCAACGCGAAAAAATCGTGCCGCGGGCCAGCGGCGACGTGCTCGAAATAGGGATCGGCAGCGGCCTCAATCTGCCGTTTTACGATCGCAACAAGGTTCGTCATGTCTGGGGGCTGGAGCCGTCCGCCGGCATGCGTCGTCTTGCGAGCAAGGCTATCGCCAGGTCTGCCCTGGATGTCGAGCTGATCGATCTGCCAGGAGAGGAAATACCGCTCGACAATGACAGCGTCGACACGGTGCTGGTGACTTACACCTTATGCACGATTCCCGAGGTAGCCGAGGCGCTTCACGGGATGCGCCGCGTCCTGAAACCTGCAGGACGCCTGCTGTTCTGCGAGCACGGCAAAGCGCCCGACAGCAGTGTACAAAAGTGGCAGGACCGGCTGAATCCAGCCTGGAAGAAAGTTGCCGGTGGCTGCAACATGAACCGCGATATTGTTGCCATCCTGCAGGAGGCCGGTTTCCTGATCGAGGATGACAACCGCATGTACATTCCGGGCCTGAAGCCGTTGACTTACAATTACTGGGGCGCCGCTCGAATTCGTTGAACCGGACCCGGTTTTGATGCTCTAAGCAATAAACGGGACGTCGCCGCAGCATGAAGACAGACTACGCACGAATAATTTTACTCCTGCTCCCGGGCTTTGTGCCAAACGCACAGGCCCAGGATGTTGCCTGCACGATGCAGTACGACCCGGTTTGCGGTGTTGACGGACAAACCTACAGCAACGAATGCGTAGCACAGCAGGCGGGTGCCGAGATCGCGAGCCAAGGCATGTGCCCGGAACAGGCGA